>Ga0208478_1000117_pt1 | contig 31112 bp, 29 predicted proteins | sample NGESurdeep072012_5_FD_184462 | JGI IMG/M metagenome (GOLD analysis project Ga0208478, IMG submission 184462) | Arctic peat soil microbial communities from Barrow, Alaska - NGEE Surface sample 415-2 deep-072012 (SPAdes) | ecosystem: Environmental > Terrestrial > Soil > Wetlands > Peat ...
TGCGCCGTCCGCGCCGCCCACCGCGCCGCCCACCGCGCCGCCCACCGCGCCGCCCACCGCGCCGCCCACCGCGCCGCTTTGGCCGCCGGCGGTCAGCGGGCGGTACAGCCACGCCCGCAGCTCCCGCTCCTGTCGGCGGGCGAGCCTGGCCACCTCGCGCGGATCCTGCGCGCCCTTCTGAATCAACGCCAGCGTCTGCAGCACCGAGTCGTGCACATGGGCCGCAATCTCGGCGCGCTCCTGCTCGCGGATGCGGGCCCGACGCTCAGTCCGCAGTTCGCCGACAAGCCGGATCTGATCCACCACGGCCCGGAGACCAACGCCAACCCGGTCACCACGACGACGATCGCGAGCAGCCCGTCCCATGCTTGCCGCAGCTCGTTGTTCGCGGCGAGAAAGCCGGCCATCCTGGCTACTACCAGTCCCAGTCCGGCCACGGTGCGCACGACGGCGCCGCGACCGCCCCAGGCCGCGGCCGGCAGCGCCCGCCAGTCCACCCGCCCGGGTACGGCGAGCCAGCGCCCGCGCTGCGCCACATCGGCCTGCCGCCATAGCAGGGCGACCCCGACCCCGCCGACCACCACCCGGCCAGACGACGACGTTCGCCGCACTGGGGCCGAACACGCCGGCCAGCAGCACCGCCCCCAGCGCCAGCGCTGCCAGCGCGACCAGCTGGCCGGGGTCGCCGCCGCTGGTGCTCGAAGAGCCGGCGGTCCGGGTCGCTGCGGGGTCGAGCGGTCGCTGCGGAACCACGGCCCAGAACGCGGCGTAGAGCAGGACCCCGGCTCCGCCGGCAGCAACCAGCAGCGCGAATGCCGCCCGCAGTAGCAGTGGGGACAGACCCAGATGCTCCGCCAGTCCGCTCGCCACCGCGGCGACCAGGCGCCCATCCGGGCGGCGGTAGAGCCGGCGGGGCTCGGGTGCCACCGGCGGTCCGAACCCGTACCCCGACTCGGGGACGGAGCGCGCGGTGGTCGGGTCCGTGCTGATCGCCACTACCTCCGCCCATCCGTCGGCCTGGACACCGATCCTCAAACGCCCGAACGCGCCGCAGCGGCGGCAGGGTGCTGCCCAGAACTGAGTGCTCTCCCCGACCCGTCCCGACCGATCACCCTGGCTGGATCGGGCGGAATGCCGGGGTGCGGCCAGGGACATCCCCGATGGTGTGCCGCCTGCCGGCGGCGAAGCATCACAGCCATGGACGAGACGACCGAACCGCGAGCCCCCGAGCCGGCCGAGCCGCCGGCAGCCGACGCTCCGACCCCCGACCCTGATCCCGGCGGCTCCGATGCACCCACCCCCGGCCCGGATGTCGGTGCCCGCCGGGCGCCGTACCCGGGTCGACCGCTGCGACGCAGCCGCGATAACCGCGTCGTCGCCGGCGTGTGCGGCGCCCTCGGCCGGTGCACCGATGTCGACCCCGTGGTGTACCGGGTCACCCTCGCGGTCTTGAGCATCTTCGGTGGTGTCGGCCTGCTGCTCTACGTCATCGGCTGGCTGCTGATTCCGGCAGAGGGGGCAGCCGGCTCGGTGCTCGACCGGGCAGTGCACCGCCGGACAGGCAGCCGGCCGTCCGTGCCGGCCCTGGTGGGGATCGGCCTGGCCGTCGTGATCCTGGCCGGGATCGTCTCCAACAACGGCAGCGCCGTGCTGGCCCTGGTACTCATCGGCGCGGTGGCGCTGCTGGCTCACCGCGCGCAGCGCCCGTTGGTGGCGTCACCATCGAATGGCGGCTGGGACCCGAGCAACCAGACCGCCGCCGCCGGGACCAGCCCAGCTGCCGGGTCGAGCGAGCGCTATGCAGCGGGAGGCGCCTACGCGCCGTACGGCGGCAGTGCCTCCGCGCCGTACGGCGGGGTTCCGGTCGCTAGCCCCTGGCCGGACTGGCCCGGCGGTACAGCGGTGGAGTCGCGACCACGGCCGCCGCGGTCGGTGCTCGGCCCGGTGACCGTCAGCGTGTGTCTGCTGGTCGTCGGTGCCCTGCTGGTAGTGGCCGAACCTGACCGCGCTGCAGGTCACGGCCGCAGCGTTGCTGGCCACCGCGCTGGTAGTGGTCGGCCTGGGGTTGCTGGTAGGGGCGCGCTTCGGGCGCTCCCGCGGCCTGATGCTGCTCGGTGTTCCATTGGCGGCGGCCACCCTGGCGACCTCGGCGGTGTCGATGCCGGTGGCTGCCGGCCTGGGGGACCGACTCTGGCAGCCAGCGAGTACCACCGGGCTGCAACCCACGTACCGGCTCGGGGCTGGGGACGGCACTCTGGACCTGTCTCGGCTCAGCGGCGCTGACGCGCGTCCGGTCACCGCTTCCGTGGGCCTCGGCCGGCTGCGGGTCATCGTCCCCCGGGACCTCGACGTCACGGTGCACGGACGGGCGGGCGCCGGGAACGTCACGTTGTTCGGCGATGACCACGCCGGCCGGAGGGTGGATCGCCAGATCACCGACCCGAGCGTCGCGTCCACCGGTTCGATCACCCTCGACCTCAGGGTCGGAGTTGGCCATGTGGAGGTGGACCGTGCATAGACATGACCTGGACACCTTGTCGTTGGTTGCTGGGCTGCTCTACCTCGGCGTTGGCGTGGCGGTCTTGCTCGGCCTCGTGCCCGGCGTCGGCCTCCCCTGGCGCGTGCTCTCCCCGGCGCTGTTGATCGCGGCTGGAGCCGCCGGCCTGGTCGCCTCCCGCCACCGGCTCGACCCGCCGACCGGGGGGAGCGACCCAAAGGCCTAGCTCGCACCGGGTCGGACCACCCGGCGACGCATCCGCGCATCCCGGACCTGGCGTCCGGGGTGGCTGTGCGGACGTTCTGCGCCAGTGGCTCAGCCGGCGCCCGGCTGCGCGACTCGGCGCAGCTCGGCCAGCTCCGCCTCGAACGCGGTGACGATCTGCTGCGGCTCCGGGATCAGCGCGGAGTCCACCGCGATGCCGATGTAGACGCTGCCGGCGTAGGTGAAGATGCAGACCCCCAGCGGGGTGTCCCCGGAGCGCGGCACCCAGGAGATGACGCCGGCCAGCGGGACACCGGCCAGGTACAGCGGAGCCCGTGGACCCGGCACGTTGGTCATCACGGCGCTCGCCTTCGCGGTGAAGAAGTCGATGATCGCCTTCTCCACCGAACCGGGCGTCTTCCCCATGCCGGCCAGCAGCCCGAAGGACATTGCCCCCTCGGGCGTATTCTTGATCTTTTCCATCCGCTGGGAGAGCTCGGCGAGCCGCGCCCGGGCGGAGTCGAGGCCGACCGGCAGGTCGAGGAAAATCAGCCCAAACCGGTTGCCCAGCGAGCTCGGGACCGGCCGGTCAAGCGGCCGCAGGTTGTAGGGGACGAACGTGCGGACGTTGTCCACTATGTCGCCGTGGTCCTGCAGGTAGCGACGCAGGGCACCGGTAACGGCGCTGAGCAGCACGTCGTTGACGGTGGTACCGGTGGCCTTACCGATTGCCTTGACGTCGGCGAGCGGCAGTGGCTCCGACCACACCGCCCGCTTGGCGACCACGGTGTCGCCGGTGATTGCCGTCCGGATGTCCGCCGGGGTTAGCAGTGACTTTGCCAGGGCGGCGGCGTCGTCGCGGCCGGTCATGGCGGCGCTCACCACCCGGGAGGGGTGCGCGACCATCCCGACACCGTCCCGGAGCAGCGGGCCGGCCGCTCGTCGCCCGTTGCCCATCACGGACCGGGCCGGGGCGGTGAGAGTGTCAACCAGCCCGCGGTTGCGGCGCTCACGCACCCGCGCCACGGCCGTGCCCGGCCGGACCTCGTGGGCGTCGGTGTCGGTGAGCTGTTGGAACACCTGGGCCAGCGCGATGCCGTCGGCGACGGCGTGATGCACCCGGATCAGCAGCGCGCAGCCCTGGCCGTATCCGTCAATCAGGTACATGTGCCACAACGGCTTGGTGCGGTCGATCGGCACGCTCATCATGTCGCCGACGAAGTCCTGCAGCGCGGCCCGGCCGCCCGGCGCCGGCAGGGCCACATGGTGCAGGTGGTTCTCCAGGGCGAACCGCGGGTCGTCCTCCCACTGCGGGCCCACCAGGGGCAGCCCCTCGCCCACACGCTGGCGGAACCGGCGGTACGGCTCGACCCAGCGGGTCTGGATGAGCTTGGCGACCAGGTCCCAGTCCAGCGGCTCGTCGAACCAGGAGACCGCGTTGATGACCAAAAGGTTCGTCGGCCGGTCCATGTGCAGCCAGGCCGCGTCGACCGCGGACATCCGCTCTCGGCCGCTCATGACTGCCTCCTCCACCTATCGGCCGCCTGCGACCGCGACTGCGACGCAGACCGGGCGACCGGGCCAGGTGTGCCGGACTCTACCGAGGTCGGACGGCGGGGAGGTCACGATGGCGCTGCTGGCGCCGATCGCCGGGTCCGCGCCGGTGTCGACGTAGCGAGCCGGCCGGCGCCGACCCCGGCGGCGAGGCCGTCAACCGCCGCGGCGCTACCGTCTGCGTCCATCGGCCACCGGTCCCGAGCCCCGCTTGGCCTCGACACCATCATCGAGGCCTTGCGCTGCCTCGTGGTCGTGGCGGGCATGTCAGCCGAACAGGCCGCCGAAGCGCCGGCGGGGGCGCTCAACCGGGACATCGGTCGGGGTCGCCCGGCCGTCCCAGGTCGCGAATGGGAACGCCTCCAGGTCGACCAGACCGTCGAAGGCGCCCTCCACCACGGCGGCCACCAGGAAGTTGCCGGCCTGTCGCTTCTCCCGGGCGTCCAGGATGGCGTGGATCCAGTCGACCGCCGCCGGCAGGAAGTGGGTGACCGGGACGAAGTCGGGCTGGTTGTTGTCCCAGACACCGTGCACGGTCAGCGGCTCGGTTGCCGCCCCGCCCCGGACCTGGTCGCGGTACTCCCGCAGCCAGGAGGGGTCGAGTCGGGGCTCGTCGGCGTACTCGTTGTCGTTGATGGTGCGAATCGGACCCGCGACGATGTCGGCTAGCCGGAAGTCGGCCGGGTCGTAGTTCAGCTTGACGGTGCCCCACCACTCGGCGTGGGCCTGCAACCAGGTCCCGGTCGGCCCGAGGTCCGCGGTCTGCTTGGCGTCGCAGCGCCAGCGGACGTCGCCGTCGCGGCGGACGAAGAACAGCGTGAAGCGGTTGCCCTCCTCGCGGAAGCGGCGTTCGATCTCCGCTATCTCCATCAGCAGGGCTCCATCAGCAGGGCTCCATCAGCAGGGCTCCATCAGCAGCTCACCAACATCAGCGCACCACAGTTGGCAACGATCAACAGGGCACGTTCTGCGAGCGGCCCTTGCTCTTGTCCCCGCCGACGTCGCCGGGGTTGGTGGTCTTGGCCTTGCCGCCGCCGGAGCTGCCCTTGCTGCCCGAGCTCTTACCACCCGAGCTCTTACCACCCGAGCTGCCCTTGGCCAGCACGAGCTCCAACGGTCCGCCGACTCCGGTGGCGACCAGCAACACCCGGGCCGCGGTCGTCCACGCGGTCGCGTACGCCAAGACGTCCGGCAGGCCGGTCCGCGTGCCGGTATCGGGCAGGGCGCAGGGCTTCGCTCCCGTGCCCTTGTCGCCGCCTGAGTTCTTCACGGTGAAGTTGCGCGCGGAGACCTTGTCCCCGGTCACCACCTTGCCGCTGGCAGTGGCGTAGCGCGCCCGAGAGTCGTAAGAGCTGTAGTAGCGGCTCGACCGGGAGTCGAAGTCGCCGATTGTGCTGGTGTACCGGTCGCGCATCGGGGAGCCGACCGGGTAGTAGCGCCCGTAGTACGCCGGCGAGCCGAACCAGAGGTGGTAGATCATGTGCCACTCGAGCATCCGCCACAGCAGGTTGCTGTCGTCGTGCCGCTCGACCGACTGGCCGGCCCCCTGCGCCTCGTTCTGGTCCGGCATCTTGACCCAGTGCTCGGCCGGGATCGGCGTGCCGGTTGGCTCGGTGGCGTCCTTGCACTCGTCGGCGGAGAGCACCCAGCCGCAGTAGGCGACACCGTTCACGACCGGGCCGTACAGGGTGTGACCCTGGTCGTCGACCGGACGGCTAATCTGCTCCGGCTGGTTGTTGTTGCCGCAGGCGGTCATCCCCGTCACACCCAGGGCCATGACCAGTACGACGGCGAGCGCACGCAGCGCGGGCCGCCACCGCGTCAACGCCGGGCGGCTAGTGCCGCCGGTGGTGGCCACGAAAAACACACCTCTTCCCTCTGGCCGGCGCCGAGCGCAGCGCCGGGTGCTCTCATTGTCGCTGACCGGAGGCGTTCGGGCCAGCACCCGTCCGCCAGCACCTGTCCACCAGCACCTGTCCACTACCGCCACTCGCCCGTCAAGAAAGGACCCGACAGTGCCCGAGCAGACCGCGGCGCTCCAACCGGTAGTGGACCGGGTTGCCCTGCGGGTGGCGGCCGAGCGGCACCTGCGGGCTCTGGCCGGAGAGGCGGCGGTACTGCGCGCGGACCAGTGGGCCGCCATCGAGGCGCTGGTGGCCGAACGCCGGCGGGCACTGGTCGTGCAGCGCACCGGCTGGGGCAAGTCGGCGGTGTACTTCATCGCCGCCGCCCTGCTGCGGGCCGCCGGTGCCGGGCCGACGGTGATCGTCTCGCCGCTGCTGGCGCTGATGCGCAACCAGATCGAGGCAGCCGACCGGGCCGGCATCCGGGCGGTGACGGTCAACTCCACCAACGCGGCGCAGTGGGACGCGGTGTACGCAGAGATCAGCGCCGGCGCGGTCGACGTGCTGCTGGTCAGCCCGGAGCGGTTGAATAACCCCGACTTCCGCGACCAGGTGCTACCCCGGCTGGCCGCGACGGCCGGACTGCTCGTCATCGACGAGGCGCACTGCATCTCCGACTGGGGTCACGACTTCCGCCCCGACTACCGGCGGCTGCGCACGCTGCTCACCGAGCTGCCGGCCGGCATCCCGGTGCTGGCCACCACCGCGACGGCGAACGCCCGGGTCAGCGCGGACGTTGCCGAGCAGCTCGACCCGCACGGCACGGTCGCCGTGCTGGTACTGCGCGGCGAGCTGGACCGGCCCTCGCTGCATCTGGCGGTCCGTTCACTGCCCACCCCTGAGCACCGGCTGGGCTGGCTGGCCGACCACCTGGGCGAGCTCCCGGGTTCCGGCATCATCTACACGCTCACGGTGGCGGGCACGGTCGACGTCGCCGACTACCTGCGCTCGCGCGGCTACGCGGTGGCGGCCTACTCCGGGCAGACCGACCCCGCCGATCGGCTCGCGGCCGAGAGCGACCTGCTGGCCAACCGGGTAAAGGCGGTGGTCGCGACCAGCGCGCTGGGCATGGGGTTCGACAAGCCCGACCTCGGCTTCGTCATCCACTTGGGCGCTCCGGCCAGCCCGATCGCGTACTACCAGCAGGTCGGCCGCGCCGGGCGTGCGGTGGACCGGGCTGAGGTAGTGCTGCTGCCCGGCCGGGAGGACCCGGAGATCTGGGCCTACTTCGCCTCGCTGTCCTTTCCGCCGGAGGAGACGGTACGTCGGGTGCTGGCGGCACTGGCCGCTTCCGGTGACGACCCGCGCAGCACCGCCGCGCTGGAGACGGTGGTGGACCTGCGGCGGACCCGCCTGGAGATGATGCTCAAGGTGCTCGACGTCGACGGCGCGGTACGTCGGGTGCAGCGCGGCTGGGTGGCCACCGGGCGTCCCTGGGTCTACGACGCCGAGCGCTACGCCCGGGTGGCCGCTACCCGCTCGGCCGAGGCCGACGCCATGCTTGATTACATCGCCACCAACGGCTGCCGGATGGCGTTCCTGCGCGCGGCGCTGGACGATCCGGCGCCCGGTACGTGCGGCCGTTGTGACAACTGCGGCGGCTCGGCGGCGCCGGACGGGGTGGACCCGGCCACGCTGGCCGCAACTGCGGCCCGGCTTGCTCGGCCGGGGGTGCCGGTCGAGACTCGCAAGCTGTGGCCTTCCGGGATGGCCGCGCTCGGCGTGCCGCTCTCGGGCAAGATCGGCGCCGGGGAGCGGGCCGAGCCCGGCCGGGCCATCGCCCGACTGACCGACCTGGGCTGGGGCGGAGCGCTGCGGGCGGCCCTCGCGCCAGGTGCGCCGGATGCCGAACTGGCGGTGCCGCTGCGCCGGGCCGTGGTGGCCGTCCTCGACAGCTGGGAGTTCGGCACCCGGCCGGACGCCGTTGTCGTGCTCGGCTCGGTGACCCGGCCGGTGCTGCTCGGTCACCTCGGGGCAGGGCTGGCCCGCTATGCCGGCTGGCCGCTCGTGGCCACGCTCGAACCGGCCGCAGGGAGTCGGCCGACATCGCGGGCGGTGAACTCCGCCCAGCGGCTGGTCGCCGTCGCCGGCCGGTTCGCGGTGCCGGCTGGGGTGGACCTGGCCGGTCGCACGGTGCTACTCGTCGACGACTTCACCGACTCGGGTTGGACGCTGACGGTGGCGGCCCGGGCGCTGCGCCGAGCGGGTGCCGCAGCGGTCTACCCGCTGGTGCTCGCCGTCGCGTCGTGACCTGCCGGCGGCCGTCAGCTCGAGCCGGGTCACCCGCCGATCGCTGGGGTGAGTTGTCCGCCGTACCAGTCGGAGCGCCTCCAGCCGGTCACCGACGGCGGTCACGTTGCTTCGCAGCGCAGGTGGCCGGCGAGGTCACCCATCGCCTGCGGTTCGTCGAGGTACCGCAAGGCGAGCGCCTGCGTCGGAGTGAGACCGAACTTGGCAGCCAAGTCGTTGAAATGCGCCTTCAGCGCGTCGACCAGTCCAAAGAGAGCGGCCACGATCTCGCCGGTGTCGGCATCGACCGTGGCGGTACCGTCGACCCTGCGCGTGACCTGCCGTGACGGCCGCCGGGCTCGCCTACAGCCGGGAGCCGTCGTCCGGAGGGGCCGGGACCGGCGCCGCAGCGGTGATCTTGACGATCCGGTTCTCCAACATCGAAACAATCGGCAACCGGTTGGCGTGCGCCCGCTCGTAGTCGCGGATCCGCACCAGCGAGACCAGGTCCAGCGAGCGGAGCCGGCCGCGCAGCGAACCCAGCGTCATGTGGTCGTAGTCAGGCAGCGGCAGCTCGTCGTTGGTGAGTGCCGCGCCCGTGGCCACGTCCGCCTCCAGCACCTCCAACGGCAGCTCGAGCGGATCGGCGGCCAGCGCCACATCGGCGGCCTGCGCCACATCGGCGGCCTGCGCCACATCGGCGGCCTCAGCCACCTCGGCGACCTGCGCCAAATCGGCGGCCTCAGCCACCTCGGCGACCTCAGCCACCTCGGCGACCTCAGCCACCTCGGCGACCTCAGCCACCTCGGCGACATCGGGTACGGCGGTCAGCGCCACATCGGCGGCCTGCGCCACATCAGCGGCCTGCGCCACATCAGCGGCCAGCGCCACCTCGGCGACATCGGGTACGGCGGTCAGCGGCGGCCGCACGGTCGGTTGGGCGGCGGGCTGTGTCGGCGCCGCAGATCCATCCGACGCCACCGGGGGCCGTGGCTGTGAGAAGGCCGCCGGCACGCCCGGCGCCGGCCGAGCAGCAGAGTCGTCGTGGCCGCCGGCGTGCATCCACTGACTGAGCCGCCACCCTCCCATGATGCCGACGAGCGGTGCCCGCAGGAGGTGACCAGGCACCTGCCTCGCCGCCTCGCCGGTGGCGTCGACGACGGCCCACAGCACCCCGAGCGGCAGCTGGAGTACCTCGGGAACGGGTAGCTGGCGCCTGGGCATGGCAACTCCTTGCAAGCCACCGCGGGCGGGTGGTCGGCCGTCCGTCATCTAATGATGCCTGTTCGCTGCCTGGGCCCCGCAACCGACCCCCCGCTGCCAGCCTTCCACCCACCTTGGGCAACCTTGGGCATGGATACGCGAGCAGCCGGAGACGGGGCAGGATGAGCCCCGGTCGGCCGCGAGGGCCGCAGCCAACAGGAGGCCACCGTGACCCAGGACAGCTTCGGTGCCCGGCGGGATCTTCGGGTCGGCGACACGTCGTACGCCATCTACGCCCTTGACCGGGTCGATGGTGCCGACCGGCTGCCGTACAGCCTGAAGATTCTGCTGGAGAACCTGCTCCGTACCGAGGACGGCGCCAATATCACCGCCGACCACATCCGAGCGCTGGCGTCGTGGGACGCGCACGCCACCCCGTCGACGGAGATCCAGTTCACGCCCGCGCGGGTGCTGATGCAGGACTTCACCGGCGTACCGTGCGTTGTCGACCTGGCAGCGATGCGTGAGGCCATGGTCGCGCTCGGCGGCGACCCAGCGAAGATCAACCCGCTGGCGCCGGCCGAGCTGGTAATCGACCACTCGATCATCGCCGACGTCTTTGGTACGCCGGATGCCTTCGTCCGCAACGCCGAGATCGAGTTCGGCCGCAACCGGGAGCGCTACCAGTTCCTGCGCTGGGGACAGGAGGCCTTCGACAACTTCAAGGTCGTGCCGCCAAACACCGGCATCGTGCACCAGGTCAACCTCGAGCACCTGGCCCGCACGGTGTTCGCCCGTGACGGCGTCGCCTACCCGGACACGCTGGTCGGCACCGACTCGCACACCACGATGGTCAACGGCCTAGGGGTGCTTGGCTGGGGCGTCGGTGGGATCGAGGCCGAAGCCGCCATGCTGGGCCAGCCGGTGAGCATGCTGATCCCGCAGGTGGTGGGCTGCAAGCTGCACGGCGAGCTGCCCGAGGGCGCCACTGCAACGGACCTGGTGCTGACCGTCACCGAGATGTTGCGCCGTACCGGCGTGGTCGGGAAGTTCGTCGAGTTCTACGGCCCCGGTGTCGCCAACGTGCCGCTGGCCAACCGGGCGACCATCGGCAACATGAGCCCTGAGTACGGCTCGACCTGCGCGATCTTCCCCATCGACGACGAGACGCTGAGCTACCTGCGCTTCACCGGCCGGCCGGCGCAGCTGGTGGCACTGGTGGAGGCCTATGCCAAATCCCAGGGGCTCTTCCACGACCCGGCCGCCGAGCCGGTCTTCTCGCAGACCCTGGAACTCGACCTAGGCTCGATCGTGCCGTCGCTGGCCGGGCCGAAGCGGCCGCAGGACCGGGTCGCCCTGTCCGAGGCCAAGGCGGGCTTCCGCGCCGTCCTGGCTAACTACGTCCCGGACGATCCCAAGCACGACGGGCCGAGTGTCGACCAGGCCTCGGCGGAGTCGTTCCCGGCCAGCGACTCACCGGCGACGCCGACCGACTCGCCGGCCGACCGGCCCAACGTGCCCGTGCCTGCTGGCGACGGCGTCGACCGGCCGAGCAACCCGACCCCGGTGACGCTGGACAACGGCGCCCAAGTCGAGCTCGACCACGGCGCGGTCGTCATTGCGGCGATCACCAGCTGCACGAACACCTCCAACCCGTCGGTGATGATCGCAGCGGCGCTGCTGGCCAAGAACGCCGTCGAGCGCGGCCTGACCTCCAAGCCGTGGGTGAAGACCACGTTGGCGCCGGGCTCGAAGGTGGTCATGGACTACTACGAGCGCGCCGGCTTGACGCCGTACCTGGACAAGTTGGGCTTCAACCTCGTCGGCTACGGCTGTACGACGTGCATCGGCAACTCCGGCCCCTTGCCGGCGGCGGTCAGCGCCGCGGTCAACGACGCCGACCTGGCCGCGGTGTCCGTGCTGTCCGGCAACCGCAACTTCGAGGGCCGGATCAACCCGGACGTGAAGATGAACTACCTGGCCTCGCCGCCACTGGTGATCGCCTACGCCTTGGCCGGGACGATGGACCTCGACCTGACCACCGAGCCGCTGGGCACCGACCCGGCCGGCCAGCCGGTCTACCTGCGCGACCTATGGCCGAGCAGCCGGGACGTGGACGCGACCATTGGTCAGGCGATCCGCACCGAGATGTACAGCGAGGACTACGCCGACGTGTTTGCCGGCGACGCCAACTGGCAGGGCCTCGACGTGCCGGGTGGGGACACGTTCGCCTGGGATCCTGAGTCCACCTACGTCCGGCGGCCGCCGTACTTCGACGGCATGCCGGCCGAACCGGCGCCGCTGACCGACATCGCCGGTGCCCGGGTGCTGGCGATGCTCGGTGACTCGGTGACCACCGACCACATCTCACCCGCCGGCGCGATCAAGCGGGACGGCCCGGCCGGGCGCTACCTGAGCGAGCACGGCGTGCCACCCAAGGACTTCAACTCCTATGGCTCGCGGCGCGGCAACCACGAGGTGATGATCCGAGGCACCTTCGCCAATATCCGGCTGCGCAACCAGCTGGCGCCGGGCACCGAGGGCGGGGTCACGCTGCATCTGCCGGACGGTGAGCAGACGTCCATCTACGACGCCGCCCAGCACTACGCCGCGGACGGCGTGCCGCTGGTGGTGCTCGCTGGCACGGAGTACGGCTCGGGTTCCTCCCGCGACTGGGCGGCGAAGGGCACCGCGCTGCTGGGCGTCCGGGCGGTGATCGCGCAGTCCTACGAGCGCATCCACCGCTCGAACCTGATCGGGATGGGCGTGCTGCCGCTGCAGTTCCGCGACGGCGACTCGGTGGCGAGCCTGGGACTGACCGGCCACGAGACCTTCGAGATCGCCGGGCTCGCCGGCGGCGGAGAGATCCCGCGGGAGGTCACGGTGCGGGCGGACGAGAAGTCCTTTGTGGCGACAGTGCGGATCGACACGCCGGGGGAGGCGAACTACTACCGCCACGGCGGCATCCTGCCCTACGTGCTGCGCTCCCTGGCCGGCTGAGCTGCGCTCCCTGGCTGGCTGAGCTGCGCGGCCGCTGGCTGAGCTGCGCGGCCGCCGGCCGACCTACCTGCCGGCCGGCCGTCGACCGGACAGCGGGCGTCAGGTCAGGTGGCGCCGCTACCCGCCAGCTCCTTGGCGATGTCTTCGATCCGGGCCTCCGCCGCCTTGAGGACGCCCTTGCGGTTCTTGTGAGACTCCTCGAACGCGATCACAGTGCGGATCTCGTCCGGGTCGTCCATCTCGCCGAACCTGTGCATGATCGAGTCCCCATTGAGGTTCTCGTAGGCCTTGATCGGCAGCTCGGGGGCGGCGCCCACGCCGAGGTCCTCGCGCACCTCGTGCACCGAGTCCGCCAGCCCGTCCGCGCCCTGCTCCTGCGCCACGGTCTCAGTCTGGTCCAGCACCGCGTCGCGGCCGGCCGCAACGACCGAGGCACCCGCGGACGCCAACTCGCTGCCGCCCTCAACAGTCGCCTTGGCGGACTCAGCGGTGCGTCCGCGCAGCAGCTTGGCTAGCGCGATCGAGCGGTTGACGAGCCGGTTGGCCTGAGCTACCGGCAGGCCGGCCACGGTCTGGGCGGTGCTGAGCGCCGCCTGCACCGGCGTCGGCCGCAGGGCCGCTGGGCCACCGACGGCGACCTCGGCGAGCCGGGTGTGCAGCCAGTCGACGGTTGCGGTGTGCGCGGTCTCGAGCCGGTCGAGTACGTCGACCACCTCGGTGTCGCCGCTGGCCTCCGCCAGCGCCTTGGCCAGCAGGGTGCGGTCGAGCAGCTGGCGCTCGAGGGCCAGGTCGCCGAGCAGCGCCTCGGAGAAGCTCTGAGTCTGGTCAAGCTGAAGCTTGGCGAACGCCGACACGCGGTCGAGTGCCGTCCCGAGCACGTCCGGGACGCCGCCCAGCCGCTGAATCTGCTCGGTCAGCAGGGCGGCCCGCTCGTCGGCCTTGGCGGCGTTCTCCGCGAGCTCCCGGTTCGTCTCGTCGGACGCCGCCTGCGCGCGGCGCGCCTGCGCGATTGCGGCCTCGGTGTGCGTGAGTCGCAACAAGGTGGTCAGCTCAGTGCGCAGCAGAGCGGTGGAGTCGGGCATGGAGTAGGGCCTCCGGGTGCAGTGGATGGTTGCCGGTAATCCCCTGTGGGTTTAGACGGTAGCCTTCGCCGACTTCTTGGCAGTCGGCGCCTGGTCGGGGTTGGAGGAGTGACCCGGGAACAGCTTGAGCGAGGGGTCCACGACGCTGGCAGCGTTGTTGACAGCGGTGGCGGCCTCGCCAAACCCGACCGAGATGATGCGGACCTTGCCCGGGTACTCGGTGATGTCGCCGGCCGCGAACACCCCGGGGAGGTTGGTCTCCATCTTGGTGTCCACCTCGATCTGGCGCTTGTTGTGCTTGAGTCCCCAGGTCAGGATCGGGCCGAGCTGGGCGGTGAAGCCGAGGGCGGCCACGACCTGTTGGACCTCTAGCCGCTGCTTCTCCCCGGTCTTCTTCAGGGTCACCTCGACAGCCTTTATGCCGGCGTCGTCGCCCTCCACCCCGGAGATCTCGGCGCTGGTGATGACGTTGACGCTGGAGGCCAGCATTTGCTGCACGGTGGCGTGGTGGGCGCGGAACTCATCCCGGCGGTGGATAAGGCTGACCGACCGGCAGATCGGTTCCAGGGCGAGCGCCCAGTCCACCGCGCTGTCGCCGCCACCGACAATGAGCGTGTCCTGGTCGGCCAGCTCTGCCGGCTTGGGCACGTAGTAGCGCAGCCCCCTGCCCTCGTACTCCTTGCCGACTGGGGTCGGTCGCGGGGTGAAGGTGCCGATGCCGCCGGTGATGATGACGACCTTGGCCAGCACCTCGGCGCCCTTGTGGCTGGTAACGGTGATCGTGCCGTCGTCGGACCGGACCAGGGTCTCCGCCCGGTGGCCGAGGATGTAGAGCGGGTTGAACGGCGCCGCCGCCTGTACCAGGTTGTCCACCAGGTCTTGGCCCTTGATCGCCGGCAAGCCGGCCACGTCAAAGATCATCTTTGCCGGGTACATCGCCGTGATCTGGCCGCCGGGCTCCTCCAGCGAGTCCATCATGGCGACAGACAGGCCCCGAAAACCAGCGTAGTAGGCGCAGTACAGGCCGGTCGGCCCGGCGCCGATGATCAGCATGTCGACGACGTGCCGGTCACCACCGGAGCCGTTCATGTCGATCGCGGTCTGGTCTGAGGTCACGGCCGTCTCCCGGTCATCGGTTCGCTGGTCGAGTGGCTCGCTGGTCAGCGTTGCGTAGCGTAGGTGGTAAGTGCCTTCATGTACTGGCTGCGCTCGAAGGCGGACGGGTTCTCGGCGCCGCGCTGGCTGGCGCTACCGCGCAGCTGGTCCACGGACTCGTACTCCCGTTCCGTCATCCAGGCGACCAGCTCCCGCTCCAGGGCGGTGACGTGGCCGGGACCGTTGCGCAGCAAGGCCGCGGTCATCATGGCGACGTCGGCGCCGACGAGCAGCACCTTGGCCACGTCGGCGGAGGTGTGTACGCCGCTGGTAGCCGCCAGCGACGCGCGCACCTGGCCGTGCAGGATCGCGATCCAGCGCAGCGGCAGCCGGAGGTCCCGGGAGTCGCTGAGCTCGACCCGGGGCTCAACGCCGAGCGTCTCCAGGTTGAGGTCGGGCTGGTAGAAGCGGTTGAACAGCACCAACCCGTCCGCCCCCGCGCCGACCACCCGGTGGGCCATGTGCGCCATGGAGGAGAAGAACGGGCCGATCTTGACCGCCAACGGCACCCGCAGGGTCGCCCGGACCTCGGTAACGATGTCGATGCAGTCCTGCTCCACCTCGGCGCCGGTGCGGGCCGGGTCAGCTGCCACCCGGTAGATGTTGAGCTCGATCGCGTCCGCGCCGGCTTCCTCGAGCTGGCCGGCGTACCCGGTCCACCCGCCCGGTGAGCTGGCGTTGACGCTGGCGATCACCGGGACGGACAGCTTGGCTTTGGCGTCCTCGACGAGGCGCAGGTGGCCGTCCGGGCCGACGTCGTAGTCGGCGAGGTCGGGGAAGTAGTTCAGCGCCTCCGGGAAGGACTCCGCGCCGGCGTCGAGCACGCGGTCGACCTCGAGCGATGCGGCAATGATCTCTTCCTCGTACAGCGAGGGCAGGCAGACCGCTCCGATGCCGGCCTCCTCCAGCCGCTGCAGACTGTCGATCTCTCCGGTGAGCGGTCCGCAGGAGGCAACCAGCGGGGACCGCAGCTGCAAGCCGAGGTAGGTGGTGGTCAGGTCGGTCACTTCGTCTTCTCCTGCGGTGGCTGAGTGGGCATCGGGCCAGTGGCCGATTGCGGCGGGCCGGGACTCGCGGCAATCTCGTCCTCGTCGTCGACCAGCACCGGCTCCTGCGGGACGGTGCGCTCGAGACCGGCAAGCTGCTCGTAGTAGTGCCAGCGCTCGTCGACGTCGGCCTGCGCCATGTTCAGCAGTTGCTCGGAGAGCTCGGGCCGGCTGCGGGCCAGCATCGAGAACCGGCCCTCCTGCAGGGCGAACGCCCGTACCGGCATGGTTGGCTTCTTGGAGTCGAGCTTGAACGGGTGGCTGCCCTCTTCCGGGCTCGGGTGGAACCGGTAGAGCGGCCAGTAGCCGCTGGTGACGGCCTCTTTCTGGTGCGTCATCGACGTGGACATCTCGATGCCGTGGGCGATGCAGGTGCTGTAGGCGATGATGATCGACGGACCCGGCCAGGCCTCGGCCTCAGACAGTGCCCGCACCGTCTGCACCTCGTTGGCGCCGAGCGCGATCTGGGCGACGTAGACGTTGCCGTAGGCCTGGGCGATCGCACCGAGGTCCTTCTTCTGCGTCGTCTTGCCGGAGGCGGCGAACTTCGCCGATGCCCCCCGCTGGGTCGCCTTGGAGGCCTGGCCACCGGTGTTGGAGTAGACCTCGGTGTCGAGCACCAGGATGTTGACGTTGCGCCCGGAGCCCAGGATGTGGTCCAGGCCGCCGAAGCCGATGTCGTAGGCCCAGCCGTCACCGCCCACGATCCACACGCTCTTCTTGACCAGCTCGTCGGTCAGGCTGGCGAGGTGCCGGATCGGCCCGGTGCTCGCGCCGCTGTGCTGCGCGAGCCGCTCCTTGAGCTCGGCCACTCGAACGCGCTGCTCGCTGACCTGGGTGTCGGTGTCCTGGGGCGCGTCCAGGATGGACCGGGCCAGCTCTTCGCCGACCACTCCCGAGTGCTCTTCGAGCAACCGGCGGGCATCGGAGACGTGTCGCTCGTACCCCAGCCGCATGCCCAGGCCGAACTCGGCGTTGTCCTCGAACAGCGAGTTGGCCCACGCCGGGCCGCGGCCGTCGGCGTTCTGCGACCAGGGCGTGGTCGGCAGGTTGCCACCGTAGATGGACGTGCAGCCGGTGGCGTTGGCCACGACCAGCCGGTCACCGAAGAGCTGGGTGAGCAGCTTCAGGTACGGCGTCTCGCCACAGCCGGAGCAGGCGCCGGAGAACTCGAACAAGGGCTCGAGCAGCTGCGACCCCTTGACCGTGTCGTGGCGGACCAGGCTGCGGTCCACCTCGGGCAGGCCGAGGAAGAAGTCGTAGTGGGGCCGCTCGGCGTCGCGGTGGGAGATCGCCGGCTCCATGTTGATGGACTTGTGCCGGACCTCCTCCTTGCTGTGCGCCGGGCACATGTCGACGCAGATGCCGCAGCCGGTGCAGTCGTCGGGGGCGACCTGGACGGTCAGCTGCATGCCCGGCAGCGACCGGTCCTTGAAGGCCTTGGACTGGAAGCCCTCCGGAGCATTGTCCAGCTCCGCCGGATCGTAGATCTTCATCCGAATCGCGGTGTGCGGGCAGACGATCGCGCACTTGCCGCAGTCGATGCAGATGCTCGGGTCCCAGATCGGCATCTCCTGAGCGATGGCGCGCTTCTCCCAGCGCGCGGTACCGGTGGGGAAGGTGCCGTCCACGGGCAGCGCACTCACCGGCAGCAGGTCGCCTTCACCGGCGAGCAGCCGCTGGGTCACCCGAGTGACGAAGTCGGGGGCGTCGTAGCCGATCAGCGGCAGCAGGTGCCGGTCTCCGGTCGTGGCGGCTGGCACGTCCACGCGCACCATCTCCGAGACGGCCCGATCGACGGCGGCGAAGTTGCGTTCGACGACTGTGCGGCCGCGCTTACCGTAGGCGTGCTCGATCGAGTCCTTGATCGCGGCGATGCCCTCTTCCCGCGGCAGCACGTTGGACAGCGCGAAGAAGCACGGCTGCATCACGGTGTTGATGCGGGTGCCCAGGCCGACCTCGCGGGCGACCCGGTAGGCGTCGATGACGTAGAACCCGAGCTTCTTGTCGATGATCTGCTGTTGCACCTCGACCGGCAGGTGCTCCCAGACCTGGTCGGCGCCGTACGCGCTGTTGAGCAAGAAGATGGCTCCCGGCTTGGCCAGGCCGAGCACCTTCGTCTTCTCCAGCAGTCCGAACTGATGGCAAGCCACGAAGTCCGCCTGCTCGATCAGGTACGTCGAGCGGATGGGGTCCGAGCCGAAACGCAGGTGCGAGGTGGTGACCGAGCCGGACTTGTTGGAGTCGTAGACGAAGTAGCCTTGGGCATAGCGGCCGGCGCGTTCGCCGATGATTCCGACTGACTGCTTGTTGGCGCCCACGGTGCCATCAGCGCCGAGGCCGTAGAAGACCGCCTGCACCGCCCGGCTCGGCGCTGTGAACTCCGGATCGGGGTCGATGCTGGAGTGCGAGACGTCGTCGATGATGCCGACGGTGGTGTGCCGGCGGGGCTTGGGACGACGGAGTTCGTCGTACAGGCCCTTGACCATGGACGGGGTGAACTCCTTGGAGGACAACCCGTAGCGGGCAGCGGTGACCAGCCGGTCGGTGACGCCGGCCTCGAACAGCGCGGTCACGACGTCGAGGTAGAGGGGGTCGCCGGGCGCGCCCGGCTCCTTGCAGCGGTCCAGGACGGTGATGCGCTTCGCCGTCTCCGGCAGCGCGGCCAGCAGCTCGGCCGCCGGGAACGGCCGGTAGAGGCGCACCTTGAGTACGCCGACCTTCTCGCCGCGGCGGACCAGCTCGTCCACGGTTTCCTCGACCGCACCCACGCCGGAGCCCATCAGCACGAGCACCCGCTCGGCGTCGGGCGCCCCGACGTACTCAACGAGGGAGTAGCGGCGGCCGACCCGCTCGGCCAGCTCGTCGAAGGCGGCCTGCACGATGCCGGGGACGGCCTCGTGGAACGGAGTGCTGGCCTCGCGGGCCTGAAAGAACACGTCTGGGTTCTGGGCGGAGCCGCGCAGCACCGGGCGGTCCGGGGACAGCCCGCGCAGCCGGTGGGCCAGCACGTCGTCCTCACGGATCAGCGCCCGGAGGTCAGCGCTGTCCAGCAGCTCGATCTTGTCGATCTCGTGCGACGTGCGGAACCCGTCGAAGAAGTGCATGAACGGCACCCGAGAACGCAGCGTGGCCGCGTGCGAGACCAGCGAGAAGTCGTGCGCCTCCTGGACCGAGCTGGCGCAAAGCATCGCCCAGCCGGTGGATCGGGCGGACATGACGTCGCTGTGGTCGCCGAAGATGGACAGGGCGTGGGTGGCGATGGTGCGGGCTGCCACGTGCAGCACGACGGGCGAGAGCTCGCCGGCCAGCTTGAACATGTTTGGGATCATCAGCAGCAGGCCCTGCGACGCCGTGAACGTCGTCGCCAGCGCGCCCTTCTGGACGGCGCCGTGCATGGCGCCGGCCGCGCCGGCCTCGGATTGCATCTCGATGACCTCAGGCACCGAACCCCACAGGTTCGTGCGGCCCTCGGCGGTCCAAGCGTCGGAGTACTCACCCATCGGGGTTGCCGGGGTGATGGGATATACCGCGATGACCTCGCTGAGCGCGTGTGCGACACGCGCCGCGGCTTCGTTGCCGTCCATGCAGGCCCAGGAGCGTTCCATACATTGCCTCCGCTATAGAAGGGCAGCACGCGGGTCGGCTGCACCTTCACGCTGACCGTAAGGGCCGCCCACAACCGGACCCAAGAGAAGATGGTCCTGAATGCCCGAATGACCTTAGCGTCCACGGACGTGGTGTACGGGCGGCGAGCCTGCCGTGACGTAGCGTACCTCCGCGTCATCCTCAACAGGTCTTGGATGGAGATCATGTAGAGGAGGACGCGGAGGTCGACGCAACGATGGTTGCCGGTCCGGACTGGCTGCGCAAGCAGTTGGAGAAGGCGTCGCCGGGCTTACCGCGCGAGCCGGACTTGCTGCGCGAGATGGTCGCGACGTTTCGTCGCGGCGGTGGGCAACCGGCACCGGCCCGCGGACCTCAGCGCTGACTGCCTACCCTGTGCTGCGACGGGAAAGAGAGTCGCCGATGCTCGCGCGCACTGCCATGACCGGCCCGCCGTCGTGACCGAACCGAGCGGCCCGCCGACTGCCCGGCCCGGGCTGCCGCCCGAGCTCGACCCGCGCCGGCGGGCGGCGCGCGCAGTCCGGGCGGCGCGGCGGCCGGCGCAAGCCCCGCCGCGGCCGGCGCAAGGGCCACAAGTGCCGCCGCAGGGGCCGCAGCGGCCGGCGAGCGCACCCCTGCGGTCGGCGCCGAACCGGCACGGCCCAAGCCGCTGGCCGCGCGCCGTGCGGGCCGCGGTCGGACTGATCGTGTTCGCCGCGGTCGCCGGCATCGCCGTCGGTCTACTCATCGCGCTGCTGGCACCGGGCGGCATCATTAGGCCCCGACCACGGTCCACGCCGGGCGTGGCGGCCCCGCGGGCACCCAGCTCTACCCCATCGCCGTCGCCGTCGCCATCGGCATCGGTGCCCGCGGCCGGCTCGGTGCTGCCGATCGCCGCCGTCACGATCGTCGACCGCAAGGGGGACGAAGCCGGCCGCCAGGCATCGGCGCCGCTGAGTCACGACGGCGATCCGCAGACCGCGTGGACGACCCAGAGCTACGCCACCAGCGACTTCGGTGGGCTGAAGGCCGGGGTTGGGCTGCTCATCGACCTGGGCCAACGTAGTGCGGTCGGCACGGTCCGCGCCCGGCTGACCGCGGCCGGCGCGGCGGTGGATCTGCGGGCTGCGGACGACCCCACCGCCGATCCGGAATCCCTGCCCGTGCTGGCCGCTGCACCGGCCGCGGGCACGGACGTGCTGCTCACGCCCCCTCGCGGCACCATGGCCCGCTACGTGCTCCTCTGGTTGACCAAGTTGCCGGCGGACGGGTCTGGCTACGGGGTCGGCGTGGCGGAGCTGGGGGTGACCTTGTAGGCCGGTGGGGGTCTAGAAGCCGGTGGGGGTATAGAAGCCGGTGGAGGTCTGGAACTCGGTGGGGGTCTAGAACTCGGGGGACCGCCGGTACGGCAAACTGTTCCAGGGCAAGTCCGGGGCGCCATCGCCACCGCGGCGGCGCAAACCTGCGTGGGCTGGAGGATCGGATGGACGGGCGCAAAGAGACGGCTGCCGGGACGGTGGGAACAGCTGCGGCCGACTCAGCGCCATTGGAGACCGTGCGTCGCCGCCGGGCCGGACTGCGCCGGGCGATGCTCGACCTCGAGCAGGCCTCGTCCGGAGCCGCCACCGGCCGGGAGACCCGGTGGCTGGAGGACGTGCAGGCGCAGCTCGACGAGGTCGACGCCCGCTTGGCCAGCCACATTGCCGGCACCGAGGGCGAGGATGGCCTGTACACCGAGGTGCTCGAAGTCTCGCCCCGGCTGGCCAACGCCGTCAACCGGCTGCGGGCGGAGCACGACGAGATCACGGCCGCGGTAACCGCGCTTCGCGGGGAGATCGACCAGGTCGTTGCGCACGGTCTCGACGACGACGACGCAGTCAGTCTGGCCGCAGCCCGAGAGTCGATCAACCGGCTGATCGCTCGGCTGGTCCGGCACCGTCAGCAAGGCGCAGACCTCGTCTTCCAGGCTTACGCCCTCGATATCGGCGGCGAGACCTGATCTCCAGGCGCCGCTCGCCGGAGCTGGCAGCGGCGAGCGGGCCAGCGGGCCGCGTCCGCGCCGGCGTGGCGTCGGCCGCCGCCGGCGACTACATCCGCGACCGGTTGTCGCGGTATCGCCGTATCGCCGTATCGCCGTATCGCGTGCCGCGCTCGGTGGTCTTCCACGCCGAGCTGCCCCGCAACGCCACCGGCAAGGTGCTCAAGCGCATGCTCCGCCAGGCCGGTCCGCGCCAGGCCGGTCCACTGGCCGGCTGATCAGCTGGCAACGACCAGCTGGCCGCGCAGGCGCGCGCCGGCCGCCTGCATCTCGGCCAGGGCCGTCTCGGTGGTCGCCGCGGCCACGCCGGCGGTCAGGTCCAGGCGCACGGTGGTGGCCAGCCCGGCCCGCACGGCGTCCAACGCGGTGGCCCGGACGCAGTGGTCGGTGGCGATCCCGACCACTTCCACCGTGTCCACCCCGCGGCCCCGCAGCCAGTCCGCGAGCGGCGTACCGGTGGCGTCGACGCCCTCGAACCCGCTGTAGGCGGCTGCTCGCGCGCCCTTGTCGAAGACGGCAGTGATCCGGCCGGTGTCCAGCGCCGGGTGCAGCTCGGCGCCCGGCGTACCGACCACACAGTGCGCCGGCCAGGTGTCGACGTAGTCGGGCTGGGCGGCGAAGTGGCCGCCGGGATCGACGTGGCGGTCCCGGGTGGCGACCACGTGGGCATAGTTGGCGTCGGTCACATTCAGGTGCCGGCTGATCGCGGCGGCGACGGCCGCGCCCCCGGCTACGGCCAGGCTGCCGCCTTCGCAGAAGTCACGCTGGACGTCGACCACGAGCAGCGCCGTAGTCATCGGCCGTCCTCTTCGGCGTAGACCGTTGCCAGCGCCGGCTCGCCGCGGGAGAGCTGGTGCGCGCTGGGAGGCAGCTCGGTGAAGACCCGCCGGTGGTGCGCCCGGGCGGCGTCGATGCTCGGTGGGCACGCGAGCTCGCCCGCCTGAACCAGCGGGGTCTGCACCGCCCGCTCGTCCGGTCCCGGCCTCGGCGGCGCCGAGTGCAACACCTCTTCCACGGCCCGGCCGGCGGCGTCGTACCGGCGCAGCGCCCACTTGCGGCCGCCTCGGCCGATCTTGCCCGCGGACGCCTTGGCCACCGGGCGCATCGGTGCGTCGGGGTGCGGCGCGGTGGCCCGGGCGACCAGCTTGTAGACGAAGCCCGCCGTCGGTGCGCCCGAGCCGGTCACCACCGAGGTGCCGACGCCGTAGGAGTCGACCGGGGCCGCGGCCAGCGCGGCGATGGCGTACTCGTCCAGGTCGCTGGTGACGACGATCTTGGTGTCCCGGGCGCCGAGCTCGTCCAGCAGCGCCCGGGTCTGCCGGGCCTGCAGCAGCAGGTCGCCGGAGTCCAGCCGGATCGCGCCGAGCTCGAGTCCGGCGACCTCGACGGCCGTCCGCACCCCGGTGGGGACGTCGTAGGTGTCGACCAGCAGGGTGGTGTCGCGTCCGAGCGCGGCGACCTGGGCTGTGAAGGCCGACCGCTCATCCGGATGGATCATGGTGAAGGCGTGCGCGCTGGTGCCGGTGGTCGGGATGCCAAAGCGCCGGCCGGCTGCCAGGTTGGACGTGGCGGCGAAGCCGGCGATGTAGGTCGCCCGGGCGGCCGCCACCGCCGCCTCCTCGTGCGTCCGCCGGCTGCCCATCTCGATCAGCGGCCGCTGCCCGGCGGCGCAGACCATTCGCGAGGCGGCCGAGGCCACCGCCGAGTCGTGGTTGAGGATGCTCAGCGCGAGCGTTTCCAGCAGCACCGCGTCGCCGAACGTGCCGTCCACGGTCAAGATGGGCGAGCCGGGGAAGTAGACGTCGCCCTCGGCATAACCGTCGATGTCGCCCCGGAATCGGTACGTCGACAGCCACTCACAGGTTGCCTCGTCGACGATCTTCGCGGCCGTCAGGTGCTCCAGCTCGCTCGGGCCGAAGCGGAAGCGCTCGAGCGCCTCGAGCAGCCGACCGGTGCCGGCCACCACGCCGTACCGGCGGCCGTTCGGCAGCCGGCGGGCGTGCACCTCGAAGATCGCGCGCATCCCCGCCGTACCGCTGCGCAGCGCGCCTTCGAGCATCGTCAGCTCGTACTGGTCGGTGAACAACGCGCTGCTGGGCAGTTGCGGGGTGGCGGTATTCACGGCGCGGACACTAGCGACTAGCCGGCCGGTTGCACCCGTCTGGCACCATGGGGGCATGCGTGCGGCCCCGGTCCTGCGCCTCGCGCCCACCTTCGCGACGAAGGTAACCATCGCGCCGGAGCGGGTGCGCGAGCCGATCCAGGACGAGGACGTCGCCCCGGACCGGCCCTGGGTGACGATCGTGTGGAACGACCCGGTCAACCTCATGTCCTACGTCACCTACGTCTTCCAGCAGCTGTTCGGCTACAGCCGGCAGAAGGCCACGGCGTTGATGCTCGACGTCCACCACAAGGGTCGGGCCGTGGTCTCTAGCGGCACTCGCGAGCAGATGGAGCACGACGTCGCCCGGCTGCACGTGGCCGGGCTGTGGGCCACGCTGGCGCAGGACTGACGTTGGCGCGGGACTTGACGTTGGCGCGGGACTGAGGTGGGACGGTTCCGGCGGACCCGCCGTGGCGTCGAGCTGCGGCTGGACGCGGCGGAAGCAGAGATGCTGCGCCAGCTGCTGACCGAGCTGACCGAGCTGCTCGGTCCGGTCGATGGGCCGCCGGCCGCCGACTCCGCGGCCCGGGACCCGCTCGAAGCCATGGTCGGCATGGCCGACCCGGCTTCGCCGCCGCCGGAGCCGCCGGTCGATCCGGTGCTTGCCCGGCTGCTGCCCGACGGCTACCGCGACGACCCGGTCGCGGCCGCGGAGCTGCGCCGCTACACCGAGCCGGAGCTGCGCCGGGAGAAGCTGGCGGCGGCCAAGGCAGTGCTGGCGGCGCTGCCCGCCACCGGGGGTCGGGTCACGCTGGACACGGCGGCGGCCGGATGCTGGCTGGGAGCGCTCAACGACCTGCGGCTGGCGCTAGGCACCCGACTGGAGGTCACCGAGGACACCTACGCCGAGCTCGACCGGCTGCCGGAGGACTCCCCGCAGGCTGCGGCGCTAGGGATCTTCGCCTGGCTGGGATGGCTGCAGGAGACGCTGGTGGCGGCGCTCGCCCGCGGGTGACCACCGGCGTCGGTAGCGTTGCGGCCATGGTGGTCCTGACCCAGGCGACGTACGACGCGATCGTCGCCCATGCCCGGCGCGACCATCCGGACGAGGCCTGTGGCATCGTGGCCGGCCCGGCGGGGTCCGACCGGGCGGTGCGCTTCGTCGCAATGGCGAACGCCGAGCGGTCCCCGACCTTCTACCGCTTCGACTCCGCCGAGCAGCTGCGGGTGTGGCGGGAGATGGACAACCGGGACGAGGTGCCCGTGGTGATCTACCACTCCCACACCGCGACCGAGGCGTACCCATCGCGGACCGACATCGCCTACGCCGCCGAGCCTGAGGCGCACTACGTGCTGGTCTCGACCGCCGACCCGGAGCGGGAGTCGTTCCGGTCGTTTCGGATCGTCGACGGCGAGGTGAGCGAGGAGGAGGTGCGGGTCATCGCCTCGGCCGAGCTCACCGTCCGCTGACGCCGGAATCCGCGGCGACCGGCTCCGGTTGCACACTCCAGCGGCCCGCCGCTTCCCGCCGTACCGAGTTCTGGAGAGATCAAATGGCCGTCGAGGTCCGGATCCCGACGATCCTGCGCAGCTACACGGATGGGCAGAAGGCCGTGGAGGGCACGGGTGAGACCCTCGCCAGCCTGATCGCTGACGTGGACGGCCGGCACGCCGGGCTGCGCGACCGGCTGGTGGAGGACGGCGAGCTGCGGCGGTTCGTCAACATCTACCTCAACGACGAGGACGTGCGCTTTCTCGGCGGCCTGGAGACCCCGGTGGCCGACGGGGACACCGTGACGATCCTGCCGGCGGTGGCCGGCGGTTCCTGGGCGGCGTCGGACCGGATCGCCCGGGTAGCCCACTAGCGCCATGCGCTACGACTCGCTGCTGGACTCGCTCGGCCATACGCCCCTGGTCGGGTTGCCGCGGTTGTCACCGTCGCCGGACGTCCGACTGTGGGCCAAGCTCGAGCAGGACAACCCGACCGGGTCGGTCAAGGACCGACCCGCCTTCTACATGATCACCGACGCGGAGAAGCGCGGCCTGCTGCAGCCCGGGGCGACGATCCTGGAGCCGACGTCGGGCAACACCGGCATCTCGCTAGCGATGGTCGCCAAGCTGCGTGGGTACCGGCTGGTCTGCGTCATTCCGGAGAACACCTCGGTCGAGCGCCGGCAGCTGCTGGCGATGTTCGGCGCCGAGGTGGTCACCTCGCCGGCTGCGGGTGGGTCCAACGAGGCGGTCCGGGTGGCCAAGCGGATGGCGGCCGAGCGTCCCGACTGGGTGATGCTCTACCAGTACGGCAACCCGGCCAACGCGGCCGCGCACTACGAGACCACCGGCCCTGAGCTGCTCGCCGACCTGCCGTCGATCACGCACTTCGTGGCCGGGCTGGGAACCACCGGGACGCTGATGGGCACGGGACGCTACCTGCGCGAGCACGTGCCCGACATCCGGATCGTGGCGGCCGAACCCCGCTACGGCGAGCTGGTCTACGGTCTGCGCAACATTGACGAGGGCTTCGTGCCGGAGCTGTACGACGCCTCGGTGCTCACCACCCGGTTCTCGGTCGGGCCGCGGGAGGCGCTGCGCCGGACCCGGCAGCTGATCGAGGTCGAGGGCATCTTCGCCGGGATCTCCACCGGCGCCATCCTGCACGCCGCGATCGCGCAGGCGGACAAGGCGGTCAAGGCCGGCGAGCGGGCCGACATCGCGTTCATCGTCTGCGACGGCGGCTGGAAGTACCTTTCCACCGGGGCCTACGCCGGCACGCTGGACGAGGCCGAGGACGCGCTCGAAGGGCAGCTCTGGGCCTGAGCCGGTGCGGTGGGCAGCAGAACGCCCGGTGGGCGACGCGATCTGCGGGTCGAGGGCCGGTAAGAAGGATCCGACGACGCCGTCGCCTACGCTGTCCAGCGTGGACGACGCGCCGATCGGGATCTTCGACTCCGGCGTTGGCGGCCTCACGGTCGCCCGCGCCGTTCTCGACCAGCTGCCGCACGAGCCGGTCGTCTACGTTGGCGACACCGCCCGCGGCCCCTACGGCCCGCGACCGATCGCCCAGGTCCGGGCCTACGCCCTCGAGGTCATGGACCACCTGGTCGACCAGGGCGTCAAGCTGCTCGTCATCGCCTGCAACACCGCCAGCTCAGCCTGCCTGCGCGACGCCCGGGAGCGTTACGACATCCCGGTGGTCGAGGTCATCCAGCCCGCCGTACGCCGCGCTGTCGCCGCCACCCGCAACCACCGGGTCGGGGTCATTGGCACCCGGTCCACGATTTCCAGCGGGGCGTACGACGACGCCTTCGCCGCCGCCACCCAGGTCCGGCTGACCAGCGCCGCCTGTCCGCGGTTTGTGGACTACGTCGAGCGCGGCGACACCTCCAGCCCGGAGCTGTTGGCGCTGGCCGCGCGCTACCTGCAGCCGGTAGTCGACGCCGGCGTGGACACGCTCGTGCTCGGCTGCACGCACTACCCGTTGCTCACCGGCGTCATCTCCTGGGTGGTCGGCGACGAGGTGACGCTGGTCAGCAGTGCGGAGGAGACCGGCAAGGACGTGCACCACGCGCTGGCGCGGGGCAACGCGTTTCGCGACCCGGTGCTGCCGCCGCCGGAGCACGTCTTCCTGGCGACCGGCGACCCGGAGCCGTTCGGCCGGCTCGGCCGGCGCTTCCTCGGCCCGGAGGTCGGGCAGGCGCGGGCGGTGGAGCGGCTCACCGCCGCGGGAGCCTGAGGTGCGGCTCACCGTGCTCGGCTGCTCGGGCACCTTCCCGGGTCCGGGCCGGGCCCGCATCCTCGCCGAGGCGGCCGGCGCCCTCGCCGGCCCGGTCGAGCTGGCGCGGGCGGACGCGTCGTACGACATCGGCGAACCGTAGGCTCGCCGTCATGTCCCGACCCGACGGCCGTACGCCGGACCAGCTGCGGACCGTGGTGATCACCCGGGGCTGGCAAGAGTACGCCGAGGGATCGACCCTGGTGGAGTTCGGCCGCACCCGGGTGCTGTGCGCAGCCAGCGTGCAGGAGAGCGTGCCGCGGTGGCGTCGCGGCAGCGGGCTGGGCTGGGTGACGGCGGAGTACGCCATGCTGCCCCGGGCCACCGCCACCCGCACCGACCGGGAGTCGGTGCGCGGTCGGATCGGCGGGCGCACGCATGAGATCAGCCGGCTGGTGGGCCGCGGCTTGCGGGCCTGCGTCGACCTGGCCGGACTCGGCGAGAACACCATCGCCATCGACTGCGACGTGCTACAGGCCGACGGCGGCACCCGGACCGCGGCGATCACCGGGGCGTACGTCGCGCTGGCCGACGCCGTGTCCTGGCTCGGCGAGCGGGGGTCGCTGCACGGGCAGCCGCTGGTCGGATCGGTGAGCGCGGTCAGCGTCGGCGTGGTGGCCGGCGAACCGCGCCTCGACCTCTGCTACGACGAGGACGTCACCGCCGACACCGACATGAACGTGGTGGTCACCGGAACCGGCGACTTCGTCGAGGTGCAGGGCACCGCGGAGCGCCGCGCGTTCGATCGCCGGGCCCTGGACGCGCTGCTGGACCTGGCCGTCGCCGGCTGCGCCGACCTCGCCGGCGTACAGCGGGCGGCGCTCGCTCAGCCGCGCCCGGGGCCGCGGCCGCTGCCCACCCGGCCGGCGGGGATGTGAGCCCGACGGTTGGGCGTACGTGGATCGTCCTCGCCACCCGCAACCCCGGCAAGATCGCCGAGCTGCGCCGGATCCTGACCGAGGTGCCCAGCCTCGACGTCGATCTGGTCGGGCTGGAGGAGTTCCCGCAGGTCGGGGACATTGCCGAGACCGCGGCGACCTTCGCCGCCAACGCGCTGCTCAAGGCGCACGCAGTGGCCGCCGCGACCGGGCTCCCGGTCGTGGCCGACGACTCCGGGCTTTGCGTCGACGCGCTGGCCGGGATGCCCGGCGTGCTGTCCGCCCGCTGGGCCGGCCGGCACGGTGACGACGTGGCCAACCTCCAGCTCGTGCTGGGCCAGCTGGCCGACGTACCGGCGGAGCGACGGGGGGCGCGGTTCGTCTGCGCTGCGGCGGTCGCGCTGCCGACGGGGGCGGAGCGGGTGGTCGAGGGGGAGCTGGTCGGAGTACTCACCACGACGCCCCGAGGGACCAACGGCTTCGGCTATGACCCGATCTTCGTGCCGGTGGGCGAGGGGCGCACCACGGCGGAGATGGCACCGGCGGAGAAGGACGCGATCAGCCACCGCGGGCGGGCGTTTCGCGACGTGGCGGCGCTCCTCCCGGAGTTCCTGACTCGACTTCCTCCCGGGCGCCGCTGAACCGGGAATCCGGCACCGCCGGTGACGACGGCGCGCGGCGTGGTCATGCCGAACAGCCTCCGGTACGTCGTGGGCGAAGCCGACCGACGCGACGCGCCAGCAGGGGGGTGCGAGAGAGGGGACTCGAACCCCTACGCCCGCAGGCACCGGATCCTAAGTCCGACGCGTCTACCATTCCGCCACTCTCGCGCCCGGCCATGGTAGGCCGTCGGCGAAGCGGGGTCGCCTGCAGTCAAGCCGCTCGGTGGAGTTCCTGATCTTCCGGCGACGCCCCGCGCGTCACCGGCCGGCGGTTGCCGCCGGCTGGTTATGCTGCCCGCGCCTGTTCGGACGCAGGCAGGGGCGCGGTGGCGACACAGGTCCATGCAGGGCCGTACGACGAGACTGATCTGATGCTCGACCGGCGCGGGCTGCGGCGCGTCTGGACCACCCTGCCAGTCGTTGAGAAGATCCAAGCCTCGCCCCGCGGAACCAGATCTGGCCTGGTAGCGGCAATCACGACTCTCGCGGCGCTGATGGACCTGCTCGACGGCACCGCGGTCAACGTTGCCCTTCCTACCGTTCAGCGCGAGCTGCACGCCGACGCCACCGACGTACGGTGGATCGTCTCCGGCTACCTGCCCGACTTCGCCGCCACTTTGATCACGGCCGGACGCCTCGGTGACCTCTTCGGCCGTCGTCGACTATTCCTGGCCGGCGTTGCCAGCTTCGGAGTCGCGAGCCTGCTCTCGGGCATAGCGCAAACCCCGAGCGAACTCGTCGCCGGCCGCCTCGTCCAGGCTCGCTAGCGTCGGCGCAGCCGTTTGCTGCTCGCCGCCGCCTGGCGGCTCATTGCCTCCTGACGGCCAGCCTCGACGAGGCAGCTCCCCGAGCATCTCGCCCGCCAGTTGATCGGTGTCTTGGCTCGTCGCAAGCGTCACCCCAAAGGAGCGTCGACGTGGTGGTAGCGCTTGGCCTGCTGAGCCTCGTAGCCGCGGCACTCGGCAAAGCGGACTTCCTTCATCGCGGGACGGAAGTCCTGCCACGACCGTCGGTGTCGGCGCGATCGACCGTGTTGACGCACCGGGTTCACCGGCTGGGCGCTGCCTAAGCTTGCCAAGCGACTCGGGCGGAAGGGAGGCAGCAGTGGCGCTGGCGATCGAGGACTACGCCGTCATCGGTGACGAGCACACCGCGGCGCTGGTCGGCCGGGACGGCTCGATCGACTGGCTTTGCCTGCCCCGGTTCGACTCCGGAGCCTGCTTCGCCGCGATCCTCGGCGACGAGGACAACGGTCGCTGGCAGATCGCGCCGAGTGGGCCGGTCGTGGCGGTCCGCCGCCGTTACCGGCACGAGACGCTGGTGCTGGAGACGGAGTTCGAGACGCCGTCGGGCGTCGTTCGGGTCGTCGATGCCATGCCCGAGCGCGATCAGCACGCCGACGTCGTCCGGCTGGTCGAGGGCGTCTCCGGCCGGGTCGAGATGAGCATGCGCTTCGTGCTGCGGTTCGTCTACGGCTCGGCCACCCCTTGGATACGGCGGACGACGGACCGGCGCGGCCAGGAGTGCCTGCTCGCGGTGGCCGGTCCGGACGCGGTCTGCCTGCGGGGGGACCTGCTGCCCGAAGGGCACGAGCGCCGGCACCTGGCGGAGTTCGCGGTCTCCGCCGGGGAGTCGCTGTCGTTCACGATGGTGTGGTTCTCCTCGGTCGAGAAGATTCCGGACTACCACCACGCCAGCCGGGAGATCGAGCGCACCGCCCGGTTCTGGCAGCAGTGGGCATCTCGGTGCACCTACGAAGGCCCCGACCGGGACGCGGTGGTTCGCTCGCTGATCACCCTCAAGGCGCTGACCTACGCCCCCACCGGCGGCATCGTCGCGGCCGTGACCACCTCGCTGCCCGAGGAGTTCGGCGGCGACCGCAACTGGGACTACCGCTACTGCTGGCTGCGGGACGCGACGCTGACGCTGTGGTCGTTGCTCATCTCCGGCTACCGCGAGGAAGCCGAGGCCTGGCGGGCGTGGCTGCTGCGGGCCATCGCCGGTGACCCGGAGGACCTGCAGATCGTCTACGGCGCGGCCGGTGAGCGTCAGCTGCCCGAGTACGAACTGGATTGGCTGGCCGGTTACCAAGGATCGCGACCGGTCCGGGTGGGCAACGCGGCGGCCAAGCAGTTCCAGCTCGACGTCTACGGCGAAGTGCTCAACGCTCTGCACCAG
>Ga0208478_1000119_pt1 | contig 30992 bp, 20 predicted proteins | sample NGESurdeep072012_5_FD_184462 | JGI IMG/M metagenome (GOLD analysis project Ga0208478, IMG submission 184462) | Arctic peat soil microbial communities from Barrow, Alaska - NGEE Surface sample 415-2 deep-072012 (SPAdes) | ecosystem: Environmental > Terrestrial > Soil > Wetlands > Peat ...
ACCTACTGATTAAGAGTCATCCACGGTCAGTAGGTCAAAACTTGGCAAGTCACATCTAGCAAACAACTTACAGAAGTCTTGCGCGCACAGAGGATCACTCGCAAATGCTTGAAACGTTGGCGATGTATAAGCGACGTACAGCCACAGTTACAGCCACACCTCGGCAAGCCGCTGAGCGATGGCAGTGCCAAAGCTTAAGTTCGTCCAGCGCTTTGTCCCAGTTTTCGTATCCTGCTCCATCCCAGCGGCGCTCAATCCAGGAGAATTCCCATATGGTAATGGCGCGCGGGTGGTTTGGCCCACGCGTCTGCGAAGCATCTGTCTTCTGCACGGGGCCTTTCGCGCCAGCCAGGATTGAGCCGGCGAAGGTAGAAAGAGCGGTGCAGGCTATGCCCCTCTAGAAAGGTCTTTCTGTTCATCATCATCTCCATTGATGCCGCGGCCCTGCGAAATCGCGAGCGCGAATTGCTGAATGCCATTGCATGATCAATTGCCCGCGCTTTCAGGGAGCAACAGCTAGGACGAATTCAAGCGATGAGAATTCACATTGGACATGAAGCTACTCCCAGAATCGACTTGGCTGAGGCCCCATTTCGAGCACAAGCTTGCCGCCCTTGGAGAGTTGCGAATGTTTCAATCTCGGCTGTTTGAGCGGCACGCCATTCAAGGTTGCAGATTGAATGTAGACATTCCGTGCGCTGTTATTTTCGGCGACGATCTCGAAATCGCCACCTGGCAAATGAAGGCCAACCCGTGAGAACGCGGGTCCACTGATTTGATAGGACGGCTCGGCAGTGCAGCCACCCTCCATGTCGAAAAGGCCAATTCCGGCCAGTACCACATAGGCGCCCATCTGGCCCTCATCTTCTTCTCCAGGCCAGCCGTTGAGCGGAGAGGTATCGAAGACTTGGCTGAAAGCCGCGCGCGCGTACTTCTGTGCAAGAGAAGGCTTGCCGGAATAGTTGAAAAGCCAGGGAGCCTGCAGGTTCGGCTCGTTAGTCAAATCCACGTAGTGCTTCTCGAAGCCTTCGTCGAGCCGCTGGTTGAACCGATCGCTTCCCATCAACTCCACCAGCCCGGCGGCATTCTGTGGGACAAACCAGCTATATATCCAGGGAGTGCCTTCGACAAAGCCAGGGCCGTTCCAACCGCCGGTGGTGCCGAAAAGGTGAATGTTGTTCGGTTCCACCCAACTGCCGTCGGCATGACGGCGCTGCGCCCAGGTCGTTTCGGGCGAGAAGTTGTTACGCCAGTTCTCCGAGCGTTTGGCAAACATGGCTGCATCGTCCTTCTTGCCCAGAGAAGCAGCCAAGGTGGCCGCACAGGAATCGTCGTAGGCGTATTCGAAGGTCGATGATGCCGGACCGGTTTCCTCGGGAATGTAACCGTGGCTCATATATGCAGCCAAGTGCCGATCCCCGGCCATCCCTTGGGGGTACTTGCCGCCGCAGGTGTAGGGTTCGCCCGGCACAGTCAATACTTTGCGAATGGCCGCATAAGCCGCATCACGGTCTACGCCGGGAATGCCTTTTTGCAAGGCACCAACCAGCAGGGCAACCTCATGCTGCCCGGCCATCACTGGCGAGTAGCGTAACGCCACCGGTGCTTGCGGCAGCCATCCATCAAGCTTTGCTTCCAGCAGGAGGGCACTGTCGAAGGAGGCCAGCACTTCCGGCGCCAGCAGCGACCAGGCCGGCCCCAGCGTCCACTGCGACCCCCAAACGGCATCGCTTGAATAAAGATGATCGGCGGGCGCCGCAATCTTCTGGACCTCGCCGCAGGCATCGCGATAAGAGCCGTCCACGTCGTCCAGCATCGCCTTGGCGGAATACATGCGATAGAGGTTTGTATAGAGCTTGACCTTGTCGTCCCGGCTTCCGCCCTCTACCTCGACGCGATCGAGCAGCGTCTTCCAACTCGCGTTGGCGGCGTGCGCCACCAAGTCGAAGTCGAACCCGAAAGGAGCGGACTCCGCGCGCAGATTTTCTCGCGCCTGGGCAATTCCGGTCAGGCTGATGCCGGTGCGCGCCACCACGGGAACCGCTGCGTCCGTAGCAAAGTCCAGCCAAATGCCTCCTGGCTGGTTGCTGTCAACCTCGGAAACGTCGCTCCTAAAGGTGCGCGGCTTGCGCCACTCCACGCCGTAGTTGGTGTCGGAGCCGGTGTAGTCGCCGGTCTGCCAGGCATTCATTGCAGTGAAAGCCTGCGAGAACTGGCAGACGAAGTAGACCGTGAACTCGCCCGCATAGGTGTTGCGCTGAGTCAGTGATCCTTCGATCTCAGTGGCGCTGACTTTGTTGACGGTAAAGCCGACCAGTTCTGCCTTTTCTTCCACGGGCGCGGTAAAGTCGAAGAGCAGATGGGTCTGCTCTCCGGTGGGGAAGTGATAGCGCATCCAGCCGGTGTGGGCAGTGGTGGTGAGTTCCACATGCGTCTTGGCATCGACCAGATCGACAGCATAGTAGCCGGGCTTTCCGGTCTCGGTGTCTTTGCGAATGCGGGAGCGGTACCCCGCCGTCCACATGCCGCCAAAGGGGCCGTCACTTGGTCCTGGAAAGAGCTTGGCGTGGCCGGGTTCGGTTTCCAAGGGCCCGATCAACGGCATCACGCTCATGCTGGAGAGACCGAAACTGTGGAGAAAGCTGAAGCCTGAGATGCTGGCGATGGTGTATTCGTAGCCGCCGTTCCAGACATTGCCCTGATTGTCCGGACTGAGCTTCACCAGTCCCATCGGAACGGTAGCGCCTGGGAACTGCATCCATCGGGAGTTGGACGTGCCGGTGAAGACGTTCACCAGATCCACATGACTCCGCTCTTTGGATAAGGGCGCTGTCTGAGCGGTCGCCGTCAGAGCAAGGGCCAGCAAAGCCAGAACCGCAGATACACATTGGCAAAAGTCGTTCAACAAGGAGATTCCTTTCGCACTTCGATGGATGAAAGCGCGCTACCAGCCCAGGGCATGACGGAGCACCGGTTCCAGGTCGTCGGCCATATGCAGGTGTTGCGGAGCGTCGGGATGCGCGTTGCATTCGTTGCCTGGATAGTGCTCGGCCTGTGCCCACTGAATGCGCGGATCTTTGATGCGCGCAACGGCCTCCTGGATGTAGCGGCGCAGCAAGGGGTCGGTGACAATAGCGCCTTCGGTCACAAGAATGGCAGCCTGAGGATACTCAGCCCTCACTGTCTTGAGGAAGCGCGCATAGTCGCTCACCCAGGTCTCCTCATCGAGAGGCTTGGTCTTTTGCAGATTGAAGTCGTTGGTGCCCAGCGAGACGACGATGCCGTCCGGCGTCCAGCGGCGGTAATCCCATGGAGAACGTCCGGCAGTCTCATCGGCGGCAATCGACAAGTCTAGAAACTGGGGCGCGTTCAGCACGTTGTCGGCGATGCCGAGGCCGCGATAGTCGCGGTCAAGGCCTCGCCCTCCATAGCAAACCAAATGCGTCTGGGCATCCAGGCGGCGTCCGAGTTCAATGCCATAAGAATGATAAGGGTCGCTGATGGGATGCTGCGGGTTCTCCGTGCAAGTGGGATTGTTGTCCACGCCCGCGCCGCAGGTCACCGAGTCGCCGATAAACATCAGCTTGCGCGCCGGCAGCACAATGGGGGGCTGCAGCGCGCCATCGGCGGACGGCTCGATCCCACCAAGCGTCACTATGCCTTGCCAGGTTTCCGTCCGTTTGTAGACTTCAACGGTATGGGATGTCGCATCGAGTCCGCTGGCAAGAACGACATTCTGCTCACCCTTCTGCAACAACTGAAGTACAGGCGCTCCATGATCGACGACCACCGTCAAAGCCGACTTCTCCGAATCGCAACTCAGAAGCAACGCCAGCGACGAACCTTGAAACCGCACCACGAACCCGGTTTCCGGATAGCCTAAGCGAGGGCTCTTGGGATTGCCGGTATCGATCTGGCCAAGCAGCACGATACGAGTGTCATCCATGCCAATTACAGTCGCAGGGCCGGCGGGAGGAGCATTCTGTGCCAAGGTCGCAACTACTCCGTTTGCTATCAATGCGATGAGTGCAACCAGGGTTCCGATCTTCATATGATCTCCAAGTGCTCAGAGGTTATTACTTGCCCCAGCGAAACAGACCCGGTGGCGAGTAATTCGCCGCTTCGTCGTCCAGCACCAGCACCCAGTCTGGCCCATACGAGGGTGTGTGGAATTGCACCTGTTTTCCGCCATCGAAGGTGTCGATGAGTGTGCCGATGCCAGTGCGTGGATCGAACCACCAGGCGCGAATCCGCTTCGCCTTTAACTTGCCAAGATCGATGGTCTTATGGACATCGATGGCCGGAAAGTAGACGAAGGCGTAGCTCCCGTCGCGATCGCGCGCTGCCTGCATGTGCTGTCCGCTTTGTCCGGCGTCGCCCACAATCAGAGACTGATCGGGAATGCGCGCGAAGAATGGCCGCGATTCAACCAGTGCGCGCAGGTACTGCATCTGCCTTCCAGCTGGACGCTGCATTCCGTCGATCCAGTCTCGATCGGCGTGATTGATGCTTCCATTGCGCGCATTCGCAAAGCTCCACACGGCATGATGCCCGTAAGTCACGCCGCAGGCACCCGCAAAGACCGAGCGATAGACCTGCTTGCGAACATCGTAGTCGCGGAAGTACCCGTTAGCTGGATCCCAATCGGGCCACGGATTGTAAGGATGATCCTCATAATTCGGCTCAAGATCGAGTGTCGGCTTGGCTGGCGTCATCGCGTAGTCGCGCGCAATCCACTCCCACACCGGCAGATCGTGCCCGCCGCCGTGTCCGCTCTGCACCCCGTTGACCGAGAGCCATGGCTCCTGATGCAGGTAAACCGAGGAAGACTCCTGACCGCCTTGCGGGTGATATGCGATCACTGGCTTGCGGCCCAATCCCTCTTCCAGTCCGGCTGCCACTTCACGCCAGATCGGCGTCCAGTCCTGATTGGGCGGAAAGCCTGCGGACTTGCCCATCTCCTGAAGATAATCGTTGTTCATGCCCTTGAGGCGCGCTGGACGATCACCGCCCAGAATCCACACCACGTTAGTGCGATCCTTGAGCCGGTCTGCCACATAGTGCGCAAAGAAGCGGGCGTCTGCAAGATTGTCATTGTGAAAGAGCCGAGGTCCGGTGCCCCAGGGAGCCGTCAGCTTGTCGCCCCAGATGGGAACCAGCGCGACATAAAGTCCGTTGGCCGCGGCTTCGTCCACGATCTCGGCGATACGGTCAAAATAAGCAGGATTGGGCTTGCGAGGATCGTTGTCGATCAGCGGAAGAAGTCCAAGCGCGCTGGGCTTGGTGATGCCGTTGAACTCCGACAAGACCACCGTTTGAATGACCGTATAACCCTGCTGGCCGCGGATGTGCAGATAGTAGCTGGCCTCTTCCCGGGTGGTGTGGTGAATCAGTTCCCATGCCGTGTCGCCCATCCAGAAGAAGGGCCGTCCATCGGCGGTTTCCAGCGTGTGCCCATCTGCGTGCACGCGGATCAGCGGCAGCGGCTTGACGTCATTGACCGTTTGCCCTTGCGCTCCGGCCGCCGGGTTGAGAATCGCGGCAAGAAGCGCACCGAGCGCCAGTATTGCAAGGGTGTGTTGTTTCATCATTTTCTATCCTATTCGGCCGGGACGACAAACAGCCGCATTTGGCCGGGAAGAATTTAACGCATAGCAGCCGCTCCACTCTCTCGTCCAATAGGCCGGGAAACTTCTCGCGCAGTTGGCAAAGATCAAACGCCTCAACCCTGGGATCGATGGCCACCGCGCCGGAGGAGAACGGGATGCCGTCGCAATTGCGCGGAAAATGCGGAGAATCGCCGAGGCGCTTCACGGGAGATGTTCCTACGTTTGATAACGAACCCCTGTCAATTCTCGGGAAATTTGCCCTCCCAGATGCTGCCCGCAGCCCTGGGGAAAGGCCCCCCGCGGCGCGTGATATAGTGGCTATGCCACTTAGCGTATCAGGGAGCTGCGACACTCCGTGCAATTCAGCGCTTGAGCCGAGTCGCTCTCGCTCCAAAGCCATGCAAATCGGAGGCCATTGCAGATTCCGCCTTAACCTGACAGGCCATGGCCTGTGGAGAGAAAAGTTCATGCCGAAAGCTTACGATTACGAATCCATCTCCAAGATGATCGACCACTCGCTGCTCAACCCCACGCTCACCATGCGTGAACTGGAGGAGGGCTGCGCATTGGCCTTGCGCTACAACTTGGCCAGCGTCTGCATCCTTCCTTACGCCTTGGCGCGGTGCGCCGAGCTTCTTGCCGGAAGCGCCGTGAAAGCCAGCACCACCATCGGCTTTCCGCACGGCTGCCACGCCACGGCCACCAAATTGGCTGAAGCCCGGCAGGCGCTACAAGACGGCGGCCAGGAGCTGGATGTGGTCATCAACATCAGCAAGGCCCGCAGTGGAGACTGGCAGTATGTCGAGAGCGAGCTCGCCGCTTTGGTCGAAGTGATTCACGCCGCGGGCGCCAAAATGAAAGTAATCTTTGAAAATGCCTACCTGGACGATGCGGCCAAGATCCGCCTTTGCGAGATATGTGCCGAGATCGGCGCCGACTGGGTGAAGACCTCGACGGGGTACGCTCCCAGCGGCGCGACGATGGCCGATCTTGCCCTGATGCGCCAACACTCGCCGGAACGGGTCCAGGTGAAGGCCGCCGGAGGCATTCGCGATCTGGATGCGCTGCTGGCCGCGCGAGAAATCGGCGTCAGCCGCGTAGGAGCGACGCGTACAGAATCGATGCTCGAGGAGTGCCGCAGGCGCTTGGGATTGGCGCCGATCACGCCGCAAACAGCTGCAACAGCAACCGCTCCGCAGGGGCGCTAGCGCAATTCTTCTGTTGCGAGGCTCTGCATGTGGCTCACAGTGTCGATTCTGGTCTAGAATCGGCGCCTTGCACATCTTCTCTCACGGTTTCACTGAAGGAGAAACATCATCGCTATGGCCCATGCCGACGCCAGGCAACTCGTGCGCGAGCCGATGTACCAGCAGATGAACGAGATTCTGCGTGAATTGCTGCGCGGTGGCGAGTTCGCCGTGGGAGACCAGTTCCTGACCGAACGGCAGATTGCCGAGCGCTTCCAGGTGAGCCGCCCCACGGCCAACAAGGTGCTGGGCGGCATGGTCTCCGAGGGGCTGCTCGAATTCCGCAAAGGGGTAGGCACCTTTGTTTGCCCGCCCCGGCTCAACTTCGACGTTCAGTCGCTGATCAGCTTTACGGAAAAGGCGAAGGAAGCCGGCAGGAAGCCTTCGACGCGCGTTTTGCAATTCGAACAGATACGGGCTTCAGCCGCGGGAGCAGAGGTTGCGGTGAAGTTGCAGATCGCGAGCGGCCAGAAGCTTTTTGCCATCACCCGCTTGCGTCTGGCCGATGGGATTCCGGTGATTCTGGAGAAGCGCTGGCTTCCCATCGATGTCTTTCCCGGACTGACGCGCCTGGAACTGCGCGGTTCCTTCTATGAGCTTTGCCGCAAGAAATACGGCCTGCGCGTCTCCGAATCCGATCAGACAATTCGCGCGGTAAGCCTGCGCAGCAAAGCTGCAAAGATACTGGAAACGCCGAGCGGTTCACCGGCCTTTCTGGTTTCTGCCGTGGGCTATTCTGGGAGGCAAGCAACCTGGTGGGAAGAGACGCTCTATCGCGGTGATTCCTATGAATTCCACAGGGCGCGATCCTCGCCTGGCAGGTTGATCCAACTGGTGTCAATTTAGGCCCGCTTCAGAACGCGCAATTACGTCTATTTTTGACGGAGAAGAGAAATCGTGAAGACGAATCGGCGCAGTTTTCTGCAAACATCTTTGGCGGTTGGCGCGCTGACGGTGGCCAATCATTCCGCTCTTTTACGCGCCATGGAGAGTCCTGCCGTCCATCCATCCATCCTTCAGGCGGAGGGAAGCGAGATAGTCGAAGGGGGACGCGCGGTTCGCCTTCGCGGAATGAATCTGGGCGGTTGGATGCTGATCGAGGATTACATCATAGGTCTTCCCTGGACGGAGTGGAAGATTCGCGAGCAGTTTCTGAAAGTGCTGGGTGAGGAATCGCATAGCGCATTCTTCAATGCTTACGATCAAGCTTATATCGCCGAGGCGGATATCGCCTTTCTTGCGCGGACTGGTTTCAACGCCGTTCGTCTCCCCTTCAATTACCGTCATTTCGAAAGCGACCTGGAGCCGGGCAAGTGGAAGGAAAGCGGATTCCAACAGTTGCATCGCGTCGTCGAACTCTGCCGCAAACACCAGATATGGGTCATTCTCGATCTGCACGCCGCCCCCGGAGCTCAAGCACGCGATCAGAATGCCGGCAGCGCCTACGGTGAGACCTATTTCTGGAACTATCGATCCTTCATCGATCGCACAGTCGTCTTATGGGCCGAGATCGCGCGGCGTTACAGTGGAGACCCCATCATAGCCGCATACAACCTGCTCGGTGAGCCGGTCACATCGAATGTTGCTTTGCTTAACGATTTCTCTCGCGCGTGCATCCGGGCGATTCGCAGCGTCGATCGCGACCATCTGATATTGCTCGATCCCAACTTTTGGGCCAGAGACATCACCAGCCTGCACGAAGATCTCTTTGCCGATGCGAACGTCATGGTTGGCATTCATCCCTACTTCCAAGGCGATGGACTGTTTGGTCAGAAGGGCGGCACCTTCGATAGCCTTGCCACTTATCCTGCCGTGATCGACGGCAATCGATACGACCGCGCCGCACTGGCCAGGACAATCGACTCGAAGTATGACACCAGCCATTTGCACTGCCCGGTGATGGCTTCCGAGTTCGGCGTCTTCCGCAGCAATCCGCAGCCGTTTGCAACGCAACTGGCCATTGTGCGCGACCAGCTTTCCATCTTCGAAGAAAAAGGATGGAGCTGGACGATGTGGTGCTACAAGGATCTGCGCGATATGGGAGTCGTTACGGTGCGCACAGATACGCCCTGGCGGCGCTTCCTTGATTCGCCGGAGATCGTCCAGTTCAGGCAGCGGTACAAGGAGATGGAGGCATCCTTCCTTCAAGGCGTGGGCAAAATGCTTGCCGCGACGGATATCGATGTAGATATTCGCGATCAGTGGGCACGCGAGGTCACGCGAGATTTTGACCCTCCTGCGCTGGACTTTATCCTGCGCCGGCTGGCAAAGCACTCGCCAGCCGAACTCGCGGAGTTGGCTCGCTCTTTCGCTTTTGGGTCCTGCGAGGTGCATCAAGAGCAACTGGCGATTCTGATGCCCTATCTCCAAGGCAGTGTGAACAGGCCATAGCGCTGCTTGATTTCACACGCCTCCCTTTCAAAATCCGGGAGTCACGTGACCTGCGCCTGTAATTCGATAGCGGGTGACCACCACCTTATTGAAGGACAGCCGCGGCTCCGAGCAGTACCTGTCCCTCGCCAAAATCCTGCGCACGCATAGAATCAGCTGTGCTCTGCAAAAACCTCTTCCAGTCGCAAAGTGCGTAGGCACTGAGGAAAACGCACCTGCTCGCCAAGGACCCGAAGGGTAGGGGGCAGAAGTCGCGCTCGGAGGAAAAGTGGGTTACGGGGCGCTCATTGCGCACCGATGTCCCCAGAGATGGCTCCCGGCCAGCTTTCTATTGGCCGACGATCCGGGAGTTGAGAGGTCCGTGAACACAAGGGGCGTTTACCGGGAGTAACCCTGGGAACAAACGTCGCCCAGACGGTGTGCATGTTATTTTGAGGCAAAGGAGCAGTTGACCCCAAACTATGCTCACCCTAAACAGAGTGTGCCTCCTCTTAGTCCTGATCTCCGGCCCAAGTCTGTTCGGCGCCGATTTCGTCATGAGGGTGAACGACAAGAATTACCTCGATACTCAAGGTTTTAGCGTATTTCTCTACGACAGCACGTACCATCCCGTTTTCGTAGACCAGAAGAACACGGCCATGGAGATGATTTTCCACGGCCAGCGCATCGCCACGAACGGCGACGTGCGCCTGCTGCCAACGCCCGAGCAGTGGGACCTGGTGGCGACCCTCAAAGGGCGCCACGCCGATAAGGCGAACAATCGGCTCACCGCCGACCTGGCTTTCCCGACGTTCGATTTGAGCTACACACTGGAAGTCGTAGCGGAGCCAGGTGGCGTGAAGGTCACCATCAATCTCGACAAGCCGCTACCGCAGAAACTGGTCGGGCGAGCTGGCTTCAACTTGGAGTTCCTGCCCTCGATCTACATGGGCAAGACTTACCTGGTGGACGGAACCAAAGCCGGCATCTTCCCGCGAACGCCCAACGATCCGATGGACAAGGCGATACCGCTGGCTGATGAACCGAAGAAGGCGTACTACCTGGAGGACTGGGAGAAGGCCAAGGGGTACACTCAGCCGCGGCCGTTCGCTGAGGGTAAGAGCATCACCCTGGGGGTGGACGACGCGCGGGCCCGGGTCAACGTTAAGTCAGATACGGCCGACCTCATGCTGTTCGATGGACGCGACCGCGCGCAGAACGGCTGGTTCGTGTTGCGTTCGCTCATCCCTACGGCCAAGACCACCGGCGCGATCGTATGGCACATCAGGCCGGACGTGATACCGAACTGGACGCGGCCGCCGATGATCGCGCACAGCCAGGTGGGTTATGCGCCGGGATTTTCCAAGGTGGCGGTACTGGAACTCGACCCGAAGTACACCGGCCCGAAAACGGCCAAAGTGCTGCGCCTGATGGAGGACGGAACTTACAAGCAGGCGTTCGAGGGCCCGATTACGCCTTCAACGCCCTGGCTGCGTTACGTTTATTCGAAATTCGACTTCACCCCGGTCAAGGACCCCGGCCTTTATGCGATCGAGTACGCAGACCAGCGTACGGCGCCCTTCCCCATCTCCAAGGACGCTTACGCTAACATCTGGCAAGACAGCCTGGACCATCACCTGGCGGTGCAGATGGACCACGTTTCGGTTCGCGAAGGCTACCGCGTGTGGCACGGCGCATCGCACCTGGATGATGGCCGTCTGGCACCGGTGGTGGGGGAGCAATTCGACGGCTGGAACCAGGCCACGGCGACGGACGGGAAGTACAAAGGCGGCGATCACATTCCCGGGATGAACGTGGGCGGCTGGTATGATGCCGGCGATTTCGACCTTGAGGAGCCGGCGCAACTGAGCGTGATTCAGAGTCTGGCCCTGGCGTATCGCGAATTCGATCTCAAGTACGACGAGCTTATGGTGGATGAAGTCGCGCGTGAGGTTGAGATGCACCGTCCCGATGGCGTGCCCGATACGGTGCAGCAGGTCAAGCACGGCGCACTGCTCATCCTGGCGCAGTTCCACAATATCGGCCACGCCATCCGCGGCACTCACGAACCAGACCTGCGGCAATACACGCAGCTGGGGGATGGAGCATCGAAAACGGACGGCCGCATCTATGACCCGAAGCTTGGTCCGAACGAAGTGAAGGGCGACTACTCCGGCAAGCCGGACGACCGCTGGATTTTCTCCACCACGAACCCGTATTTCCAATGGAACGCGATTGCAGCGCTGGCGGCAGCGTCCGATGTGCTGAAAGGCTGGGACGATGCATTAGCGAAAGACTGCCTCGAGACCGCGATCCATGCATGGAAAGACGAGAAGGCTCACCCGACGCCGAGTCAGGCGGGGCGCAGCTTCGACGATGCTGCTCCAACAGGTGACCCCGGAGTCGGCGTGCTGGCTGCATCTCAGGGCGTGGTGTCGGGCGCTCAAGGCGGTCGTAACGGACGGGGCAGCTCGGTCGCGCCGACAGGTTCTGGCACGACTAGCGCACCAACCGTTCCTCCAGCCGGCTTCGGCCGTCGCGGTTCTGGCATTGGACAGGACTGGGCTGCGGCGCTGGAATTGACGATTGCCACAAATGGCGCCGAGCCCTACAAGTCCCGTCTGAAGGAGTTGTTCCCGCAAGTGATCACGCCGCAGCAGATGGAACTGCGTGGTTGGACGGCAGTCCGGGCATTGCCTTACCTGGACGCGGGCGCGAAAGATCAAATGCGCGAAGCGGTGAAGACCTACATGGCGGGTCTAGGCAAGGAACTGGACGCCACCCCGTTCGGCGTACCCCCGAGCATGGGCACATGGGGCGGATCGGGCGCGGTGGTTGACATGGCCATCCGGATGTACTTCCTGCACAAGGCGTTTCCGGATCTTGTGAGCTCCGAATATACACTTCGCGCCGTCAATTACATTCTCGGCACGCACCCCGTATCCAGCACTTCGTATGTAGCCGGCGTCGGTACGGTCTCGAAGACGATGACGTACAGCAACAACCGCGCCGACAACGCTTACATTCCGGGTGCCGTCATTCCGGGATACATCATCATCAAGCCGGATTTCCCGGAGTGCATCGACGACTTCGGATTCCTTTGGTTCGAGGATGAAGCCGTCGTGGCCGGGTCGGCAAGTTGGGTCGTTGCCGGCAACGCTGCGGACGCGATCACCAAGGAATCGAAGTAGCGCCACAGACTAGAAGCGTCCGGCGCCCCCGAGGGGTGCCGAGCGTTTTCTTGTTTTGGAGAAATCCTTTGCGGCGCGGCCTTCAATTGCATCTACGAGAAGGGCGACATACAGGGGGACGGATTCTGGGCGCATGTACGCGCGACCTGCAGCAGGCGCATGCTTCGCGGGTCGTTGCACGTGCGCCGAAGCCATATGGCCTCGCTCGGAGGAAACATTGATAGCTAACGACAAGTCCCAGGGCTGAATCAAAAGCGTACCGGCGAACCGCATCACACCCGGTCCGGCGGCACCCTTGTGCCGGTACGCTTCCGATACTTGCTTACACGCTGCGTAGCTCAACCGCCAAATCAGATATCTAGAATGTGAGCGGCGGATACAAACTCGCTGTCAGTGACGCCATCGCACACTTACTGCCCGAGTAAGTGGCGACCACAAAAAACATAGAAGCTCTTCGTTCATTTCTCACCGATGACTCGCGGCACTTCGAGCAGAAGCCGGTTGCATTGGCCCCGGAACTTCGGCCGGCATCAGGAAGGCGAGTGGAACCGCATTGGCCATTGCGGCGTATCCGGAAGGAGAAGGATGCAAGTGGTCGCCGGAATCGAACTTCGCCAGGAGGTGATCGGGATTTGCTGGATCGCGCATAACTTGGTCGAAATCGATCACCGCATCAAAGTGGCCCGGTGTCCGAATCCACTTGTTGATCATCTGGCGGTCGGCCTCAGTTGCCGGTCCCGGAAGATAAAAACTCGAGCCCATGAACGGCAAGATCGTACAGCCTGCCACCCTTATGCCGTTGGTGCGAGCACGCTCGATGATCTGCTGGTACGCGCCGAGGATGTCATTGACCAGTTGCTCGTGTTCGGCCGGCGTGGCCTCTCCGCTTCGGCCCAACATACCGATATCATTAATACCCTCCAGAACGATCAAGGAACGTACTCCGGCCTGCGCTATTACGTCGTCGTTAAAGCGCGCCAACGCATTGGGTCCCAGGCCGTCCAGCAAAAGGCGATTACCGCCAATCCCCTGATTCAGTACCGCGATCGTTCGACCCTGCGGGACCGCCTGCAATCTCCGGGCAAGAAGGTCTGGCCAGCGATCGTTCCCGTTGGTTGTGGCACCGTGCCCGTCGGTGATTGAATCCCCCAATGCGACCGTCGATACCGCGGAGGAAGGCGCCAAAACATCGATTCCCGCAATGAAATACCAATGCTCAATTTGTTTGGCGCCCTGCAGTTCGGCAGCCTGTACCAGATCTCCGTGAACCAGGTACGAAGTTGAGCGCGAGCCGGGGTGCCCAGTCTGGTCGGCCGGCACTGTCTCAAGATGGATTGTAATGGTCAGATCAGACAAAGGCGCCATCGAATACTTCACCGGATCGGAAAGGTAGTCTGCTCCTGCAGGAATGGTGACACTCCGGCGCCCGGAGAAAGCTAGAGCCTGGTCCGAACCCGGGCTGATCTTGCTTGAATCGGGAGATACTGGCCGAGCAATGTGCACGGACGCGATATGCAGCGGAGCCGAACCGTATCGGTTGGACAGGTGCAACCGCAGCTCCCCACCACCAATTGTGAGATGAACGATCTGTCGCAGAGTCGCGTCGGTAAGATCTTCCGCAGAAATGGAATTCCCGGGCTCAACCAGTTGCTGCGATGCTGCCCAGGAACCGACCCAGTTCTGTTGCGGTTGGACGGCTATGCCGACAGCACTAAGGATGACGGAAACAACGACCAGTCGTCGAATACTTCTTGCAAGTCTCATCAACATCTAGATTCGGGAGTATCCGCTGCGGATACTCCACCATTCCCCCGCGGTTACCGCATCGATATAGGTTGCGTACTGCCACCACCACTCCGACTACAACCAGGCATCCTGTCAGTTCATTGGGAATCAACCTCTCTCAGTGCTCCAGCGGCAACACTTCCATGTAGTCCAGAGGCGCACGTTCGGCACCATCGGGCGTCCCTTCGATACGAATTACATCACCTGGACGCAGAGCCAACCCTCTAGTGCGATGTCGGACCGAGGAATCCGCGCTCGGATCTTTGCCCGGCAGCAGCATATCGGCGCGCCATTCGTCCACCGCCTGATCGTTCACCGACACTCTGAACTTCGATTCCCCGTTACTCAGGTCGAAGTATTCGACATCGATCTCGTACCAGCCGGCAGCTCCAGTGAACTTGGTTTGCGCGGAACACGTTGCCGCCTCAGGCACGCAAGCCACGCCCTTTCCGCCCGAAGCGCCTTCCCACGACACCGGTTCAAAGATCTTATAACCCTGCAACTCCATCGTCTCCGCTTCCACGCGATTCGAATGGTGTCCCACCCTACCGTCCTGGTCATCGATTCCAGACATCTGATTGATCCAGTCATCAACCGCATCGCGCCAAACGATCGCGTGTCCCGACTGATATTTCAATTGCGCCAGCACAGCTTCATAGCGCTCGTCATCGACGTGCCCTTTCAGCGACTCCCATTTCTCCACGAAATCGGCCGCCCTCTCGGCGCCTTCGTAGTGAGAGTCATAGATTGTCTGAATGACGGTCTTGCCTGAGTGCAGCTGGTAGGTGTACGGCACATGATGAAAAAACAGAACGATGTTATCCGGTGTATTGGCCAGCGGTTCATAGATCTTCTGGACGCTCGGCGAATACTGTCCGACAAATCCTGTTCCTGTCGCCACAGTGCGGTTCATTCCGACTCCGTCGTGGTCTGCGCGGATCCACTGGCCCCAACCGTTGCGCTCCTGAGATTCCGGCGCCGGCCCATAATGCGGTCCCGTGATGTTGGTCAGCGTCTGCAACCCGAGCGGACCTGTATAGCTCTCGTACGCGGGCCACGAGTCCAAAAGGATAGTCGTTAACGTCTTTACAACTACCGGATCATCCCCGAACGTTAGTTTCGTCCATTCCTCCGCGATCGCCTGCGCCGTCAGGTCTGGATTCCATGCCAACCGGCCAAATCCGTACAGATTCGCCAAGGCCAGGTGGTTTGCCAACCAGTCCGTGCTCATTGCAACATTTGCAACTCCAACGTATCCTCCCAGCGGTCGGTGAAAACTCCGGCCCGCGACGATGTCCTTCACCGGCGTGTGGCCCCCACCCACCGCCATGTCAAACTCCAAGACTTCCTTCCATAGTGGTATCAAAAAGACCGTATGCCGTTGCTGGCCGGTGTATTCCTGAGTGATTTGTAATTCGATTGCTTCGTTCGTCTTTACGAGTCCCCCAAACAACGGTGATGCCGGCTCACGCACCTGAAAATCAATCGGGCCGTACTTGATCTGCACGACCACGTTGTCGTCGAACTGCCCGTCTAGCGGATGGAAAATGTCGTAGGCAGCTCGGGCGCGGTCGGCTTTCAGGTTTTTCCAGTCCAAGTGATGGTCGTAAACAAACGCGCGATAGAAGACGATCCCTCCATGTGGCTTCAGTGCGTTCGCAATTACATTTGCCGCTTCCGCGGCAGTACGCCCATACACCGACGGTCCCAACTGTCCCTCGGAGTCCGCCTTCACGACAATGCCGCCGAAATCAGGAATCTGCCGGTAGACCTCGTTGAACTTCTTTTTCCACCATGCAACAACCTTTGGATCGAGCGGATCGAAGGTGTCCAGTCCACCCGCGTGCTTTGGCATGCTGAAGTTCACCGCTACCCCCAGCTGCACGCCGTACGGTCGAAACACATCAGCAATGCGTGCGAGTTGTGGAATGAAATCCGGGTCGAGAATGTGGAGGTCGGCGTTCACGTTACTGACGTTGCATCCGTTGATACCGACCGACGCCAGCAATCTCGCGTACTCTCTCGCACGGGTCAAGTCCGGCCGCACGCTGCGGTTGTCGAAGAAGATCGAACGTCCCGCGTAGCCCCGCTCGATCGAGCCATCGAGGTCGTCCCACTGGTTGACCCAGCGTACCGGCGCCGACGGCCGTTGCACTTCGTTGAGAGCAGCAGTGCTTTCTCCCTCCGCGATCTTTCTCAGCAATACAAACGCGCCGTATAGAACGGCACGATCGGACGCACCCGTGATAACCAGCGCATTCTGTCCCTTGATCTGCGTGGAAATCAGCGCATAGGCGTCATCCTTTAAATCGCTGGGCGAATGAAATCCTGCATCGAGGGTGCGGATCTGCTCCACGGTTCCTAGGATAATGGCGGCTTCCGCCATTGCACTGTCTTCGATACGTAACGTGCGCCCCAGCATTCCTCGAACTCCGCGCAGCAGTTCCATTTGCGCGGATTGCAACACCGCCGAGTGATCGAGGGTAACCACCGCAGCCTGAAGCGACGCATATCGACTGGCCACGACGGGATCAAGTCGCGCATAGCGAAGCCACGCATCACCACCGCTCTCCGAGAACCCGGGGCAGGTAAGAAGTAAGAAAGCTACGAATAGCAGAATAGTGCGCTGCAGTACCTTATCACGGCCGCGGATGAAGATAATAAAGCGCGAACACAGCGCCGTCCGCGTCGGTGAAGGTGGCGGGGTATTTTGCACTTATGTTGTCCATGTTTGCCGCCATGGCAGGACTGGCGGAATAGGCATAATTGAAAAGACCTTGTTTGCACCGATGCAGTTGAACGACTCCGCCGTAAACGTGACGATACCCGGGATGACGTTGATCCAGTGCCGGCTGGCATACCATAGCCCATTCGCTTCGAGTGGCGGCGTCATGATGTTGATTGCCTCTTCTTGCATGTAATGGTAAGGACAAACCAGCTTAAATCAAGTCCTACAAGGCCGTAGCAGTGGCGTGTTCATATTAATGTTGAGAACATGTCGTACCCCTAACTGAACCGAGCCTAATGCGTCGAGCAGCATTCGCCTGTCACATTGGCCCGAAGCCGGCTTGCAGGAGATTATTCTGGGGAGCAGGTCATCCCGTTTCGCAGCGGATTCGTGCCGGGATGTACAGGCACTCACCCTGATCCGTATAATGCGCGTTTTCTAAGACGTTCTCGAGAGGAGTGGTTTCTTAATGCGATACCCACGTACCTGTGCCTTGTTCAGGGTGGTCTTTTGCTTTTCGTTGCTCGCACTTGTCGCGTCTAGCGCGCATGCCCAACAACAGGCTGCCGGCCAAACGCTGCCTTACATGAATCCGGCGCTGCCGGTAGACCAGCGCGTGAAGGACCTGATCGGCCGCATGACCCTGGAAGAAAAAGTGTCGCAAATGCGGGATCACTCGCCGGCCATTCCTCGCCTCGGGGTACTCAAGTATGACTGGTGGAACGAGGGTCTGCATGGAGTCGCATTTGCCGGGTATGCCACGAACTTTCCGCAGGTGATTGGAATGGCGGCGACCTGGGACACGGACCTCGTGCATGTGATGGCGCAGACGACCTCGACTGAGGCGCGCGCCAAGTACAACCAGGCCATGCGCGACGATGACCACGAGATGTTTTTCGGCCTCACGTTCTGGGCGCCGAACGTCAATATCTTCCGCGATCCCCGGTGGGGGCGTGGCCAGGAGACCTATGGCGAGGACCCGTTTCTTACCGGACAGATGGCGGTTGCCTTTGTCTCCGGAATGCAGGGCGACGATCCGAAATATTTAAGAGTGGTTTCCACTCCGAAGCACTATGCGGTACACAGCGGCCCCGAGCCCCTGCGCCACGGATTCAATGTCGATGTCTCGCCGCATGATCTGGAAGACACGTATTTGCCAGCGTTCCGTGCGGCCGTAACTGGAGCGCACGCCCAGTCGGTAATGTGCGCCTATAACGCGATTGACGGTGCTCCGGCGTGCGCCAACACCATGCTTCTGCAGGACCACCTGCGCGATGCATGGCACTTCGATGGCTACGTGGTCAGCGATTGCGCCGCCGTCGCCGACGTGTACACCGGTCATCACTACGCGCCCGATATGGCCCGCGCGGCAGCGGCCGCGGTCAAGGCCGGGACCGATCTGGAATGCGGATACGGTAAAGGCCAGGCTTATCCTGCGCTGGTGCAGGCGGTGCAGCAGAAGTTGATCACCGAAGCTGAGCTCGACATCGCGCTCACGCGCCTTTTTCGCGCGCGTTTCGAACTCGGGATGTTCGATCCCCCGTCAAGTTACACCTACGGTCGGATTCCGTTCAGCGAGGTCAATTCACCTGAGCATCGGCAGCTTTCGCTTAAGGCAGCGCGGGAGTCGATGGTTCTGCTGAAGAATGCCGACCATGCGCTTCCCTTGAAAGCCGGTATTGCGAGCATCGCCGTGGTTGGTCCGACGGCCGAACTGGTGCAGTCACTGCAGGGCAATTACAACGGTCCTCCACCGTCGCCAGTCGTCCCGCTGGCTGGAATCGAAAAGCGCTTTCCGTCGGCCCGCATTGCGTATGCCCAGGGGTCGAGTCTGGTAGAAGGTTTAGCGATGCCGATTGAGCACACGGCATTGCACCCTGCGAGCGGCCCTGGCTACGGACTGACGGGTGAATACTTCAATAACAAAGAGTTCAACGGCACACCGGTGCTTACACGCACCGACCGCAGCATCAACTTCAACTGGGACAAGGTCGTTCCGGTTGCGGGCCTGCAGCGCAATAACTACTCCGTGCGATGGAGCGGCACCTTTACTCCGCCGGGGCCCGGAGAGTACAAGCTCGGAGTTCGAATCAACTACTGCTACGCCTGCGAAAACGCGGAGGGGTTCCGGCTTTACCTGGACGGAAAACTGCTCGTCGCCAGCAATGAGAAAGCCACTCCTGAAAGGGGTGCGGTGAGCGATGAAGCGGTCCACTTCAAAGACACGCAGCCACATCAAATTCGCCTGGAGTACATTCACGGCACTGGCAGCGCCGGCATCGACCTTACCTGGCAGGCACCGGCGGCGGTGTTGGGGGATGAAGCAGTGAAAGCTGCGCGGCAGTCGGATGTAATCATCGCGACGGTAGGTCTTTCACCTTCCCTCGAAGGCGAGGAGATGCCGGTGAAGCTGGAGGGCTTCAGCGGAGGCGATCGGACCAGCATCGATTTGCCGAAAGTGCAGGAAGATCTGCTGAAGGCGCTGGCCGCTACGGGCAAGCCGCTGGTCGTTGTGCTGCAGAACGGCAGCGCGCTGGCGGTGAATTGGGCGCAGGAGCATGCGAACGCGATCCTCGAAGCCTGGTATCCGGGCGAAGAGGGTGGAACGGCGATCGCCGAGACGTTGGCTGGCGACAATAATCCAGCGGGGCGCCTTCCATTGACCTTCTATTCGTCCCTCAACCAGGTGCCGAAGTTTGAGGACTACTCGATGAGAGCGCGCACGTACCGGTATTTTGACGGCAAGCCGCTCTACGGTTTCGGATACGGACTCAGCTACACCACATTTGCGTACAGCGATGTCACAGTTCCATCGCAGCTAAAGGCAGGTGAACCCCTTACCGTCACTGGGGATGTGAAGAACACCGGAAGCATGGCGGGAGATGAGGTCGTCGAACTTTATCTCAGCCAGCCGAAACAGTTCCAGACGCCGATCCGAGTGCTCGCATCGTTCCAGCGAGTCCACCTGGAGCCGGGCCAGTCGGCGCACGTTAGCCTGGCGGTTGATCCACGCTCACTGGGGCAAGTCGATGCGAAGGGGAACCGTGTGGTCGTCCCCGGAGACTATGTCGTGTCGTTAGGTGGTTCGCAACCAGGCGAGTCGGCGATGATTCAAAGCGCGAAGTTCAGTGTGACAGGAAAGGCTGAATTGCCCAAGTAGATCATGCGGGAAATATACAGGGCACTCTCTGGCAAACAGGGAGTGTCCTGTTGTTCTCCCTCGAATGTGAGGACTTAATCCATCCATAGCGCGCTGGTAATGATGCGCGGATAGTAGCGACTAGCCTTGCCTTCCCCTGACACGATCTGGTCGCAACATGCCCAGTAGGAGCTTCCTTCCGTCTGCCACTTGACGTGAGCGGCATCGGCCGCGCGAAAGATCTGTGCCACGGCCGGATCCTGGTCGAGATGAAATACCTTCCGCGTCACGTGCATGAAGATGGAAATCTTACTCATCCAGGAGTTGTTGCTGGTCGAGGACAGCTTGATTCCGCCGTCGGCAAACAAGTTGCGGCGCTCGGGGTCGAGCAGCAGCTTGCGGGTGTGCTCTTTCAGGGCGTCGCACATGCGCTTCTCCGACGGCGTTCCGAACACTTCGTCCAAACTCCCGGTCAGCCATCCGGTTTTTACGAAGTACAAGGGATACGCGCAGCCCTCGACTGCCGGCAGAATGCGCGAGTTGTATCCCGGATTTCCCTTTTCGAAGATTGCCGGCAGCACGCCGTCCACGGCCTGGCCAGCGACAACTCCCGCCACCTTGATGGCCAACTCCTCCGACCGTTCTTGATTGGCCTTCGCGCCCAGATCGCGGAAAAGCAACGCCAGTGCTCTGTAACTCGCCCAGCTCTTTACCGCGATATACACGTTATTGCGCGTCTGAGCTAAAGAGTGGTCGAGCGAGTCGTAGGTCGTGATCTCCTGGCCGCCCGCGCATTTTGTACTGTCGTACTGGGCGAAGCCGACATCGCCGCTACGGTTGACCATGCTTTCCAGGCACGCCTCAATCACTTGCTGGTTGCCCTTGAGCCACTCAATATCGCGCGTCTTCGCCACGTAACACGCGGCCACGAGAATCCAATTGCAAAGTTGCTCCTGGGTCATATAGCTGAAGCAACCAGTGAGGTTCGCTAGTTCGTAGCTGCTGTGCCCCGTGGGCGAGAAGTTGTTATGGGCCCCCATATCATGGCAGAAGCTCAGCCCACCCGGTTTCCTGTCATATGGGCGGTTCAGTTGCGCCTCATCGGGCGGGGGTGGCGCCTGTGAGGGATCGATTTGAGCGGTGTGAGCAGCCATTGCAGCGTCAGCTTTATAGACCTTGACCTCGTCGGTGTAGCTGTAGCGCTGCACAAAGGCGTCAAGTAGGTTTTTAACCAGCCACGGATTGTGGTCAAGTTCCCAGAACACATGATCGACCGCGAGATCGAGAGTGTTCATCATGCAGTATTCGCCTTCGTTCACGACCCATAACGGTTGACCCTCGACCTCCAGCAGTTGCGTGCTTCCGTAGTAACTGTGCGTCGCGTGCGCGATGATGAAGCGCTGATCTTCGGAGAGCCTAGCGGAATCAAGTTTCTGATCGAGCGCCTCAGCCTGCGCCTTCAAATCGGCAGCCCGATCAAGCGCCGTCTTCAGTACGTCAGCCAATCCCTTGTAGTAGCGCGTGTACAAATAACGGCCGTCCAGTCCGTTCGTTTGGAAGCCTTCCAGAAACGATCCCAGTGCGATCACCAGTCCGTACTTTTTTCCCGGCGGGACCTCAAAGCCAAATCCGGGGCACGACCCAAGCAAATGGACTGGGTTGTATTTCTCACGCACGCCGTCACTTGCCGACCAGCGCATAAACACAAAGGGGTCTATCGGCGCCTTCGTTCCTTTTTCGTTTGAAGTAAAGTCGAACAACTCGGCCGCACCGCCCGCCTCGCGACGGAAGGCGAACCCCAGTCGCCCCGTTCCGAGATCATCTTCGAGAATCCGCGTACCCGGACGTGCATGATTCAGCGCAAACATCGCGGTCTTGGTGGTCGTGCCCCCGGTGTTATCGAGCGTGAGTCGAGCCACAATCGCGGGCAGCAATCCCTTCCTCATCTGCTGCTCGGAGTCCTTCGCCGGATCGGGAATCGGGCCAAATGGCGAGTAGATCGTGAACGTCAATCCACCGGCCCGCCATTCGTCCGTGCACCAACCGTACGATCTCTCAAATTCGCCAGCCTTGAAAGGCTCGGCATCGGGCTTGACGTTTTGCTCCGCAGGGCCCGCCTGCTCGACTAAGAACGCGTCGGCGGCGCGGTTCACCGCTCCCACATAAAACGGCAGGCACTTCAGAGTGGCATCGGAGTGACGATCACCGTCCTTATATCCAATGAAGATCTCCTGGTCCCCCGGTTGCCCGATCTGCAATCCGATACCGCCACGAGTTCCAAAGTTCCCGCAGGTGAAGCTCATGAACGCTCCCATGGGCGAGTTCTGAGCGTTGAAGCTGACGTGATAGGAGAGCGGAGCGCGTCTAGACATGGGATTTCCTCGTAAATGCTAGTTGAGCCGAATGTAATGACCGAATTGCCCTTGTACGCTGGCGATAATCTTCCTGTCAAGGAGTGCGAGACACGCACACATGGTCGTCGCGTGGCGTCATCGTGCGATTTGATCTTCAGATTAGACTGCATTCGGAAATCGCGCGACTCCGGGCACCGCCCGGGTGAGTCATATCACGGTTCATGTCGGGGTGGTGTGATACAGTTCGGCGTTTGAATGAATTCAATCTGTGCGACACGTTCTTACGGACGTCAAGCACGTGGTCGAACCGGGTGAGTTTGCGATCATGGTCGGCAGTCCACGTACGATGCCGATCTCCAGAAAGTGGTGTTGCACGCCGGCTAGTCGACGATTGCATGAGGCTGGCGTTCAAGCTGACGCGCTGGTGCGTCGGGAACAATGAGGAAAGGATGATTCAGAAACTCTCGATCGGCGAAAAGGTTGGCTATTCTCTGGGCGACATGGCCGCTAATTTTGTCTTCCAGGCCATGCTCGCCCTGCAACTGGACTTCTACACCCACACCTATGGCCTCACGGCGGCGCAGGCGGGAACCCTCTTCCTTGTCGTCGGCTTGGCAGTCGCTTGCCTGAACCCCGTTATGGGCGTGATTGCGGACCGCACCAACACGAGATGGGGCAAGTTCAGGCCTTGGTTGCTGTGGACGGCACTGCCTTTTGGCATCATTGGTGTCCTCACGTTTACGACTCCCAATATCAGTCCGGCCGGCAAGATCATCTATGCCTGGACCACCTACATCCTGCTTAGGGTGATCTATACCGTCAACAATGTGCCGTACGCGTCGCTGACGGCGGTCATGACCACTGACCCCGACGAGCGGACCAGCATCTCGTCGTACCGCCAGATCGCTGCCAATTCCGCCGGTTTCATCGTAGCCAGCCTCGCCATTCCAATGGTCAAGTTATTCGGTCACGGCAATGACGCACTTGGTTACCAACTTACGATGGGGCTCTTGTCCGCCGTGAGTGTCGTTTTTTTTGTCATTGCCTTCCTGGTTACAAAAGAGCGCATCCAGCCCGATCCGCAGCAAAAAACCTCTCTTGGCCAGGACCTCAAGGACCTGTTCCAGAACCGTCCGTGGATCGTGTTGTTTCTCGCCACGTTGTTCTACTTCATGGCCATCCTGGTGCGCGGCAACATGATGCTGCCTTATTTCCGATTTGTAGCCGGCAACGTGGACCTCTACTCCTGGTTCAATGGGTTTGGGCTTGCCTCTTTGCTGCTAGGGGTTGCCTGCTCCACCGCAGTGTCGGTCCGGGTAGGTAAGCGCCGGCTGTTTATCGCGAGCATGGTTCTGGCGGGCGCCTTCAGCGCTGTGCTGCTCGTGATTCCGCCGAGCGCTACGGTTGCCATCATCGGGGCTGAAGTGCTTCGTCAATTTTCCTTCGGCCTGTCGGGTCCCATTCTGTGGGCAATGATGGGGGATGTCGCCGACTACGGCGAATGGAAGACGGGCCGGCGCGCCAGCGGTACGGTGACTTCAGCGGTGGTATTTGCTCTATGGGCGGGTCTCGCACTGGGCGGCGCCATCGCAGGCTGGCTCTTGTCCTTTTACGGTTTTGCTTCCGAGTCTGCGGTGCAGTCGGCGCACGCGCAGTCGGGCATCCTGTTGACCGCAAGCGTTTACGCGGGACTAGCCTTCTTCGCTACTGCGGCATGTTTGTTGTTCTATCCCATCACAAGAGAAGTCAACCTGGAGATTGCCAATGAGCTGGCTGAACGGCGCAAAACGTTCACTTCTTAGGCGAACACGTACGCCGGAGTCGCCTTTTCGGCCGGACATCTCAGGGCGAAGGAATCAGGTGGCGAAAACAGGGACGGCGTTGAAATTGGCAGGAGTGGCGGGGTTGATGGCGTTTCAGGTGGCGATGTCAGGCCAGGCGCCAACCTCACTGAAGGACGCATATCAGGGGTGCTTTCTGGTTGGAGCCGCGCTGAATCCGGCCCAGTTTTCCGGGAAGGATGCGCGGGAAGCTGCGCTAGTCAAGGCCCAGTTCAACAGCATCAGCCCTGAGAATATTTTGAAGTGGGAAGTGGTTCATCCCAAGCCCGACACATACAACTTCGCGCTAGCGGATCAGTATGTGGACTTTGGTCTCAAGAACCACATGTTCATCATCGGGCATACCTTGGTATGGCATTCGCAAACGCCGAAGTGGGTGTTTGAAGATGAGCAGGGTAATCCATTATCCCGGACCTCGCTGTTAAAGCGCCTGCACGATCACATTCAAACGGTAGTGGGCCGGTACAAAGGCAAAGTCAACGCATGGGACGTTGTGAACGAAGCCCTGAATGAAGACGGCACGCTGCGGCAATCACCGTGGATGAAGATCATCGGCGAAGACTACATCGAAAAGGCGTTCGAATATGTTCACGAGGCCGATCCGCAAGCTCAGCTGAATTACAACGACTACTCACTCGAAAACGACGCCAAACGCAAGGGCGCCCTCAAACTTGTGGAGGCCTTGAAGGCGAAAGGTGTACCCATCAACGGTGTTGGCCTACAGGACCACGTCCATATGGACTGGCCTACGCTGAACGAGATCGACACTACAATCTCGGAATTCGGGAAATTGGGCATGAAGGTGATGATCACCGAGCTCGATGTCGACGTGCTTCCTCAAGTCACATCGAGCCAGACTGCAGATGTCAGTTTGAACGTCGCTGCAGATCCCAAGCTCAACCCATATCCCAACGGACTCCCCGATTCCGTTCAACAGGCACTGGCGAAGCGCTACGGAGATTTGTTTGCCACCTATGCGAAACATTGCGGTGTGGTGACGCGGGTCACGTTGTGGGGTGTCACCGACAAGAACTCGTGGAAGAACGACTGGCCCGTTAAGGGCAGAACAAGCTATCCGCTGCTCTTTGACCGCAGTGGGCAGCCAAAACCGGCTTTCAATGCCGTCATCGAGGCAGCCCCGAAGAAAGTGTCGTCAATCAGCGGTCTGTTCTAAGCGAGGAAGACCGAAAAGAAATCGTCCAGATGATGGAGAACTACACGTGTGCGTTGTTCGCGCGGTGCTTTGGGACATGGATGGAACTCTAGTCGATTCAGAAGAACTGCATTGGCGCGCGTGGCGGGAGACAATGGCAGATGAGGGCATTTCTATCACCTACGATCAGTTTCTCTCCTCATTTGGTCAACGCAATGATTCCATCATCCCGTTATGGCTGGGTGCCGGTGCGGCTCCCGAGCGGGTCAGAAAGATCGAAATGGCCAAGGAGGACCGATTTCGCCGCGTGGTTCGCGACGCCGGAGTATTGCCGTTACCTGGGGCGGTAGCGTGGGTGAATCGACTAAGCGAAAACGGTTGGCTTCAGGCAGTTGCTTCGTCGGCACCGTGCGCGAATGTCGAGGCGGTTCTGGGAGAGATGGGGACCGCGAGATATTTTCAGGCCATCGTTTCCGCTGAAGATGTGCGCCGAGGCAAGCCGGACCCTGAAGTGTTTCTACTGGCTGCTTCGCGATTGGGAGCCCTGCCCGACAGGTGCATCGTCGTTGAAGATGCGGCCGCCGGTCTTGAGGGAGCGCGAAGAGCTGGCATGTTCAGAATCGGCGTCAATCGGAGCGGTCCGCGTCTTGCAGCAGACGTAGTCGTGGCCTCACTGGATCAGCTCGAAGCACACGCGTTCGACCACCTGGTACCCCTTCGTCAGGAAGGTAAGGAAGATTCAGGGTCCCCGTCCTGAGACAGATACGTCGACACTCGCCATGTATTATGGTTTCGCCGAAGCGCAGGGCGACCAAGGAGTGTGATGCGACTCGAAAAACTGCGAAAGGACGTTCTCGAGGCCAACCTCGAACTCGTGAGACGCGGATTGGTGCTTTACACGTTCGGGAATGTAAGCGGAATCTCGCGATCTGACGGATTGGTGGCGATTAAGCCGAGCGGCGTTCCGTACGAGAGCATGAAGGCCGACGATATCGTAATCACCGACCTTGAGGGGCAAATCATCGAGGGGAGTTTGCGGCCGTCGTCAGACCTGGCAACGCACCTGGAATTGTACAAAGCGTTCCCCAGTATTGGCGCGGTTTCGCACACACATTCGGAGTTTGCGACTGCGTGGGCACAGGCATGCAAGCCGATTCCATGTTTTGGCACGACCCACGCGGATTACTTTCGTAGCCCAGTGCCGGTGACGGATGCGATGAGTTCCGAGGCCATCGCCGGTGATTACGAGAGGAACACGGGCACGGCGATCATTCAGGCCTTCGACGACCTCGATTACGAGAAAGTGCCGGGAGTGCTGGTCGCCAACCATGGCCCGTTTACCTGGGGACGCGATGCGAACACGGCGGCATACAACGCGGTAATCCTGGAACACGTAGCGCGCGTCGCCTACCGTACGATTGCAATCAGCCACGACGCCAAAGAGATTTCGGGCGATTTGCACGACAAGCATTTCTTTCGCAAGCACGGCGCGAAAGCCTACTACGGGCAAGAGAAGAAATAGTTGTACATAAAGGGTGCAATCATGAGTATAGGCACGAAAATGACGATGGGAATCATCGTGGGAAACCGCGGATTTTTTCCCGGCCACCTGGCGGAAACGGGTCGCGAAGAGATGATCGAGGCGGTAAAGAAGGCGGGCATGGATGCGGTGGTGCTCGATCCCTCGCAAAGCAAGCACGGAGCGGTGGAGACACGCGACGAAGCCAAGCGATGTGCGGAACTGTTCCGTGCGCAGGGCGGGAAGATCGACGGCGTGATCGTTACGCTGCCGAACTTCGGGGACGAGCGCGCGATTGCAGACACGCTGCGGCTGGCCAACCTTGATGTGCCGGTGCTGGTGCAAGCGACGCCAGACACTCCGGAGAAGATGACGATTGCCCATCGGCGCGATAGCTTCTGCGGAAAGATGTCGGCGTGCAACAACCTGCGGCAGTACGGGATTCCTTATTCGCTAACGAAATCGCACACGGTAAGCCCGGATTCCGACGAGTTCCGGGCAGATCTCGCGAAGTTTGCCGCGGTCTGCCGGGTGAAGAAGGGGCTGAAGAACCTGCGGATAGGCAGCATAGGCGCTCGTCCCACGGCGTTCAATACTGTCCGCTACAGCGAGAAGATGCTGGAGTCCCATGGTATCTCGGTGGAGACCCTTGATCTGTCGGAGGTGCTAGGGCGCATTCAGCGCATGAAAGACGATGACGAGCGAGCGCAGGGAAAACTCGAAGGGATCAAGAAATATGTTTCGACCAGCGGAGTGCCAGCGGAAGCGCTGCTGAAGATGGCGAAGCTGGCGGCGGTGGTGGACGACTGGATGAAGGCGACGGATGTTGCGATCAGCGCCGTGCAGTGCTGGACGTCGATTGAAGAGAACCTCGGCGTGGTGCCGTGTACGGTGATGAGCATGATGAGCAACGAGCTGATGTCGAGCGCGTGCGAGGTGGACATTTGCGGCGTGCTGGCGATGCATGCGCTGCAACTGGCATCAGGCACGCCATCGGCGCTGCTCGATTGGAACAACAACTACGGCGACGACCCGAACAAGGCCGTTTGTTTTCATTGTTCGAACTTGCCGAAGCACTTCTTTAACGAAGTGAAGATGGATTACCAGGCAATCATCGCTGGAACGGTTGGAATCGAGAACACATTCGGAACCTGCGTGGGTAAGGTGAAGGCCGCGGCCATGAGTTATGCGCGTTTCTCGACCGATGACACTTCGGGCAGGTTGCGCGGATATGTTGGCGAAGGCGCGTTCACAGACGATTCGCTGAATACGTTTGGCGGCGCCGGCGTAGTGGAGATTCCGGAGATGCAGACGTTGCTGCGGTATATCTGCGAGAACGGATTCGAACATCACGTGGCTGCGAACCTGTCGACGGTGGCACCCGCCATCTACGAGGCGACGACCCGGTACTTGGACTGGGACATGTACTTCCACGAACCGCGTTAGTTGAGGGGCACATGGCGATCGTTGCGGGAGTGGATTTCGGAACGCTGAGCGTGCGCGTCTCGATCGTAGACAGCGAACGCGGGCTGCTGGATTCAGCAGTCGCAAATTACCCTCTACACCGGAAGCAGGAAGACCCGGAGCATGCCACACAGTCGCACGAGGACCACATGCGCGCCCTCGCAGAAGCGACACGCGAAGCTCTGAAGAAATCAGGTGTGGCGGGTGAAGCCGTCGAGGCGATCGCGATCGACACGACGGGATCGTCGGTGATTCCGGTCGGCAAAGGTATGGCTCCGCTGGGCGAGTACTACCTGTGGTGCGACCACCGGGCTAAAGGCGAAGCAGCGGAGATCACCGAGGCGGCACGCCGCGAGGGGCTGGAAGCGGTCCAGTGGTGCGGCGGCGTGTATTCGTCGGAGTGGGGATTTTCAAAGCTGCTCCATTGGCTGCGTCACAACCCGGAGAAACGCGGCGGGTTTGTCACGGCGTTTGAACACTGCGACTTTGTTGCGGCAACGCTGTGCGGCATTTCCGAACCACGAAAGGCGAAGCGCAGCGTCTGCGCGATGGGCCACAAGTGGATGTGGAATGCGTCCCTCGGGGGCCTCCCGCCGGAGCAGTTTTTGGCGGGCGTCGATCCGCTGCTGGCAGGTGTTCGGGAGAAGTTGCAGGGCGATTACGCTACCTCAGATCAGGTGGCGGGAACGCTGTCTGCGGAATGGGCGCAGAAGCTGGGTCTGAAGCCGGGAATCCCGATTCCGGTGGGCGCGTTTGATGCGCATTGGGACGCGATCGGGGCAGGGTGCGGGACCGACGACGTCGTCAATGTGGTGGGCACGTCGACCTGCATCATCGGGATCACGGACTCGCCGAACCTGGTGCCGGGGGTTTGCGGCGTGGTGCCGGGCAGCGTGCATCCAGGGCGGACAGGAATCGAGGCTGGACTGTCGGCGGTCGGCGACATCTTCAGCGCCATAGCGACGCGCGCGGGCACCGATGTTGCGACGCTTTCCAAGGGATTGGAACGGTATCGCGCAGGGCAAACCGGGCTTTTGCGGATGACGTGGGACAACGGTGACCGGACAGTACTCGTGAATCCGAATCTCCGCGGCATCACCCTCGGCTGGAATTTACAGACAACCGCGCAGGACGAGCTTTTCGCGGCGATCGAAGGGACGGCATTTCACACTCGCGTCATTCTGGAGCGGATGGCGGAACACGGTGCCCACATCAAGCGTGTGATCAATGCCGGAGGCATTCCGCAGAAGAACAGCGTGCTCAACCAGGTTTACGCCAACGTATTAGGGCGGCCTGTTCTGGTGCCAAGCAGGAGCGTCGTGAGTTTGGGATCGGCAATTTTTGCATTCCTCGCAGCCGGCACATTCAAGACCGTGGAAGAAGCGCAAGCCAAGATCTGTCCTCCGCACAAGACGCACTTGCCGGATTTACAAGAGCAAGAGATATACGAAGTTCTGTATGCAGCCTATCGCAAACTTTATTTCGCCTTCGGCGATCCCAAACGCGAGCCAATGGGCGACGTGCTACCGACGTTGATTCGGACAGCCGAATCGGTGCGTCGCAAAGCGGTGTCACCTTCCCTTGTTAGCTAAGTCGTCTCTTCAACCTCGTGGTATACGGAGTACCGTTCGTGCACAATGCTTGATAAAGGGATAAACGTTGCACTCTGGGTTTGTGCAACGGTTCGAAAGGTCAGCGTTCCATCAGCCGGTTCGAGCCAACTCGTGGGATCCTCGATCTTCCCTTTGAACTGTTGCGTTGGAGCGGGCTCCTGTTTCTCTTCGGCAGCAAAGTGCCGATACCAATTGTCGCGTGGCTCTTCATTGAATCTTGCCGCCATAACCAGAGGACCATACATCACCGCTTGCACCGTGTTCTTGTCAGGCATGGGTGCGGTATGCAGATGCATGGGGAGACTCAATTCCACGCGATCGCCATTCTTCCAGGGACCACGCAGAACGAGGTAGCTGCCCGCAGCGGCGAACGCAGGGACGACGTGGCCATTTACTTTTACAGTGCCAGTCTTCGCCCAGTAGGGGATCCGCAATTTCAAGTCGACATCGACAGGTTTAGCCGCCGAGATCAGGAGGCTAGTTCCTTGTTCCTCGGGGAATGAGGTCCGCTGGGTTATGCGGAGGCTATGTTCGGGCCAGCTAACTTCCGACGCAATAAAAAGGTTGACGAAGATGGAATCGCCGTCGTGGAAGTAGATGGTGTCCGTCAACTTCGCGAACTCCTCGGCACCCGTGCCGTTGCAACACCAGAACGAATCGAAGGGCTTGGCGTAAATCTTGGAGTAACCGTTGCCAAGAGGCAGGTAATAAACCGTGGTGCCGGTCTCGGGATCGATCGTGCCCATGCGGTGATTGAAGAGTATTCGCTCGTAGCAGTCCATGTAGTGTGCCTGTGGCGACCACGCGAACAAATGCCGCGTCAGCTTCATCATGTTGTAAGCACAGCAGTCTTCGGACGTTTGCGGGCTCAGTTGCGTCGAGAGTATTCCGGGATCCGATCTCCACAGTTCGAAGTTGCTGGTACCACCAGTGCAGTAAGAGCGCTGGCTCGTCACCTCTTCCCAGAAGTAGTCGGCGA
>Ga0208478_1000120_pt1 | contig 30840 bp, 31 predicted proteins | sample NGESurdeep072012_5_FD_184462 | JGI IMG/M metagenome (GOLD analysis project Ga0208478, IMG submission 184462) | Arctic peat soil microbial communities from Barrow, Alaska - NGEE Surface sample 415-2 deep-072012 (SPAdes) | ecosystem: Environmental > Terrestrial > Soil > Wetlands > Peat ...
TCCGGCTTCGGCGGCCAGACTGACTTCGTCGTCGGGGCGATGCACTCGTTGGGCGGACAAGCGATCATCGCCCTGCCGTCCTGGCACCAGCGCGCCGACGCCTCCACCATCGTGCCGTTGGTCGACGGGCCGGTGACGTCGTTCCAGCAGACCCACATCGTCTCCGAGCAGGGCGGCGCGGCCGTGTGGGGCGCCAGTCAGGCGCAGCAGGCCCGGTCACTGATCGACCAGGTCGCGCACCCGCGCGTTCGGGAGGAGCTGACCGAGGAGGCCCGCGCGCTCGGCCTGGTCTCGCGCTGAGTCGCCCGGCCTGGTGCGAGCCTGGTACGAGCCTGGTGCGATCAGCCCAGGTACGGCGTAGCCGTCGACGTTGCCCAGGACCAGTCGATCCGACCACCCGAGAACGTGCTGCGCCGACCGCCCGGAATGTCGAACTCGTCGGTAGTAGGCAACCGCCACGCCGAGTCGGGGCCGCCGAGGACGAGGTAGTCGGCCAAGATGCCGCCGTACACCCGGTGCGCGCCGGTTGCACCGGACCAGTACACCCGGGCGCCTTGGAAGTACGACGCCCGGCCGCCGGTCACGTCGATCTCATCGGTGACCGGTAGTCCCAGCCTGGAGTCTGGTCCGCCGCCGGCCAGGTAGTGGCCCAGGATGGCGCCGTGCACTTCCTGCGCTCCGGTGGCCGCGGACCAGTACATCCGAGCCCCTTGGAAGTACGACGCCCGGCCGCCCGGTACGTCGATCTCATCGGTGACCGGTAGCCCGAGGAACGAGGCCGGCCCGCCGGCGGCCAGGTAATGGCGCAAGATGTCGCCGTGCACCTCTTGGGCGCCGGTCGGGCCAGACCAGTACACCCGGGCGCTTTGGAAGTACGATGCCCGGCCGCCCGGTACGTCGATCTCATCGGTGACCGGTAGCCCGAGGAACGAGCCCGGCCCGCCGGCGGCCAGATAGCGGGCGAGGATCGCGCCGTAGACGAGCTGAGCTCCGGTGGCCACGGACCAGTAGATGTTGCCGCCGACGTAGTGCTGCACCCGCCCCCCGGGTACCGCCTGCTCCGGCCCGACGAGGGCGCCCAGACGCGATGCGCCGCCTACGGCCTGGTACCGCGCGGTGATCGCCGAGGTGGTGATGCCGTCCGCGGCCGCCCACCAGGAGGTGTGCTGCAGCGCGCCGCCCCACCCGAAGGAGAAGTGGATGTGGCTGGTGTGCGGGTCGGAGCCGGTATAGGGCTTCCAGCCCCCACTCGGGTCCCAGGCGCCCCAGATCTGCCGGTCGTAGATCAGATACATGATTCCTAACCGGCGGAGCACTGCGTTGCGGTTGCCGTAGGCGTCGGTGGCGAGCAGCCAGTTGAGTACGTCGTGCGCTTCAGCCGGGTGGGCGGTGGTGTCGGCGCCCCAGTCCCAGGCGCGGCCGTCGTAGTGCTCGCTGGTGTCGGCGCCGCACGCCCGCAGGGTGCCGAGGTCGGGCACGCGGGGGTAGGAGGCCATGATCAGCTGCCGAAAGGCGGCGACCCCGGGCTTGACCGTCTCGTCGCAGGCCGTCTCGGGTTGGTACGCCGAGTAGGCGTCGATCGCCGCGCCGAAAGTCGGTGTGGGCGGCGCGGCACCCGCCGGCCGGTCCAGCCCGTGGACGAGCGAGCCGGTGAGGACGGCCAGGACGGTCAGCACGACGACTACCGCCGATTTGAGGACCCCCGCCGATTTGACGACTACTGCCGATTTGAGCCGCGGACGGGTGGTGCCGGACACGGCGGACTCCCGGGGTGGACGCTGGTGGGTCGTCCCAGGGGGTCGGCGTCGCCGGTGGCCTCGCTTGACAGTTCGGCCGGGCTTTCACCCGTCCAGCCGGCAAGATGGCGGCATGCCGGAGCTGCCGGAGGTCGAGGCCCTCGCCGAGTTCCTGACCGAGCACGCGGTCGGGTGCGTCATCGCTCGCGTCGACGTAGTGGCGGTCAACGTCTTGAAGACCTTCGACCCGCCGCCGACGGCGTTGGCCGGGCTGACCGTCGATTCGGTCACCCGACGAGGCAAGTTCCTTGACGTCGACGTGTCGGGGCTGCACCTGGTCGTCCACCTGGCTCGGGCCGGCTGGCTGCGGTGGAAGCCGGCGCAGCCGGAAGTGCCGGCCCGACCAGGAAAGGGGTCGCTGGCGCTGCGAGTGGTGCTGGACGGCAGCGGCCTGGGTCGCCCGCCCGCGGCCGGCTTCGACTTGACCGAAGCCGGCACCCGCAAGGGGTTGGCTGTCTACGTCGTGCCCGACCCGGCCGTAGTGCCCGGCGTGGCCCGGCTCGGAGTCGACCCGCTAGCCGCCGGCTTCACCGTCGAGGCTCTCGCTGGGCTGCTCGCCGGCGTCCGGTCGCAGGTCAAGGGCGTGTTGACCGACCAGTCGGTTATCGCCGGCGTGGGCAACGCCTACTCCGACGAGGCGCTGTGGGTGGCGCGGCTCTCGCCGTACAAGCCGGCGGGGAACCTAACGCCGGTCGAGGTCTCCGAGCTGCGCGCCGCCATCGTCGGCACGCTCACCGACGCGGTGGCGCGCGCTCGGGGCATGGCAGCTGCCGAGCTGAAGGAGGAGAAGCGAGCGGGGCTGGCCGTTCATGCCCGCACCGGGTTGCCCTGCCCGCGCTGCGGCGACACCGTGCGCGAGGTGTCGTTCGCCGACAAGTCGATGCAGTACTGCCCGACCTGCCAAACCAGCGGCAAGCCGCTCGCCGACCGGCGGCTGTCCCGGCTGCTGAAGTAACAGCGCCACCGGCGGGCATGCCCGGTGGTTTGCAAGCAATGTACGTCGCGCTCGCCGAAGCGTTGGGCTGCCCGCTGCTCACCTCCGACGGGCGACTGAGTCGAGCGCCGGGTGCCCGCTGCACGATCACCGTGGTCCCGCGCTGACACCACCCGCATTCGCCGTCTGCTGATCTCGACATACCTGGCAGCCGCGACGGCGGAAGATCGTCGAGTTGGGCGCGGGAGTGACGCGCTCGGAAACCGGGCACCGAGGCAGGCATGCCCGACCTCGCTCCGCCGCCCGGCGTACAACCGGCCCGCCCCGGCATACCTGGCGTCACCGGCTCGGCGCTGGCTCGGCTGTCGGTGCTGGCGGTGTTGTGGGGTTCCAGCTTCCTGTTCATCAAGGTCGGGATCGAGGGCCTGTCGCCCAGCCAGCTGGTGCTGGGTCGGCTGCTCACCGGGGCCACCGTGCTCGCCGCCATTGTCGTCGTCCGCCGAGAGCGGCTGCCCCGGCGCCGAGTGGTGTGGGTGCACCTGGCGCTGCTCGGCGTGGTGGGCAACATCGCCCCGTTCCTGCTCTTTGCCTGGGGCGAGCAGCGGGCGTCGTCGTCGCTGGCCGGCATCTACAACGCCAGCACGCCACTGCTGACGCTGCTGATGGCCATCGTCGCGCTGCCGGAGGAGCGACCGAACGCGGCCCGCGCCACCGGGCTGGTGCTGGGCTTCCTCGGCGTGCTCACCGTGCTGGCCCCCTGGCAGGGGGTCGGCGGCGGCGGACTGGCGGGCCAGGTCGCGTTCGTGGCCGCCTCGGTCTGCTACGGCGTGTCCTTCGTCTACACCCGGCGGTACCTGTCCGGCACGGGACACTCGCCACTGGCGCTGGCCACCGGGCAAATCAGCGTGGCGGCGCTCGAGTTGCTGCTACTCGCACCGTTCGTTGCCACCGGCCCGGTCTCGCTGCCGCTGCGGGTCATAGCCAGCGTGCTCGCACTGGGCGCCTTCGGCACCGGCTTGGCCTACCTGTTGAACTACGCACTGATCCGCGACGTCGGCGCCACCACCGCATCGACCGTCACCTACCTCATTCCCATCGTCGCCGTGGCGCTCGGGGTCATGGTGCTCGGCGACCGGCTGGCCTGGCACCACCTCGTCGGGGCGCTGGTCGTGGTCTTCGGCGTTGCGGTCGCCGAAGGTCGGCTGCGCCGGCCGGTCGGCGCGCGGTAGGGTCATGCCCACAAACCGCGGGAGCTCGGACGACCGGGCTGAGAGGGTGGCTGGCTGGCCACCGACCGCCGAACCTGACCGGGTAATGCCGGCGTAGGGAGCCTCCGCCATGACGGCGACAGTCGGACCGAGCGTTGCCAGCGACCCCACTCGGCGTCGCGCCGAGGTCCCCACAACGCTGGCCGAGCCGGCCCCGCGCCCGCTCGGCACGTTCGATCAGATCGGCCTGTGGGGCAACCTCGGGGTCAGCCTGCTCGGGCCCGTCGCAGCCGTGTTCGTGCTGCAACCGGCCGGCTTCCCGACGATGCCGTTCGTCGGCGCCTTTGTCGCGATCGTCGTCGGCACGGTGCTCGGCACGCTGCTGCTGTCGGCCTCGGCCGTACCGGGCGCGCAGACCGGGGCACCGGCGATGGTGCTGCTGCGCGGCCTGCTCGGCGCCCGGGTGTCTTACCTGCCGACGCTGCTCAACGTGGCCCAGTGCATCGGCTGGGGCACCTTCGAGCTAGTGATCATCGCCGAGTCGGCACAGCGGTTGTCGCCCGGGATTCCGCGCTGGGCCTACGTCGTACTCGCTGGCGCGCTGACCACGCTGATGGCGCTGCGGCCGCTCGGTGTCATCCGGGTGCTCCGCCGGTACGCCGTGGCGGCGGTCGCCGTCGTCACCGTCTACCTCTACGTCCAGCTGCTCCGGCACGCGATGCCGGCGCTGACCACCGGCTCCTGGGCGGGCTTCTGGGCGGCGGCCGACGTCGCCATCGCGGTGGCGGTGTCGTGGGTGCCGCTGGCCAGCGACTACTCCCGGCACTCCCGCACGCCCCGGGCGGCATTCCTCGGCTCCTTCCTCGGCTACGCGCCGACGCAGGTGGCCTACTACACCCTGGGACTGGTGGCCTACGCCGCAGTCGTCCGAAGTGACGGCGATGTGCTGGGCGCCTTCGTCGCCGTACCGCTGGGTTCGGTCGCCTTCGCCGTGCTGGTGCTGCGCGAGCTGGACGAGTCCTTCGCCAACGTCTACTCGACAGTCGTCTCGACTCAGAACCTGCGGCCGCTGGCTGACCGCCGGGTGCTGGCGCTGGTGGTGGGCGCCCTGACGACCGCGCTCGCGCTGGCGCTGAACATCCGGGACTACCAGAGCTTCCTGTACCTGCTCGGGTCGGTGTTCGTGCCGATGTTCGCGGTCTTTGCCGTGGACTACTACCTGCTGCGGCGTCGGCACGCCTGGAACGTCAGCGCGCAGGCGCCGGCCCGCTCGTCGATGCTGCTGCCATGGCTGGCGGGGTTCGTCGCCTACCAGCTGGTCAATCCGGGGTCGGTGTCCTGGTGGGTGCGCGCCTGGACGGCGGTCCGGGATGCGATCGGCTTCACGCCGGCGACCTGGATGAGTGCGTCGGTGGTGTCGTTCATGGTCGCCGCGGCCGGAACTGGCTTGCTCGCCCTGGTGCTCCGGCGCTCAGTCGGCGGGAGCCCGGGCGACGCCGCAGAGATGAACCGCCAGCAGCGGTAGCGAACTGCCGATCGTGACGTCGTCCACCGAGCTGGTGTCGAAGCCGGCCGAGTCCAGCAGCGCGCGGGTGCGCCGGTTCGGCCGGCAGCCCCCGGCGACCCTGGACCACACCGGGTCGATGACGTCCTGCAGTAACCCGAGCTTCGAGCCCTCGCTCGCCCGCACGTGCTCCAACAGCAGCAGCCGGCCCGCCGGTCGCAGCACCCGGCGGATCTCTGCCAAGACCACCGCCGGGTCATCGACGCTGCACAGCACCAGGGACAGCAGCACCGAGTCGACCGACGCGGGAGCAAGCGGCAGCCGCTCGCCGACGGCCGCGAGTACGGCAACCGGGACCCGGGCCTCAGCCACCCGCCCGGCCGCGTGCCGGCGCATGGCCGGATCCGGCTCCACGGCAACCACGTCGGTCACCGCGTCCGGCAGATGGTGCAGGTCGTGGCCGGGTCCGAGCCCGACCACGAGCAGCCGCCCCTGAGCCGGCGCCAACACCCGGTCCCGCCAGTGCGCGAAGGGCGTGCGCTCCCCGACCGCCACCAGCGCGGCGTACGTCGTGGCGAAGATCCGGTGCGCGTGGGCGCTCTCGCGCATCGGGCGCAGCGTCGGCCGGGGCGTCATCGGTGAAACGCTACCGGCGCTTGGTGGGCAAGGGTCGGTCAGCGGCTGGCCACGACCGGCCGGTTCAGGTGGGCGGCCAGCCAGGCGGCCAAACTGACCAGCGACAGCGCCGGCCATCCGCCCTGCCGGCTGCGGGTCACGGCCGGTGACGATACGGCCGGCACGGCCACCGGTCCCCACTATCGGCGAACCCCGTCCGCCGGCTGGATGCCTCGCGCTGATTGCACGACGCGAGGCCGGATGCCAGCCACCGGTCGACCCGCCGGGCGGTGGTCGTGGCGCCGGGCCGCCCGGTGCGGCAACATGCGAGCCAATGCCTGCCTCCGGCGCACGGCCGCTTCGGGACCCCGCGACCGTTCAGGTGGTCGCCCACCGGGGTTCCTCGCACGCCGTACCGGAACACACCCTGGCCGCGTACCACCAGGCGGTGCAGGAGGGCGCCGACGCGCTGGAGTGTGACGTCCGGCTGACCCGCGACGGCGTCCTGGTCTGCGTCCACGACCGGCGGGTCAACCGGACCTCGAACGGGCGTGGCGTGGTCTCCACCCTGGAGCTGGCGGATCTCGCCGAGCTGGACTTCGGGTCGTGGCGAACCGGCGACCGCGACGCACTGCTCGCCGCCAGCTCGGAGGAGCCGGACACCGACGTCAGCCGGGTGCTGACTCTGGATCGGTTGCTGCAGCTGGTGGTCGACTGTGACCGCCCGGTGCAGTTGCACGTGGAGACCAAGCACCCAACCAGGTACGCCGGCAAGGTCGAGCACGCCTTGGTCCGGCTACTGCACCGCTACGGCCTGCGCGACCCGCGCGCCGGTGCCAAGTCCCGGGTCACCGTGATGAGCTTCGCCTCCGTCAGCCTGCGCCGGGTGCGCACCCGCGCCCCGCGGCTGCCGCGGGTGCTGCTGTTCAACTGGCTGCAGGTATGGCTGCGCGATGGCACCCTGCCGACGCACGCCGACATCGCCGGGCCGTCGCTGTCGGTGCTGCGGCACGAGCCGGACTATGTCCGCCGGGTGCACGCCGCCGGCGGCCGAGTGCACGTCTGGACCGTGGACGAACCCGCCGACGTTGAGTACGTCCTGGACCTGGGTGTGGACGCGGTGATCACCAACCGGCCGGTGCAGGTGCTGACCCAGCTGGGCCGGACCTGACCCGGCTCGGCGGCCGGTCCGCCCGTGCTACCGCGGTAGCAGCAGCACCATGAGCAACGACCAGGCCAGATGGGTCACGACCGGCGCGAGCAGGCCGCCGGCGACTCGGCGCTGCCGGGCGAAGATGAAACCCATCACGACCGCCGCCAGCACCAGCGCGACGTTGCGGGTGCCGGCAGTCACCAGCGCGTAGACGGTCGTCGTCACCAGCACCGGGTTGGTCCGGGCGACGGTCTGGTACAGCACGCCGCGGAAGTACACCTCCTCGGCGGCGCCGTTGAGCGCCGCGACGGCCAGCACCAGGACCATCGAGCCGCCGCGGGCATGCCCGAGGACGGCGGCCAGCGCGTGCTGGACCGGCGGGACCAGCCGCACCAGCAGCGAGCAGGCCGCGAAGAAGACGTACGCCGCCGCGGCCACCAGCAACGGAGGGAGCACGGCGCGACGACCCAGCGGCAGAACACCCCCGGCCGATGGAGCCAGCCGGTCCGCCAGGATGGCCCCACTGATCCACACGGCGGCGACCAGCACCGTGAGGCTGTAAAACCAGGCGGACCCGGCCGGTTGCGCGACCCCGGCTCCGAGCAGCAGGGCGCCGACGACCGCGGTCGCAGCCATCGCCACCTGCCGGCGCCGCCAGCGAGCCGGCGCTGCCGGCTCAGCCCCGGTGGCGACCATCCCCGCGTCCCTCCTCGAGGGCGAGGCGGACCGCGTCGTCGAAGCCCAGCAGATCTCGGGGCACGAGCTGTTGGATAGCCGGGTCGGACACGATGACTTCGTTCGTCATCGAGTCGATCAGCGCCCGGGCCGCCGGGACGGTCACGTCGGTGACCAGCGCCAGCCAGGCCGAGGACAGCCGGGGCGTGAGCAGGGGGACCGGCCGGACGTAGAGCCGGCGGTGCACCGCCCGGGCGACCCGAACCAGCATCTCCCGGTAGGCAAGGACCTCCGGTCCCCCCACCTCGTACGTCTGGCCGGCGGCCTCGTCGGCCGTCAGCACGCCGACGAGGTAGGCGACGACGTCGGTCACCGCGATCGGCTGCGAGCGGGTCTTGACCCAACGCGGGGTGACCATCACGGGCAGGCGCACGACGAGCTGCCGCATCAGCTCGAAGGACAGACCGCCGGCGCCGAGCACGATGCCGGCCCGCAGCACGGTGACCGGCACGCCGGTGGCGGTGAGCAGTCGCTCAACCTCGCGCCGACTGCGCAGATGGGCCGAGAGCTGGTCGGCGTCGTTGCCCAGGCCGCCGAGGTAGACGACCCGCCGCAGGCCGGCACCCCGCGCGGCCCGCCCGAAGGCCAGCGCCGCCTCGGCGTCCCGGCGGACGAAGTCGACCGCGTCCAGGGAGTGCACCAGGTAGTACGCCGCCTCCACGCCATCCAGGGCGGCGCGCAGCGAGTCCGGGTCGGACACGTCACCGAAGACGGGCGTTCCCGTCGCGGCGTACCGCTCGGGATTGCGGGTCATCGCGCGGACGTCGTGGCCGGCGCGCACCAGCTCCGCGCCCAGTCGGGCGCCGATGAAGCCGGACGCACCCGTGACGAGAACCCGCATGCTGGCCGTCCTTCCGGCGGCGATCCGGACCGCCGACCTTCGAGGATGCCGGGTCAAGTCGCGCCTCGCTCGCCGGCTCCAATTTCGGCGTCCCGCCGCGCCGTGGCGCACTTGCCGGCCGGCAATATGCCGCTACCCTTGGAATGGCTCGGGCGCTGTCGCATCCCCCGTCGACGGCGCCCGGGCGCCTTCGTAGTCCGAGTCCCGATAGACCGGGCAGGACATGCATCGCGGGCCGCCGCGGCCGCTGCCGAGTTCGCTGCCGGCGATGCGTACGACCTGGATTCTGGCCTGCTCCAGCCGGGCGTTGGTCTCCACGTTGCGCTCGTACGCGACGGCCAGGCGCGGCCCGATCGCGAGGGTGTTGTTGCCGTCGTCCCACTGCTCGCGCTCGGCGGTTACGGCGTCCAGCCCGGTGTCGATCACCCGGAGCCGGTCGATCTCCATCGCGTCCGCGGCGGCGGCCAGAAACGGCCGCGGGCCGGTCACCAGCAGCGCATTCGCGGCCTCCTGGGCGCTGGCTTCAGCGTTCCCCGGCGTGACGACGTACGCCTCGAGGGTGTCTGCCACCGGCGGGTACATCAGCACGGCGTCGACGTCGACCATCGTGCAGACGGTGTCCAGGTGCATCGTCGCCCGCTCCTGGGCCACCGGTACGGCGAGCACCGTCCGTGCCACGCCAGCGGCGAAGGCCTGCAGTGCAAAGGCCTCCACTCCCGCGGCCGTGGTTCGCTGCCCTACCCCCACTGCGATCACGCCCGGGGCCAGCAGCAGCACGTCGCCGCCTTCGAACCAGGCCTCGCCGCCTTCGAACCAGGCCTCGCCACCACCGCCGTAGAGCCGGCCGGTCCCGGCGAACCGGGGGTGGTAGCGGTAGATCGCGTCGATCAGGGCGGCTTCCCGCCGGCGGGCCGGCATCGACGGGCTGGTCACCGCCACCCGCTCGCCTACCCAGACACTGGAGTCCCGGGTGAACAGCAGGTTGGGCAGCGGCGGTACGACGAACTCGTACGGTCGACTCATCCGGGCGACCAGGCCGTCGTGCGCGGGCAGCTCGGCGTGCGCCAGGCCGGCGGTCACCGCCTCGGCGAGCTCGTCGCTGGTCAGGCCGGTCAGAAACCCGCGCAGTGCCTGGGTCAGGGTCGGGCCGATCACCGTCGGTACTCCGACGCTGGTCAGGACCTGCTCGCGGGCGGCGGGGATGTCCAGCGTGGTGACCAGCAGGTCGCGCAGGTAGAGGACCTCGACATCGTGGTCGCGCAGCGCCTGCGCGAACGCGTCGTGCTCCTCCTGCGCGCGCCCCACCCACGGGATGCCGTCGAAGAGCAAGTCGTCGTTGTTGCGTGGGGTCAGCCGCTTGAGCTCGGCGCCGGGGCGGTGCAGCAGGACGCTGCGCAGCCGGCCCACCTCGGTATCGACTCGGTGCTGGTGGTGATCACCCACGTCGGCACCCTACTCATGACCGGGTGCCCTGCCCGGCCGGATATGGTCGCGGCCATGGGACTTCTGGATGGAACTGTCGCGATCGTCACCGGCGCTGGTCGGGGCATTGGTCGGGGTGAGGCGCTGGAGCTGGCCCGCGAGGGCGCCAACGTGGTGGTCAACGAGCTTGATCCGGAGGTCGGGACGACGGTGGTCGAAGAGATCACTGCCGCCGGCGGGTCGGCCGTGCTCAACACCGGCGATTGCAGTGAGATCGACCCTGCCCGCGACCTAATCCGACAGGCTGTGCAGGAGTTCGGCGCCCTGGACGCCCTGGTCAACAACGCCGGCATCCTGCGCGACCGCACCCTGGTCAAGATGACGCCCGAGGAGTGGGACGCCGTCATCAAGGTGCACCTGCGCGGGCACTACGCGCCGACGCACTTCGCCTGCGAGTACTGGAGGGCCGAGAACCGCCCCGGTCGCATCGTCTGCACCGCGAGCACCAGCGGCATCCTCGGCAATTTCGGCCAGGCCAACTACGGCGCGGCCAAGGCCGGCATCGCCGCGTTCAGCACCATCGTCGCCCAGGAGATGGCCCGGTACGGCGTGACCTGCAACGCGATTGCCCCGGCCGCCCGCACCCGGATGACCGAGTCGGCGTACGGCGAGATCCCCGCCGGCGAGCGGCAGGGCTTCGACTTCTGGCACCCGGACAACGTCGCGCCGATGGTGGCCTTCCTGTGCAGCGAGGCGAGCAGCTCGATCAGCGGCAAGGTGTTCGGCGTCCAAGGGGACACGGTTGAGATCTACCGGCCGTTTACCAGCGCCGTCGTGATCGAGAACGGGGCACAGCGGTGGACCGCCGAGGGCATCGCCGGTCGGGTGAACGAGCTGTTCGAGGCCAGCGGCATCGCTCCGGAGGCGGAGAACATGATGGCCAAGTTGCGCTACACGATGACCCAACGCGGCTGACCGCGCACTTGATCAGCCTCGTCAGCTTGGGCCTGTCCGCTGGCGCGCTACCCGGTGATCCGACGCGGCTGGCTGCGCACGGACGCATGGGTAGCAGCGCCGCGGCTGTCGGAAAGACCGGGAAGATCGGGCGATAATGATGCTCGAGTAGACGATCCCATGCCGCAATGGAGCCCGGTCGGAAAGACCGGGAAGACGGCGACTTGCCTGGGCGTAACCCGTCACGGGTGACGGCCGGTTTTCAGGCGGGCTGGGGTGGCATCCAGGGGTTGCCGGTGAGGGCGTTGCGGATCGCGATCAGTGGGGCGATACCGTGGTTGCCGGCGGTGGTCAAGTAGGAGCGGGTCCGGCAGTGGCGTTGCAGGCTGGCCAGGGTGCGCCAACAGCTGCTGATCTTGAGAGTCACCCTCACGCCGCGCAGCGACTGCTCCGATCCGTTGTTCGTCCAAGGCACGGCGAAGTTGGTGGTGACGGTCCAGACCTGGGACGCCTTCCTCTGCAAGCGTTTGGCCAGGACGAGTCCGGGGCCCCCGCGGCGCCCACCTGCCCTGCAGCTTCGCACCCGGGTCCTCAACGACTCACTCGCCGACGACTTCCGCCGGTGGCACCCAGGATTCACCCACGTCCCCGACCGACAGGTGCTGGCCGCGTAGCCTCCACCAATTTGTCCCGCTCTCCTAGCTCCAGCGGTGCGCCACGTCGACCACGACCCGGCCAGGGCTGGAGAGCCGGGTGACGCGGAACGGCAGCTTGGCCCGCACACCCAGTCCGAAGGTCGTGTAGCCCTCGAACGACCCACCAAACTTGGCGTCGCGGAACGTCCGGTAGCCGGTGAGGTTGACCCCGGGCAACTTCGCCCCGACCGCCGGGTAGGTGCTCTTGCCGGTGTTTGGGTCGTAGGCGGGAGCCCGGACCACCACGCTCAGCTTCGCGCCACCGGCGAGGGGGATGACAGCGCCCTGCCCCTGGGTGACGACGTTGGTCACGTAGCTGACGTCGTAGCCAGCGGCCGAGGAACCCTTGAGGTCGACGACGAACCGGTCGTAGCACAGGTGCTGCCCGGTCCGCGCGTTTACGATCGGGCTTGCCGTCCCCACAGCCGTCTTCGGCAGGCTGCCCCACGTAATACCGCAGTTGGGCGCCACTGACGTTGCGGCCGACGCTGATGTAACCATGCCCGCAGCGAGAAGCACGCCGAGGCCGAGGATCGCGATAATTCGCCGGGCCATAATAGCCTCCTAGCCTAGAGGCTGCCACGCCCAGCCTAGTCTACCAACGGAGCGATCTTGTTCCGCAGCGTGATCAGTCACGGGACACCCTGGCCGTAACTGGCAACAGTGGGGAGCCGAGGAGTAGCAGGACGCCGGCTGCCGCCACGGCGGTCAGGCCGAGGCGCAGGCCGCGGGCCGCGGCGGTCAGCCCGATCAGCGGCGTCGTGGGGGTGGACCGCGTCCTGGACGTGGCCCGCTGTGGCCTGGCAGGTCGGCTCGGCGCCACGCTGCAGGCTAACCTGCTGGATTCACCTGCCGACGCCGACCGCCTGGCCGGTGCCGGTGTGCACGTCCGGCTGGTCAAGGGCGCTTACGTCGAGGCCACCGGCGTCCACCCCCACGGAGAGCCCACCGACGTCGCCTTCCTGCGCTTGGGCTTCCGGCTCACGCAGGCGGGCGCGACCTGGTCCATGGCCACCCACGACGGTCGGTTGTGCGAGGCGCTCCTGCTCGCGCTGGGACCGGTGCCGGTCGAGCAGCTGCTCGGCGTTCGCCCCGCAGTCCTCGTCGACCTACGCGAGCGCGACGTCCCAACCCGGGTCTACGTCCCCTACGGCCCCGACTGGTTCCGGTATTGGCTCCGCCGCCTCGCCGAGTCCCGAGGCGCCTGACCGGCTGCCCGCGGCGCCACTGCCTGTCCCGGCAGTCGATCCTGCTGCGAGACGCTCTCGCGGTTGAGCCGGAGTGCGAAGCCGTGCTCAACCTGCGCGTAGGTACTGACCGATGGCCCGGCGGATCGCCTCGGAGACGCTGATGTGCTCCTTGGCGGCGCGCAGCAGCAGCTCGCGCTTCAGCTCTGGGTCGAGGCGGACAGACTCCACCGAGGAGGCTGCCGAGCCGATCGGTGGCCGCCCGCCGCGACGACGCTGGATCGCCTCGACGTCGTAACCCTGCTCGGCCTCGTCTGCCATCGCCTCGACCGTCTCGTCGGTCATCGGGCTGCCGTCCGCTCGGATCCCGTGAACCGCCGACATGGTCACCACTCTTCCGGTACGAGGTGGTACGAGGTGCCTATTCGGATCAGGGCACGATCACCTTGCAGTGCGCAGGCCTCCAGCAGGTCGTAGTACAACGTTTCGACTATTTCATCCCAATTTCATCCCTACCCTCACGCCATCCCTGCGGACACCTATCGGCACAATGCCGAACTGTTGCGGCCCATTGTGGCCACAAGCGTGACCCTGCGTAGTACATCGGCTGCGATGCTCGGCGGGAAGGTAGCCGGTGGGAAGTCAGGCGCGGATGGCAGCGACCGCGGTCATGACCGCAAGACCGCCAAACAACCCGCCGGCCAGCATGCGGACCAACCGCAGCGGTACGACGCGCAGCAGCACCCGACCACCTATGATCGCCAGCGCGGCTACGGTGACCAGCGCGCCGAACGAGCCGACGAAGACGCTGACCGGGTCGTGGTAGCGGGCGGTGAGCCCGGCGGTCAGCAGTTGACTGGCGTCTCCCCACTCCGCCGCGAACAGCACGCCGAAGCTGGTGAGCACCGCGCGTCGAGAGGAGACGGCCGTCCGCCCGCCGTTCTTCCCCACGCCGGTCGGCCCGCCGAGCGGCGCCTCGGCGGCACCTGCGCTGGCCGCGTCGTCGTACTCGCCGTTCTTGCCGACCAGCAGAAGCACTGCTCCGAGGGCGAACAGCGCCGCCGAGATCGCCAGCACCAGCCGGTGCGACAGCAGGCCAAGCAGCTGTCCTGCGGTTACGGCGACCAGGCACTGCACCGCGAAGGCGGCCGCCACGCCGGCGAGCACGAACCGCCCCCGATAGCGCGTGGAGAGCACCAGGGTGGCAACCAGCGTCTTGTCCGGCAGCTCCGCCGGCAGAACGAGGAGGAAGACCGTGGCGGCCAGGGCGGGGTGCACCCGGCCATGGTCCCATCCGCCTCAGGCCTTGAACCGCCCGTACGACGGGGGATGGGTCACGTCGGGCGACTCCGGCAACCGGTCAGGTGGGCGGTCCGGGGCAATCACCGCCGCACTGCGCCGCCGAGAGCCCGACCACAGGGCGGGCACGGCATCGAGCCGGGCCGCCAGCGCATAGGCCGTCCCCTCGTAGTTGACCCGCCAGCCGCGGAAGTGCGCCCACGCCTCCTCCGGCGCCCGCTCCATCGGGAACGCCACCTCCTCCAACCGGTGTACGGCGCCGAGGAACTCGGCGTACTCCAGTTGGAGGGAGAGGTCGGGCCGCGGATCGGGGTCGTAGGGCAGCCGCAGCGCGTCGCAGATCTCCCGCAGGCAGGTGAAGCCCATCCGCAGGCACAGCCGAGCCTCGCTCGGGGCCCGAGACGGCGCGATGGCCAGGTAGAGCGCCGCCGAGTCCAGTACGGCGAGTAGCCCCACCACCCATGACCGCAGCGGGCGCGGTGACCGGAAGTCAATCAGCGACGGGTAGTTGGTGTGGCTCTCGGCGACGTCGGCGGCCCAGCGCTCCCAGCCGCGGTAGAACTCCGGCAGGCTGTCGAGGATGTTCACCAGCCGGTGCCGAGCGAGCACTTCCGGCCCCCACGCTGGCTCCCCGGCCCGGCTCTGCAGCAGGGTCACGTCGGTCTCGCGCCGGTTGTACGCCGCGTAGATCGTCGGCAGGTAGGCGATCTGCAACGCGATGACCAGCGGCCCGGTCGCGGCGGCGGCGAACTCCAGCGCGGTGACGTCGGCCTGCCGCGAGGTGTCGAAGCCGAGGGTGAACAGCGACGAACCGGCTTGACGCAGCGCCTCGCCGAGCCCGATGTCGGACAGGCCGAACACCAGCGCGGTGTAGGCGACGAGGAAGAGGCCGAGCCAGCAGAGCAACAGGGCTAGCAGCGTCAGCGGTGCTTGGGGCGCCAGCACCCGGTCCTTGGTTTCGTAGCGGGTGCACCGGTCCGCCACAAAGACGAACGGTGCCCGGGTCGCTCGACCGACCGCCCGGCTGATCCAGGAGCTGAGCCCGCGGGGAACGATGAGGGTCCCCACGATGCTGCGCGCGGTGAGCACGACCAGCGCCACGCCGCCGCCGACCATGGCGGCCCGAAGGATCGTCACGGTCGGGGCACCTTAGGGGCAGTCGTCGTGGGGTCGATCGGGCGGCCGATCACGGATCTGGAGCACGTTGGGGACCTCGTCGAGGTCGCGGTCGCCCGCGCCGGTGCCGGTGCCCACGGCCATGACCACCATCGGCGGTAGGCCGCCCCCTGCGACACGGTGGCGGCGAGCAGTGCCGCGCCGGTCGGGGTGCACGGCGTGAGCCTACGAGCGTCGCGGTCGCCGGCGCCCCCGGAGGCGGTCGCTAGCCTGGTGACCCGTGCCCGAGACGCCTGGCGTGCCACCCGCCCGATACACCTACCTGGGACCGGCGGGCACCTTTACCGAGGCGGCGCTGCGCACTCTGCCCGTGGCTGCCGAGGCCGAGCTGCTGCCGCACGCCACCGTGGCGGCGGCGCTGGACGCCGTCCGCGCCGGCGAGGTCGACGGCGCCGTCGTGGCGCTGGAGAACTCCATCGAGGGTGCGGTCTCGGCGACCCTGGACGAGCTGGCCACCGGTGAGCCGCTGCAAGTGCGTTGCGAGGTGTTGCTGGCGATCCGCTTCGCCCTGCTGGTCCGGCCCGGCACGGAGCTGGCGGCGGTAGCCACCGTGGCCGGGCACTCGCACGCGCAGCCGCAGTGCAAACGGTGGCTGGCGGCGAACCTGCCGCAGGCCAGGTGGGAGGCCGCGGCCTCGAACGCCGACGCCGCCCGGCAAGTGGCCGCCGGCGCCTTCGACGCCGCGCTGGCCGGGGCCTTCGCGGCCGAGCGGTACGGCCTGACTGTCCTGGCCGAGCCGGTGAACGACGTCACTCACGCGATCACCCGATTCGTGCTGGTCACCCGGCCCGGGCCGTCGCCGGCCCCGACCGGAGTGGATCGCACCAGCCTGGTGGTTTTCATCGGCGACGACCACCCGGGTGCGCTGTTAGAGCTGCTGACGGAGTTCGCCGTCCGTGGAGTCAACCTGACCCGGATCGAGTCCCGGCCCACCGGCTCCGGCCTCGGGCGCTACTGCTTCTCGGTGGACTGCGAAGGGCACGTGCAGGACCTTCGGGTGGGTGAGGCGCTCTCGGCGCTGCACCGGATCAGCGCCGACGTGCGGTTCCTCGGCTCCTACCCACGGGCCGACGGGTTGGCGCCGACCGTACGGCCCGGCACGACCGATGCCGATTTTCGTGAGGCCGCGGACTGGCTGCGCCGGCTGCGCGCCACGAGCTAGCCCTGGCGACGCGGCGGGATCACCTCGCGGGCGCCCCTGACCGGGTGACCACGGCGCAGGCCGTGCGGGCGCGGCCCGGTAGCCTCGCGGGGGTGATCGACCTCCGGCTGCTGCGGGACGACCCGGACCGTGTGCGGGCTTCCCAACAGGCCCGCGGCGAGGATCCGCACGCGGTCGACGTCCTGCTGGCTGCGGACGAGCGTCGTCGGGCGGCGGTCAGCCGGGCCGACGGCCTGCGGGCCGAGCAGAAGGCCTTCGGCCGCGATATGCAAGTGGCGTCCGCGGACGAGCGAGCCACGCTGCGCGCCCGCGGTGGCGAGCTTTCCGCCGAGGTCAAGCTGGCCGAGGCGGAGCAAAACGCCGCCGACGAGGCCCTACGCCCCGCCCGCCTCGCCGTACCCAACGTCATCGAAGACGGCGCTCCGGCCGGGGGCGAGGACGACTTCGTGGTGCTGGAGACGGTCGGGGAGATCCCGACGTACGACGGGTGGTCCCCGCGCGACCATCTGGAGCTCGGCGAGCTGCTTGGCGCCATCGACGTGGACCGGGCGGCCAAGGTGTCGGGAGCGCGGTTCTACTTCCTCACCGGTGTCGGCGCGCTGCTGGAGCTGGCGCTCGTCAACCTGGCGGTGGCCCAGGCGGTCGCGGTTGGATTCATCCCGGTGATCCCGCCGGTGCTGGTCCGGCCGGAGGCGATGGAGGGCACCGGCTTCTTGGGGGCGCACGCGGCCGAGGTGTACCGGCTGGAGGGCGAAGACAGATACCTGGTCGGTACGTCGGAGGTGCCGCTGGCGGCGTACCACGCCGGCGAGGTCCTCGACGCCGCCCGGCTGCCGCTGCGCTACTGCGGCTTCTCGCCGTGCTTCCGCCGCGAGGCCGGGTCCTACGGCAAGGACACCCGCGGGATCATTCGGGTGCACCAGTTCGACAAGGTCGAGATGTTCTCCTTCTGCCGGCCGGAGGAGGCCGCGGTCGAGCACCGCCGGCTGCTGGCCTGGGAGCGGCAGTTCCTCGGCGCGCTGGAGCTGCCGTACCGGGTGATCGACGTGGCGGCGGGCGACCTGGGGTCGAGCGCGGCCCGCAAGTTCGACTGCGAGGCGTGGGTGCCGACCCAGGAGCGCTATCGGGAAGTGACGTCCACGAGCAACTGCACTGACTTTCAGGCCAGGCGGCTAGGCATTCGAATGCGTACGGCGGAGGGCGTGCGGCCGTTGGCGACGCTGAACGGCACGTTGTGCGCCGTTCCCCGCTTCATCGTCGCGTTGCTGGAGAACCATCAACAACCCGACGGCGCCGTGCGGGTGCCGGCGGCGCTGCGGCCGTGGCTCGGTGGCCGGGAGGTGCTGGAGCCGGCTGGCTGACGGTGCCCTGCGACTGCGCCCCGGGCGGCGCCGCGGGCGACACTGGGACGGTGAGCTCGTCGCCGTACCCCCGACTGGTCGCCACCGACCTCGACGGGACGCTGGTCCGCTCCGACGGCACGGTCTCCGACCGCACTCGGGCGGCGCTGGCATTGGTGGAGGACGCCGGGGCGGTGCTGGTGTTCGTCACCGGCCGGCCGCCGCGCTGGATGACCCCGATCGTCGCGGCGACCGGGCACCGGGGGCTGGCCATCTGCGCCAACGGGGCCCTGCTTTACGACCTGCACACCGATCGCGTCGTCGAGGAGCACCTGCTCGAGCCCGCCGCCGCGGCCGAGGTGGTGGCGGCGCTGCGGGCGCAGATCCCCGATGTCACCTTCGCGGTCGAGCGCGGGATGGCCGGATTCAGTCGGGAGGCGGCGTACCAGACCCGCTGGCCGCAGCCGGACGCCGGGATTGCCGAGGTCGGGGAACTGGTGGCGGCGCCGATGGTCAAGATGCTCGCGCGGCACGCGGAGATGGGCGCCGACGACCTGCTGGCGCTGGCGCGCGCGGCCGTGGGTGAGAGCGTCACGCTGACGCACAGCAGCACCGAAGGGCTGCTGGAGATCTCCGCCGCCGGGGTCAGCAAGGCGACTGGCCTAGCCGGCTTCGCCGCAGAGCGAGGCATCACCGCGGCGGAGGTCGTCGCGTTCGGGGACATGCCCAACGACCTGCCGATGCTGTCGTGGGCCGGCCACTCCGTCGGCGTGGCCAACGCCCACGCCGAGGTGCTCGCCGACGTCGACGAGGTCACCGCCGCCAACGATGCCGACGGGGTGGCGCTGGTGCTGGAACGGCTGTACGGAGGTTAGCTCCGGCGTTGCGCGCGCCTGCGAGTTTTTGTCGGACCCTTCGGCGACGATGCAGTCATGACCACCGCCCTGCTGCTCGCCCTGGCCGCCGCCACTGTCGCGGCGATCGTCGCTGCCGTGTTGGCCCGGGGCCGGGCGCAGTTGCTGCTGCGTCGGGCCGAGCGGGCCGAGACCGAGCTCGCTGCCGAGCGCCGGGTCACCGCGGAGAAGGTGGTGCTGGTCGAGCGGGCGGAGAGCCGGCTGTCGGACTCGTTCGCCGCGCTCTCCGCGCAGGCGCTGGACCGGGCCGGTTCCTCGTTCCTGGAGCTGGCGACGACCGCGCTCGGTCGCCATACCGCCGAGGCACGCGGTGACCTCGATGCCCGGCGGCAGGCAGTCGAGTCGCTGGTGGCGCCGCTGCGGGACTCGCTCGGCAAAGTGGAGAACCAGCTCGGTGCCCTGGAGGTCTCGCGCCGCTCGGCGTACGCCGGGTTGGTTGAGCAGGTGCGTTCGCTCGGAGATGGCCAGGACCGGCTGCGGACGGAGACCGCCACGTTGGTCACCGCCCTGCGGGCTCCGTCGGTGCGAGGTCGCTGGGGGGAGCTGCAGCTGCGCCGGGTGGTGGAGATGGCGGGCATGGTGGAGCACTGCGACTTCACCGAGCAGACCACCTGCGACGGCGACAACGGTCGGCAGCGGCCCGACCTGCTGGTGCGGCTGCCCGGCGGCGGGTCAGTGGCCATCGACGCCAAGGTCCCGCTGCAGGGCTACCTCCAGGCGGTGGAGGCGGCGGACGAGGGCGCAAGGCGGCTGGCGTTGCAGGCGCACGCCCGCCAGCTGCGGGCGCACGTCGACGCGCTGGCCCGCAAGGCCTACTGGGAGCAGATCAAGCCGGCCCCTGAATTGGTCGTGCTGTTCGTCCCGGGGGAGACGATCCTGTCTGCGGCGCTGGAGGAGGCACCGGAGCTCTACGATCACGCGGTGGCCGGCTCCGTGCTGCTGGCCACGCCAACCTCGCTGATCGGTCTGCTTCGCACGATCGCCTACGGGTGGCGGCAGGAGGCGCTGGCCGCGAACGCCCAGCAGGTGTGCGACCTCGGCCGGCAGCTGCACACCCGGCTTAGCACGCTGGTGGGCCACGTCGACAAGCTCGGTCGCGCGTTGGACACCGCCGTGGGTGCCTACAACGACACGGTCGGCACCTTCGAGTCCCGGGTGCTGGTCAGCGCCCGCAAGCTTGCCGACCTCAAGGTGAGCGACGGCGAGCTGGACGAGCCGCGACAAGTTGACCGGGCGGCCCGCCGGCTGCGCGCCGCCGACCCGCCGCGTTCGGCTGTCGTCGCGGTGGATCCGTCGCTGCCGGAGCTGCCCGAGCGCGCCGGCTGAGCGCCGGCCTACCCAGCGCTAGGCGCCACCGGCCCGACCAAGCAGCCGCTCGGCGATGGAATGGTCGGCACCCTCCTCTGGCATCAGCAGCCACGCGGCGAGATAGCAGGCAACGCCGCTGCCGCCTAACAGGGCAAGGAGTACGAAGGCCAAGCGCACCAGCGCGACGTCAACGCCGAGGTAGTTGGCCAGCCCGGCGCTGGCGCCGGTCAGAACGCGACCGGAGAGCGGACGCCGAAGCTGGCGTCGAGGGCCGGTCGGAGGTGGCGTGAACGGCGGCGGGGACGGGGTGAACGGCGGAGTGGACGGGGAGTCTGAGTCGTTGGGTTCCATGCCCACCAGGATGCTTGTTCGACGCCGTCCAGGCGGATGCCTCCCACGATCATTGTGCGCGGATGCCGCATGGAGCCGCTCGAAACGAGGTGTTTCGGCACAACGATCAGCTAGAGGGCCGCTAGAGGGCCGCGCACGCCCGCCTGGTTGCAGAGCCACCGGCCCGTCTCTACAGGTAAGGACCCGAGCTCGGTCGAGCGAACCCCGGCGCCGGAGACGGCGACCCATCGCCCGGGGCGCCGGAACCGGGCTGCACCAGTCCGCCCGGCAGTGCCCGCCGACGCATCTCCTCCAGCTGCGCGCGGGCCGCCATCTGCTGCGCCACCAGCGCGGTCTGGATCCCGTGGAACAGCCCCTCCAGCCAGCCGACCAGCTGGGCCTGGGCGATGCGCAGCTCGGCGTCGGAGGGCACGGCGTCGTCGGTGAACGGCAACGACAACCGGTGCAGCTCTGCACAAAGCTCCGGCGCCAGCCCGGTACACAGCTCGCGGATCGAGCTTTCGTGGATCTCCCGTAACCGAACTCGGCTGGCGTCGTCCAGCGGCGCTGCCCGCACTTCGTCGAGCAACTGCTTGACCATCGTGCCGATCCGCAGCACCTTGCCCGGCTGCTCCACCAGGTCGGTGGGGGCCATCCCGGCTTCCGCGTCCGCGCGGGCGGTATCCTCCGGCTGGTCGCCGGGAGCCCCACCGCCTCCAGCCCCACCGCCTCCAGCCCCCGACGACCCGCCGCCGCCAGCCGGCACTGTTCCGATCGGCCTGCCGTCCGGTCCGACGACGACGATGGCCCGGTGCGGGCCGGGGCGGGGCGAGTGCGGCTCAGTCATGACCCCATTGTCCCCGACGACCGACGATGCCTGGACGACGCCTGTCATCGCCCGCGTGGTCGATGCCAGGCGTCAGCGGACGGCCAGCAACACCTTGCCGATGTGGCCGCCGTCCTCCACCAGCCGGTGCGCAGCCGCCGCCTCCGACAGCCGCAGCACCCGGTCGACCACCGGTCGCACGCTGCCGTCCGCCACGCCGGGCCAGACGTTGGCGACCACCTCGGCCACGATCCGTGCCTTCTCCGCGGCCGGCCGAGCCCGCAGTGACGTGGCGGTCACTGACGCCCGCTTGGTCAGCAGCGCGCCGAGGTCCAGCTCCCCCTTGCGACCGCCCTGCAGGCCGATGACCACCAGCCGACCGCCCGCGGCCAGCGCCGCCACGTTGCGCGGCAGGTACTTGGCGCCCATGTTGTCCAGGATCACGTCGACGCCGCGACCGTCGGTGGCGGCCCGCGCCCACTCCACGAAGTCCTCGTCCCGGTAGTTGATTGCCACCTCGGCGCCGAGCTCCCGGCAGCGGGCCAGCTTCTCCGCCGTACCGGCCGTGCAGAACACTCGCGCTCCGGCCCGGACGGCGAGCTGAATCGCCATCGTCCCGATGCCGCTCGAGCCACCGTGCACGAGCAGTGACTCGCCGGCTCGCAGCCCGGCCGTCATGAACACGTTGGACCACACGGTGCAGGCCACCTCGGGCAGGCCGCCGGCGGTCACCAGGTCCACCCCCGCCGGCACCGGCATGAGCTGCCCGACCGGCACCGCGACCCGTTCGGCGTACCCGCCGCCAGCGAGCAGTGCGCACACCTCGTCTCCGACGGCCCAGCCTGACACGCCGGCTCCGAGCTCCGCCACCACCCCGGAGCACTCCAGCCCCGGGTACGGCGGGGCGTCCGGCGGCGGCGGGTAGTGACCCTGCCGCTGCATGATGTCGGCGCGGTTCACCGCGGTGGCAGCCACCTCGACCACCACCTCGCCCGGGCCGGGGTGCGGGTCGTCGACCTCGGTCCAGACCAGGGCCTCCGGGCCGCCGGGCTCGGGCACGGTGATCGCATGCATGCCGGAAAGCCTAGGGCCCAGAGTCGCTAGGGCGAACGGCGACCGGACTCGTCGGCTGCCCGCCGTACCGCCTCGCGGATCGCCGTCGCAACGGCATCTGGGTGCTCCAGCAGCAGCAGGTGGCCGCCGTCGACCTCGCGCAGCACCGCGTTACCCAGCCGGTGGGCCAGCTCGCGCCCGGCCTGCACCGGCACCGAACGGTCGGCTCGCCCAGCCAGCACCACGGCGGGCACCATGATCTCTCCCAGCCGCCGCTCGAGTGCCGGCGTCTCCCGCACCATCGCCGCCTGCTCCACCCGCCAGGCGTACCAGTGCGGCCCGCGGCTAGAGCGCTGCAGAGTGGCGCGCACGCGTTCCAGATCGGCCGGTCCCAGTTTGCTGCCGACGTTGCGGGCGGAAACTCCGGCCAGTCGCGGTCCCAGTCCCCGCATCACGGTGGCGAACACCGCCCCGCCGGCCCGGGTCGCGATCAGCTGGTCCACCCGGCCGTACGCCGCGCGGGTGCCCACCGAGGCCACCAGCGCCAGGCCGGCCACCCGGTCGGGCGCCCGCAGGGCCGTGGCCAGCGCGACTCCACCGCTCCAGGAGTAGCCCACCACGACCGCTCGCTCGATGCCGGCGGCGTCCAGGTAACGAACCACGGCGTCGGCGTTGTGCCAGAAACCGCCGGCCAAGCTGCCGTCGTAGCCCGGGCGGTCCGGAGCAAGCACGCGAAGCCCATCCAGCAACGGCCGCAGCGGGTCCCAGTCGTCGCCGCCGCCCGGCTGGCCGTGCAGCAGAATGACAGGCAGCGGCACCGGCACCGGCAGCCGCACCGGCACCGCGGCGGCCGCGGAAGTCACCGACTGCTCCCTCGGCCGGTGGGCTCGCCGGCGTCCCGACGTAGCTCGAACCACACCACCTTTCCCTCGCCGGTAGGCCGAACCCCCCAGCGGTCGGCTAGGGCATCGACCAGCTGCAGCCCGCGACCGCCCTCGTCGGTGCCCGCGGCCCGCCGCGGCCGAGGCACTCGGGTGTCGTTGTCGGCCACCTCGACCGAGATGGTTTGGCTGCCGCGGCGCATCCGCACCCGAACCTGTCCGCCGGCGTGCCGGATCGCGTTGGTGACCAGCTCGCTGACCAGCAGGCTGGCCCGGTCCATCCGCTCCGGCGTGGTCCAGCCTTCGATCAGCTCGGCGGTACGGGCGCGCACTGCCGACACGGTGCCCGGGTCCGGGGGGATGGTGAGCGAGGCGACCTGCTGGTCAGTTTCCCGGGGCGAGACAACCAGCATGGCGATGTCGTCCGCCGCGTCTTGGCGGCCCATGACCCGCAGCGCGGTGTCGCACACGACGTTCGGGTCACCGGCCGGCACCAGTCCGCGGCCGAGCCGGGCGATGCCGGCGTCGATGTCGTCGTCGTGGCTCTCCACCAATCCGTCGGTGTAGAGGACGAGCAGCTCGCCGGGGCGCAGTGGCACCTCCGTGTGCTCGAACGGCACGCCGCCCACGCCGAGCGGCACCCCGCCGCCGAGATGGACGCGGTAGGTCTCCCCGCGCAGCACGATCGGCGGCGGGTGACCCGCGTTGGCGACGCAGCACGACGCCGTGACCGGGTCGTACACGGCGTACACGCAGGTCGCGATCTGCTCGCCCATCCCGCTCAGCAGCTCGTCGAGATGGCGCAGCACGTCGATCGGCGGCAGGTCCATCACGGCGTACGCCCGGACCGCCGCGCGCAGCTGACCCATGACCGCGGCCGCGTGCACGCCGCGGCCCATGACGTCGCCGATCACGATACCGACCCGGCCGGCGGACAGCGGGATGACGTCGTACCAGTCGCCACCAACCTGCGAGTCCGACTGACTCGGCCGGTAGCAGGCCGCCAGCGCCAGGCTCTCCACGTCCGGCAGCCGGCCGGGTAGCAGGCTGCGCTGCAAGGTCAGGGCGATGCCCCGCTCCCGGCGGTAGGCCCGGGCGTTGTCCAGCGCGATGGCGACCCGGCGCGCCAGGTCGCGTAGGTAGGGCAGCACGTCGGTGTCAAACCGGCGCCCCGACGGCCGCAGGTCCAGGTGCAGGACGCCGAGCAACGACCCGCGGGCGCGCAGCGGCAGGGTCAGCGCGGTGTCGGCGACCAGTTCGCCACCGGTCCGCAACGCCTCCCGCACCGCTTCCGGTACGGCGTTCGAGTCCCGTTCCGCGGCCCAGCGGGCGGCGACCCGCGAGTCGACGTGCGCCAGGCCCAGGCAGCGAGTCACGTCCTCCTCGACGGTGGCCACGATGCAGCCGTCGGCGACGTGCGGCACCAGTCGGTGGACCAGCGACCGGCCGATGGCTTCGTCGTCGAGCGAGTCGAGCGCGGCGGTGATCTCGGCCAGAAACGTGCTGCGGTCGCGGACGACATCGCGTTGCCGCTGGGCCTCCACCCGTTCGGTGATGTCGTGCAGCAGCACGAGGACTTGCTGCGCGCCCCGCGGACCTGGTGTCGGGGCCGCGATCACCTCCAGCACGCGGCGGGCTCCCGGAGGCCCGGCGCGGGACGTCGTCACCGTCCGTTGGCCGGACGTCGCCACCGTGGCCAGGGCCTCGGTGAGCGCCTCCGGCGAGGTGAACAACGGCGCCAGCGGATGGCCCCGCAGCGTGCGCTCGTCGACGCCGAGCTGCGTCACCGCCCGTCCGTTCCAGCTCTCGATGGTGCCATCGGCGTCGGCGAGCAGGACGCCGACCGGCGCGTGCTCCAGCAGGCTCACCGGGTCCACCGTGGCTGCGGCACCAGTGGGGGGTCGGACCGGCAGCCGCTCCGCCGCCGCCGCCACCGCCGAGCGATGCCGACGCCGGCGCACGGCCAGCTCCGCGGCGGTGACGATCTCGGCGGCGAAGTCTCCGGGATCGTCACCGACGACCACCACGCACCGGGTGTCCTGCCCGACGTGCGGCGCGTACCGCAGCTGCTTGCCGACGTTGGCCACCTCGGCCGCCGAGCCGACCACCAGCACCGCCGTGTCGGCGTCGCGCCGGTGGGACGCCTGGGCGATGCGCACGGCGTGCGGGCCAGCGGCGACCACGACCACCCCCGGCGCGCGGTCGGCCTCCAGCCGGTCCGGCGTCTCGGCCGGGGACCAGTCCGCAACCGGCAGATCGGCCTGCTCGAGCGCCGCCCGGATTCTGTTGGCCAACGTGGTGGGTAGCCCGACGAGAACCGCGGCGGGCACCGCTACTCCCCCAGCAGCGGCAGTCCGAGCAGCGCCCGACCGGCCCACACCCGCAGTACGTCGGTGGTCGGCGCCATCACGTGGGCCGCCCGGGCGTCGCGGAGGTTGCGTTCCAGCGGCGAGCACTCCCGGTAGGCGATGCCCCCGGCCAGGGTCATCGCCTCGTTGGTCACGTCCACGGCGCACGCCGCGACCTCAGCCTTGGCCGAGGCCAGCATTGGCAGCGCGTCCACCGAGTTGGCGTCGGCCTCCCAGCCAGCCTGGTAAACGAGCCAACGGGTGCGCTCGACGTACGCGTAGAGCTCGCCCAGCCGGTGCTGCAGGATGGAGTTGGCCGCCAGCACCCGGCCGGTGTGGTCGTGTCGCTCGGCGAGCAGGTGATCCCGGGCGAGGGTGAGCGAGGAGGCCGCCACGCCGAGGTAGGTGCCGGCCATGGCGATCAGGAAGTAGGGCGCCACGACCTCGAAGACGTACCAGATCTGGTCACCCTGTTCGCCCAGCAGGCTGTCGGCGGGTAACCGAACGTGATCGAGCTCCAAAGTTCGCGAAGAGTTGCCGCGCATGCCGACGCCGGACCAGTCGCCGACCCAGCGCATGCCGGGGGTGTCGGCCGGCGCCACCACGGCCGAGAACATCCCCGGCGGGGCATCTGGGTCCGCGGCCACCGTGGAGACGACGTAGGAGTCGGCGTGGCCGCCATTGGTAACGAAGCTCTTGGTGCCGGTGACCTCGTAGCCGCCGTCCAGGGTGGCCAGCGTCGTCTGGGGCAGCCAGAACTGCGCTCCGGTCCCCGGCTCACTGAGCGAGAGCGTGGTCAGATGCCGGCCGGCGGCGATCGGAACCAGGTAGGTGTCGCGCTGCGCGGGGGTGGCTTTGGCCGCCAGTACGGCGGCGGCGACCTGGTGCATGCCGAAGCACAACGCCGTGGAAGCGCACTGTTCGGCGATCGTCTCGCACACTTGAGCCAGCGCGCGCAGGCCGAGCCCGTGGCCGCCCACCGACCGCGGCAGCACCAGGCCGCCAAGCCCCGCGTTCATCAAGGCGCGCAGGGCGGCCTCCGGCCAGCGAGCCTCCCGGTCGGTCCGGGCCGCCTCCGGGCCGGCCACCTCGACCGCCACCGCGCGCGCCAGCTCGACCGCTTCCTCGAGGGCAAAGGAGGACAGCACGCCGCGCAGTATCCTCCGGTTTCCCGAGGCGACCGAGGCGGAGGGCAAGATGTCACCCGGTCGGTGGCCGATCGCGTGCGGCCGACCGGGGCAGCCGGCCTACCTGATTCGACGCTTGCAACCCGACGGAGGCACCTGTGATCGTCGTTGCCGGGGAGGCGCTCGTCGACCTCGTGCCCAAGCCCGGTGGCCTGCTTTACCAGGGATACGCCGGCGGCAACCCGGCCAACACCCCCGTCACTATCGCCCGGCTGGGGACGCCGGTCGCGTTGCTGGCCCGACTGGCTGGCGATCACGCCGGCCGGGCGCTGCGCGCACATCTGACCGGCAACGGCGTCGATCTCCGGTACGCCGTGGCAGCGGACGAGTCCACCAGCCTGGCAGTCGTCGACGTTGCGCGGGATGGTTCCGCCGCCTACGGGTTCTACGTCGCCGGGACCGCCGACTGGCAGTGGCAGCCCGACCTGCCGGACGCGCTGCCGGCGGACGTCGTCGCGCTGCATCTCGGTCACTGGCACTGGCGCTGGCCCCGGGCGCGGACCTACTGGCGACCTTCGCCCGGCGCGAAGCGGCTCGGCGGGTAGTGTCCGCTCGACCCCAACGTTCGGGCCGCTCTGGCGGGGGATGGGGCCGCGTACCGGCGTCGTCTCGAAGAGGTGGCGGCGATGGCGCAGGTGGTGAAGGCGAGCGAGGAGGACCTGGGCTGGCTCTATCCGGGCGAGGCGGTGGAGGCGGCGGCGCAACGCTGGCAGCGCCACAGCGGCGGGCTGGTGGTGCTCACCCGCGGACCGGCCGGTGTCTCGGCGTGGACGGCTACTGGCCGAGTGGGCCGCGCGGCCGAACCGGTCCCGGTCGTTGACACGGTCGGAGCCGGGGACTCCTTCGCCGGCGGGCTGCTGGACGGCCTGTACCGGATAGGCGGCCTACACCCCGGTGGGCCGGGCGCGCTCCGTGTCGACGAGCTGGACACGGTGCTGGCCTTCGCTGCCCGGGTGGCCGCCGTGACCTGCTCACGGCCGGGAGCTGACCCGCCGTACCGCCGGGAGCTCGACCTGGCCTGACGCCTCAGCGCTTGGGCGGCGTGGCGTCCGCGGTGGGCGACCGGTCGGGCCGGGACTCGGATCCGGAAACTGCCTCGGATCGGTATCGAGTCAGGATCTCTTTGACCTGCTGTTCCTGTTCCTCGGTCAGCGGGGGTCCGACGACCCCGGGGTCGCGTCGCACTTCTTCGGGTCGCAGCGTCATCGCCACCTCCAGCCGGCCGGCGGGCTCCGTCGAGGTCCATGCTGGCCGCTGCAGCGTCGACTGGAAAGGCCTGGCAGTGGCCAGTTGCCCGGAGGCAGGCTGCGATCTGGGCGGCTCGGGCCGCATGTCGTACGTTGGCGGCCCTGGAGGGCTCGCCTAGTGGCCGATGGCGGCGGTCTTGAAAACCGCTAGGGCGTTTGCGCGTCCTCGTGGGTTCGAATCCCACGCCCTCCGCTCACCCGGCAAAACGTGCTCCGACCTGCAGCGATGACGAGGCCGACACCGCTCGCCCTGGGTGGCGGTCAACAGGTGCCGCAGCGCAGGAGGTGGCGGCCTCGAAGGCCGGGGACACGGTGCCAGGACTGACCTCCCCGTGATCACCGTTCAGGCACAACCCATCCGCATCGAGTCGAGCAGCTTCGTCATCCGCCGGGCCTGGGTTCAGGGACGGGAGTACCCGATCAAGGGTGCACGTGATCTTCTCTGACACGCCAAGCCAGTTGGCGGGTGCGACCGGCTACTGGCCGCGGCCTGCCTGTTCCAGTTCCGCGATGTTGATCTTGCGCATCGCCATCATCGCCTGCACCGCGGCGGGCCCGGCGGCGAGCAGCTCGCCCATGTTCGCGGGGATGATCTGCCAGCTGACGCCGAAGGGGTCCTTGCACCAGCCGCACTGGCTCTCGCTGCCGCCCCCTGCGGTCAGGGCGTTCCAGTACCGGTCGATCTCGGCCTGGTCGCGGCAGCTGACGAACAGCGAGATGCCTTCGTTGAAGGTGAAGTCGTGCGGCAGCGTGCTGTCCATGGCCATGAAGTGGTTGTCGCCGAGGTGGAATCGTGCGTGCTTGACCAGCCCGGGCGTGTCGCCGTCTCCGTCCTCGTAGGCGACGACGGCATCGATGCCGGCGGCGTCGAACAGGGCTGTGTAGTCGCGCATGGCCTGCTCGGCCCGGCCGGCGGCCGGGCCGGTGAACATGAGCAGCGGGGTGATCCGCTGCGGCGGCCGGTCCCCCGCGGTCAGGGCTAGCTGCCAGCTGACGCCGTAACGGTCCTGCAGCCAGCCGTAGGCCGGCGCCCACGGGTAGGCCTGGAACTCCATCAAGACCTTGCCGTCCGCGCTCAGCCGCTGCCATGCCGTCTCGATCGCCGCCTGGTCGTCGAACGCGCAGTAGAAAGAGATGGCCGGGTTGATCGGGAACTGCGGGCCGCCGTCCAGGCACAGGAACGGTTGGCCGCAGAGGTCGAACGATCCCATGATCACCTTGCCGCTCATGCCGGCGAAGTGCGGATCGAGCGATTCGTCGGGATAGCGCTCGACGTGCCCGATGCGGGAGTCGTCGAAGATGGAGGTGTAAAACGCCATGGCCTCCTCGGCCCGATGGTCGAACCACAGGTACGGAGTGATCTGCATCCGGGTAGCTCCTCGTACAGCGTGACTGCTCGACAGCGGAATCGACGACGGGGGCGGCCTCAGCGAGCCGGTGGCGCACGTATCGGGCGATCGCCTCGGGATCACGACGGAGCTCGTGCAGGTCCAGGTGCGGGCGTCCTCGCCCCAGCGCCTCCAGTAGCTCCATGGCCGCGGGCCGGTCCTGCACCGTGGGACGGGTGCCGACCACGAGGCGCACGCCGGTCAGCGCGATGTCGGTCAGCAGTCCCGCCACCAGATGGGGGTCGTCCGCCTCGTCGAGACCGTCCATCACTATGCGCGTGTTTCCGTCGCGGCGACTCAGGGCGGTGAGCAGACTGCGCCGGGCGGTGTGCGTCGACGCCGTGTCGATCTCCTGCTCGACCCTGAGCTGCTCCGCCAGCCGGTGTACCAGCTCGGCCTGGCCGATGCCGCTCAGCGGAACGGAGGCGTCCGGGCTGGCACCGGTCCGACCGACGGCGACTCCGGGCCCGCGGTGGAGATCGTAGGTCCGGCTGGCCTGGACGACCTGGCTGATGAGTGCGGACTTGCCGCACCCGGGTGGTCCGGTGACGATCAGCAGGCCTCGTCCGCTGCTGCTCGGCCAGTCCCGCAACGTCGCCCGGCCGTTCTCCCGGCCGACGAAGTCCACCCCGATCTCGCCTAGGTCGAAGGCGGAGTCGCCCGACGCGGCGGCCTGCCCGATCGGCTCGTCCCCCGCATCGGCGGCTCGGCGCAGCAGCGCGTACTCGTCGAGCGCCGTGGTCCGGGGACCCATCGGCGGTCAGACCAGCGTCAGTCGGAGGGGCCTGTCCCCCACCGTGCGGAATGTAGACTTGGCCGCCGGAGCCGAGCCCCCCCTTGATCAGCAGACCGAAACGCTGAAGGGTGATTTCGGTGTCGTTCGTCGTGAGCCGCAGTCCGGAGCCGTCGCCGTAGACCCGGTCGAGCACCTGCCGGAACCGACCCAGGTGCCCATCGCCGCTGGCGTTTCCCGATCCGACGAGCAGCAGGCCCTCGGTCCTGTTCCTGGCGTTCAGATGCTGGTGCACCAGGTCGACGTATCTCCCTGCCCCGCATGCCTCGATGACCACGATCGCCCACGAGCCACTGACCTGCCGGTGCCCGGCCTGCCGGATCAGGTGATCGGCGAACGCGGCCGGACCGAGCTCGTCGTCCATCTCGGGCAGCCCGTCCGGCCGCGGCTCGCCGGGCACGTACAGGGAGCCCTCGTCCTGGCGCGAGAAGCCGTGTCCGATCCACAGCAGCATCGAGTTGCGGCTGGCCCGCTGCTCCCAGTCCCGGAGCCGGACGGTCGTGGCGGGGTAGTTGCGCGGACCGGATTCCCAGAGCACCGGCCG
>Ga0208478_1000121_pt1 | contig 30546 bp, 24 predicted proteins | sample NGESurdeep072012_5_FD_184462 | JGI IMG/M metagenome (GOLD analysis project Ga0208478, IMG submission 184462) | Arctic peat soil microbial communities from Barrow, Alaska - NGEE Surface sample 415-2 deep-072012 (SPAdes) | ecosystem: Environmental > Terrestrial > Soil > Wetlands > Peat ...
AAATACTGTCGAGATAATACTCCCTCCTCTAAGAGAAAGAAGAGAAGATATCAGTATCCTGGCAGATTATTACCTTGAGCTTTTTTCAGGGCAATATGGAAAACGAGGAATAAAACTTGAGGAAGATACATTGCAGAAACTGAAAGAATACCACTGGCCGGGAAATATCAGGGAACTTGCGCACGCTGTTGAAAGAGCGGTCATCCTGTGCAAATGCAGTACCCTGACACCTGATGATTTTATGCTGAGGGCAAAATCTTCACCTGGTCAACTTACTGATGAACCTGCAATCAGTGTTGAAGATTATGAAAAAAAAGCAATCAGCACAGCTATGAACAAACATAATGGGAACCTTTCGAAAGCTGCGGAAGAAATAGGCATTGCCCGGAGTACCCTATACCGGAAGATTGCCCGATTCGGGATTGAAACCTGATCAATGTCCAATAATTAACGGAATTAAACAATACTTTGTCCGGATAGATTGTCGGTAAAAAATTAAAGAAACATTAAGTATGCATAGACTCTGGAATATTATTTCTGACCTTGGAACGACTGGAGAAGAAGATCAGTTGAACCGCAGAACTATTGTTTTCGGCAATCAGCTCAATTTTGTAATGTTCTTCTCTATGCTTTTATTATTGTTAACTACTATTGTTACACTTTTGCTGACTAATGATACCATATATTATGGAACACTTCGGGTTGCTATTCTTTTAATCGTCAGCTTTTTGAATCTTGTACTTTCACGATTTGGTTATACACAACTTAGCAGGCTCTCTCTGATCTATCTGCCTCCAATAGTATTCCTGCTTGGCCCGACATTGATAGGATATGTAGAGGAGGAAAGTTATACTTATTACCCTTACGTCTTGATTTGTGTCTCGATAATCCCACAACTTTTACTACATCCAAAGAAGGAAAAACTTCTCTATTGGTTTTCTCTGGCTTATTATTTTGTTTTAGTCTTATTAATTGACAAAATAATGGTTAAGTTTGGGACAACCAGTTTCCCGATTGTCGACAGGATTAACACTTTTTATCCTTTCTACAAAATTGCGCAAATAGGACTTTTCATGTTTATAAACGTCAGCATCTATTACCTTCGGATGCTTAATTTCCATTTTGAGGAGGTGCTTAACAATAAGAACAATGAACTTGACCTGCAAAATATAGAGTTGAGAGCTCAGAAAGATGAGATTGAACGGCAAAAGGATGAGCTGGTCAGTAAAGAGATCAGTACATGGCAGAAAATGGTAAATATTATATCTCACGAGATAGTAAACTCAGCCATCCCGATTACCAATCTTGCCGGGATGTCAGCTCAAATGCTTGAAGATGAGTCAGGGGTAGTTCAGAAACCCGATAAAATCGGAGAGGAGGTTACCGAAGATATTCACCACAGCTTAAGAATTATTGAATCCCGGACGCAGGGATTGATTAATTTTGTAAAGGCTACAAAAAGTCTTACTGATATTCCTAAGCCAAACCTGCGGAAGATTTTTCTACATGATCTGTTCGAACGGGTTTTCATACTTTATAAGGCTAAGTTTAAGGAAACAGACGTAAAGTTCGAAATGGAAATTATTCCCCCTGACCTTTTTATTGAGGCCGACCTGGAACTTATTGAGCATGTAATCATAAATCTCTTTCAGAATGCACTGGAAGCTATGCTGGAAACCTCAGATCCCGGACTTTCAATAATTGCGAGGAAAAATGAGTCAGGTCATGTACAGATATCAATTTCTGATAATGGTAAAGGCATTAGTGATGAAGTACTCGAACGGATATTCCTTCCTTTTTATTCTACAAAAGCTAATAACTCGGGAATCGGCTTGAGTCTGTCACAACAGATAATGATGCTGCATCATGGCCGTCTCGAAGTAAGTCCCACTATAAATAAGGGTGCAACCTTTACAATGATATTTTAAAATTCTAATATTCTACTCATTTACCGATATCTCTTCTTGCAAGACGCCCCTCTTTACGAAGCAGAAATGGGAAAGGGGTGAGTTCAATTGACATGAGAGTCCGTCTCTGTTTTATTTTCTTCCGTTTCGTCATTGTTTTCCAGTTTTGCAAATTGAAGTGGCTTTTTAAAAAAGTTTGTCCGGTATGCACCATAAATGAGACCGACAGAAAGCCAGCTTATTCCTACAATCTTGGCTTTTATTCCAAGACTGAACCAGAGATAAAGACAAATTGAAAAGCCGAGAAGAGGAACAATAAAATGTGTGAATCTTTTGTGTTCTCCTCGCACAAAATAGTGCATGAATGATGATAGATTGACTCCCATGAATGCAACCAGTGCTCCAAAATTGAGGAGCTGAGCGCCCAGGGGATAGCTAAGTAGAAAAACGCCGCCAAGAATTATCACACCAATAAGAATTATATTATTTGATGGTATTCGTGTTTTTGGATTTATTTTTGCAAAGAATTTGCCGGGAATTGCATTGTCTCTTCCCATACCATAAAGCAGCCGTCCGGCTCCAAGATGAGCGCCTGCACCTGATCCTATTGTTGCAACAAGCAATGCCATGTTGACTGTCTGGAAAAGCCAGGGACCACCGGCTCTTTTCGCTATAAAGCAAAATGCCGTATCCTGATCGGGAAAAGTTGAAGCTGCCTGAGGCCAAACAAGCTGAGCGAAATAAACCTGTACAGATGCCAGAATACCTGTTATAATACAAACCAGTACTGTGGCCAGAAGTATATTCCGTCGGGGGTTGTGAACCTCTTCCGACAAAGTTGAAATGCCGTCAAACCCAATATAGGTAAGAACTGCGAGCGATGCACCGGCTGATACAGAGGGAAATGAAAATGTTTTTGGATCATAAAAAGGCCTGGTCCATTCTCCTGCATTTGCCGGCGGATTTAAAAAGAGATAACGTACCGCAGCTCCCAGGAAAAGAATAATAACCACCCCAAGACCGGCAGCAATTATGGTATTTGTACGTGAACTTGATTCAATTCCACGAAGGTTCATGGCTGTGAAGAGACATGTAAAGGCAATAGCATAAACTGCGAAAGGTATTTCAGGAATCAGGTTTATTGCAGCTTTGCTTATCCAGATCACACATATGATTGGATTCATTATATAATCAAAAATCATTCCCCAGCCAACAAAGTACCCCAGCGAGGGATGGATTTCCCTGCTGACATACGTATATGCCGAACCGGCACTTGGATAAACATTTGCCATACGTCCGTAACTGATTGCAGTGAAAAGCATGGCAACCATGCCAATCAGTATGGTCGTAACTACATGACCTTTTGCAAGGCTCGCTGCTGCACCGTATAATGGCATCGGTGCAGTAGGCTGAATAAGAATAATCCCGTATAATACCAGTGCGGAGAGTCCGAGAACACGTTTCAGACCCGGACCGGAAGGAGATGAAGTTTGGGTGTCACTCATATGGCTAGCTTGTAAAAAAGATAATGACCATAAACCTAATAATTATAAACAGAATTCAAATAGCTGATCGTAATAAAAATGTCACAAAAAAATTATTGGAATTCATTCTAATGTAATTCCTGTCAATTTATTTAACTAACTTTATTTTTCATGAAATGAGTTTTTTATTAACTGTTATACCTGCAATATGAAAACACGTATTGTCATCACTTTCAGCTTATTGGTTACTTTTACTATTAACAGCCTCGCACAGATTCCTGCGAGTGGAAAACTTCTGCTTAAAGATAACTGGGTAATCCAGTCTTCCAAAGAAATAAAGTCAGATGCGAAAGCTATATCATCTGCCGGATTCCGGACTGATGGATGGTATCCTACTTCAGTCCCTTCAACTGTTCTGGCTGCATTGGTAGCAAACAAAGTTTATCCCGATCCCTACTATGGGACGAATATCAACAGCCTTCCGGGCCAGATTCCTTATCCGAAAAGGGAAATGCCTGATGGCAGTCCGTTTAAAGTTGCCTGGTGGTACCGCACCGAGTTCAAAATTCCTGCCGATTATATAAAAATGCATACTTGGCTGCAATTCCACAGCATTAATTACAAAGCGAATATCTGGCTGAACGGCAAACTTATTGCTGATACGACCATAATTGAAGGCGCTTATCGTCTCTTTAACCTAGACATTTCAAAAGCAGCCTTGCCAGGTGATAATAATTGTCTGGCTCTCGAGATATTTCCTCCAAAGAAAATGGACCTTACCATAACATGGGTTGACTGGAATCCAACGCCACCAGACAGGGGTATGGGCATATGGTACGATGTATCCGTTCATGCAACAGGGGATGTAGCAATTGAAAATCCGCAGGTAGTGACCAAGCTGAATCTTCCGTCGACTGACCAGGCTAAACTTTCTGTTACAGCTGAAGTTCGGAACGCAGAAGCAAAACAGGTATCAGGAGTATTAAAGGGGACTATTGAAAATATAGTTTTCTCACAGGAAGTCACACTGGGAGCAGGGGAAACAAAAATAGTAAGTTTTTTGCCGGCGACATTTCCACAATTGGTAATAGCCAATCCACGCCTCTGGTGGCCCCATACTGTCGGACCTCAGAATCTTTATGACCTGAACTTAACTTTTGAGGTATCAGGCAAAACAACAGATACTAAACAGGTTCGTTTTGGCATTCGTGAGATTACAACATGGATGAACAATTTCGATAAGCAGAATACAAAAGTTTTCCAGATAAATGGTAAAAACATTGTAATCAGAGGTGGGGGATATGTGCAGGACCTGATGCTGCGTCCCTCAAATGAAAGGATAGATGCTGATTTGTTGTACGCAAAGCATATGAATCTTAATACCTTGAGAATGGAAGCACCGCGCGGTTCGGACTACCTGTTTGAAAGATGCGATGAAGAAGGCATTTTGCTGATGGTCGGATGGTGCTGCTGCAGTTCATGGGAAGGATGGAAAAAATGGACACCTCACACAGGAGATGTTGCTGAGGCGAGCTGGAAAGATCTTATTGTCCATTTGCGCAATCACCCTTCTGTTTTTACATGGTTGTACGGGAGCGATAATTTTCCGCCTGCTGATGTTGAAAAACGATACTTAAAAGTATTGGATGAATATGACAATACACGGCCTTATGAATCATCGGCCACAGAGGCGCCCAGTTCCATTGCCGGACTGACCGGTGTTCATATGGGTCCATATCCGAATGTGTATGCTTATGAAACGCCGTCCTACTGGTATACAAAACTTGAGTTCAATACAGAAGCAGGTCCGACAGGCGAACAAATTCCTCCAATAGAGACTATGAGAATGATGATGCCTGAAAAGGATTTATGGCCAATGAGCCCGTCATGGGATCTGCGTCTGCATAAAGCATTTTATCCGATTGCCAGGGCAGCTCTTGAATCGAGGTACGGTAAGCCGACCGGTGTTGAAGAGTATTGCGTGAAATCACAGGTATTTCAGAATGAGGCAGTAAAGGCTATGTTTGAAGCTTTTGCGGGCAATAAATACCGGTCCAGCGGGATTATTTACTGGATGTATAACTCCGCCTGGCCCAAAATGTACTGGCAACTGTACGACTATTACTTTATGCCCAACGGAGCTTTCTATGGAGCAAAAAGTGCCTGCGAACCACTTCATATACAGTATTGCTATGATGATCATTCAATAAAAATAGTGAACTGTTTTTATAATGATTTTACAGGGTTGAAAGCAAAAGTGAGAATCTTCGATTTTAATATGAAGGAAGTCTCCTCCGTCATGATGGACGCAAAGGTTTCTGCCGACGGAAGCGAGAAAATATCTACCCTGGATGTACCAAAGGATATCACAAAAGTTTATTTCCTGAAATTGGAATTACTGGATGCTTACGGAAAACAGGTATCATCCAATTTTTACTGGTTAAGCTCGAACGGTGACGGGAAGGCTGATTTTACTGATCTCAATAAACTTCCGCCGGCAAATGTAAACGTTACTGCTTCTGCGATTCAACAGGAAGGAAATAAGTGCAAACTTACTGTCATAATTGAAAATCCGGGAACAGGTCTTGCTTTTGCCGTAAATCCTAAGATACTAAAGCTAACTTCGAAAGAACCAGTACTTCCGGTATTCTGGGAGGATAATTACATCTCTCTTCTTCCTAAGGAAAAGAGAGTACTGCAGGTTGAATTCAGCATAAAAAATCTGGATGGTGAAAAGCCTCTTCTTAAAGTTGACGGATGGAATGTGAATGCGATAGAGAAGGAAATAAAATAATCCTGTCTATTTTACGCCATCAATGTACCTGTTATTGACAATTAGTTTTCGCATTTCCACCATATTGATTGGACCCTGAATACGGAATATAATATTTCCGCCCTGTTCTACCAGCAATGTGTAAGGCAGTGCGCCCGACCACTTAGGGTCAACAGCTTCAACCAGCGCCGGGTTGTTATCGCTGTTGAAAATATAGTTTTTGTTAGATGCTTCATTCTTTTGGAGAAACTTCAAAACATTGTCTTTTCTCGACAATTTATCGGCATTTATTGAAATGAATTCAAACTGACGGCTACGGTATATTCTGTCAAGAATAACAAAATCCGGAAATTCCTGAACACAGGGGCCACACCATGAAGCCCAGACATTAATAAGCCTCAATTTTTCAGAGTTGTTTCTGATTAGTTCTTTTATTCCCGATGTATCTATTTTTTCTATTGTAACAGGCAATTCTGACCACTCTTTATAAAGTTTTTTGGTTCCCTCTGTTTTCCATACCCATTTTGTAGAACATCCAAACACCTTTGTCACAGGTTTCTCTATTTTTTTTCCTTCAAGAATTGCATCTATCGCATTTTGCAAAAGTTCACCTTTACCTTTTTCCATCGATTCATCAATACAGCCTGCATACTGAAGTTTACGGTTCTTATCGAATACGAAAGCATGTGGTGTAGCAACTGGACCATACACAATTGCTGTTTTCTGATCATCTCCGTCGTACAGATACGGGAACTTAAAACTTTTGTCTTTGGCACGTATTTTCATCTCTTCAAATGAATCTCCCAGATCGGACCAGCCCTGTTCCCACAAATTGAGCGATTTGGAACTGTTTGATGATATTACCACCAATGTCACTCCTTTTGAAGTATACTTGTTGTAGATATCAATCAGTCTGTCCTGGTATGCCTGGGCAGTTGGACAGTGGTTGCAGCTGAAAACTATAACCAGCACTTTTGAAGAAGCAAAATCAGCCAGCGAGTATTTCTTATCATCGACACCTGTCAAACTGAAATCAGGAGCCTGTGACCCAATTTCGAGAGTTTTGGGTTCGGGATGCACATCCTGTCCAACTGTGACATATCCAGAAAATACTATTGGAATGATTGCAAGAAGTAATTGTTTTGTTCTCATCAGGTTAAATATTAATTAACTATTGTTTTCCAGGGCAAATATCTCTTTGATGCGTGAGGTTCTATTAATCGCAAAACCATTCCCAAATTAGTAATAAATTGTTAGACTGGATTTAATTTCGGATTCGTTTAAAAAAAGATTTGATTATAAGCCAACCACATCATATTTAAAGATCACAATCTTCCCGCATCCAGTAATTTTGATATAACCTCACCGGGGAACGGGCCGGTCGGGATCGTAATTATGGACACTCTCCCGAATCCTGATTAATTCTGTATATTCCAAAATATTTTTGAATTTTTGATGCCACTTCAAAATTGACCATTTTGAGAATAAGAAGGTATTTTTGTTGGCAAACGCAGCTTCTTATATAATGAGAAGGTCAATGAGATTGAAAAAAGAAAAACCTTACTTTTGATATTTTGAGTGTATTTATTGAAATCATTAATTCAATAACGAGTAATGTTAAAGATATTAACTCTGCCCTTATTTATTTTTTTTCAGCAAATGCCTGTAACATTTACCGGCATAGAATATATACAGGGTACTGATTCACTTAAAGTATCTGTCAGGATCAATTATGAACTTTTTCTCCGCGATTACCAGCAGACCATATTTGATGATCTTGATCTTGAGCTTTTGCGTAGTTTCCGGCCCTTCCCTTCTGATTTGGCCAACAATTACCTGAACTCAAAATTAAACATCTCTGTCAACAACAAACTGATTATCGGGAAATTGCTAAAGTTCGAAGAGTATGACCGGGATGTCAGGTTTAGTATGCTGTACCGTGTGGATAAGAAGCTGAAAAGCATTACTGTGAGAAATACCATTCTCAACGGATTGTACAGCAATGTGGAAAATCTGACTATTATCAGGAGCAGGAATTATGATGCAGAAATGAAGTTTACCCAGGAACACAACGAGAAGACTTTCTTAATAAAATAAACAGAATAAATATGCTCCATTATTTTGACATGAATTCATTGTAAGATGTTAAAACTCTTAATTTTAAATGCTTTGTTTTTTTTTCATCCTGTACATGTTACCCTGATAACTATAAATCAGGCTCAAGAAAGTGATACTATGAAAGTATTTTTCAGAATGTACTATGATGATTTCCTGAGGGACTATAAATTATACAACCCTGCTTTTAAGCCTGAGAAAAATGGTGAAACTGGAAAAATTCCGGATGAGCTGATCAAAAGGTATTTCAACGACAAAGTTCAGATTTACATTAATCATAAACTACTATCAGGCAGTCTGTCAAAGGTCTCAACTGACAGTTATGAAATCCGCCTCGACCTTGTTTACCGATCGGACAAAAAGCCAAGGAATTTCAAAATCAGGAATCAGATCTTGATCAGCCTCTATAGCGACCAGGCAAATATGGTCTATCTGAATATCAACAAATATGAAAATGCAATAAAGCTGACCGTTGATCACATTGAGGAAGAGCTCAAACTGAAGTGAAAAGATTTCTGTTAAAGAAAGGTGTCAAGTACAGAGGGATTGCCTTCGTCGATCCAGGGAAAAAGTGACCGAAGTAATTTTTCCATAACTTAGAGAAAATGCAATTTATTTATTTGATTTGTTAAGCAATACAATTAAAATGCAATCGTCAGTAAATTATGATAAGACATATGTTCTTATTATTCAGTTCTTTTTGCTGGTTTTTATGATCTCATGTGTTTATGAGCCAACTGAGAAATATACAGTTGATATTGCAAAACCTGGTCTGGCACCATCAATTGATGTCGATCTGGATTTATTAACCGATACTTTATTTTTTTATTGGCCAAGTACCTTAAACCTGAAAGTAAATGCCGGGAAATTGAAAGTATTAACGGTAAAGTATTATTTGGATAACAACGAAATTTATGGAGATATTAATGAATCCGGATTCTTCACTACGTTAAACTTTGCCAATCCAGGAATACATAAGTTTAAAATGTCAATTATTACTAATACCGGAACAGGCAGTCTTGCAGACGTTCTTGGAGCAGAGGGATTTCAATATGATACACGTGAGTGGATCTTTGTTGCAAAAGCGCTTAATACTGACTTCAATATTTCGTATAAAATTGATGAGAACGGACTTATTTTCAACTGGAAAGAATATGACGGAATTGATCTTAAAACTTACAGGTTGAAAGATCTTTCCACAAGCAATAATTATGATATTCAGTCGAATACCTTTAAAAATATATTTTACACTGGGGCGCAAGGTTATTTTGAAATTTACGTTGTCGATAATGAGGATAAAGAACACTTCTGGGGAAGGTGTTTTTTGAATAAAAACCTCCCGGTTCTCAGGATTGGGAATATCAATAACCATATAGCCCTGACCTGGAATAAAACTCCTTTTACGGAAAATATAGCTGAATACCAGTTATTTCAGAGGAATAGTTTATTCGGCGACTGGTCAAAAATAGCAACAGTTTCGAATGGTGATACGGCTGTCATAATCAGTAACCCTGGCATATTTGCCCAGATGTTTAGTTTTTACCTTTATTGCATACCAAAGTTTTTTACCAATATTAACAATACCTCATCATTTAGTCCAATTCTTCAGAATGTTTACACAGCTATACCAGGGCCAAAATTTGATTGCAATGTTGGCATTGACTGTTCAGGCTTTTATTTCTCCAATTATTCATCCACTCAAAATGAATTCATATTATACAGATATGATTCTGCAACTGACAAGGTCAAAACTCTCCGTAATTACAATTTAGGATGGGATATTTCACCAAATGGGAAATATATGTTAATTACAGGAGATTCTATAGTTGATTTGTATGATCTGAATGCAATTTCAGTAGCCAGGTCAGTCAATATGAAAAAAATTGTAAATGCTTATCCCTTGTCATACTTTTCTAAAATCTCAAATAATGGAATTTGTGTGTTTAACGCATCAGATGTTGTTTACGTGTACGACTTTTTAAATGCAAAGCTTGTAGCAACACAAAATATGGTATCAAATTGGGTGAGAGTATCAGCTAATGGAAAGTACTTTTCTGCGTTGACGTCTGATTCACTTAAGATATTTAGGATAAATAACAGTTCTATAAGCTTTCAGTCAGGCATTAAGATACCAACTGGTCTTGGCGACTATAATTTTCTTCCTGACCAGGAAAACAATTTCTGGCTCTATCAGTCGCCAAATATGCAGGTAAGATCATGCCAGGATTGTTCAGTACTTAGGAATATGAATATCGGACCATATTTCTATAATATCGACTTCTGTTACGGTAAAATATTGACTGCTCTCGATGGAAATAACTGGAATATTTATGATTTCAATTCAGGAAATTTATTATATACAATAAATTCTGCTCTGGGATCTGGAGATAAATGCTGGACATTACTTAATAATAATACACTGTATTACACTGAATATAAATATTTTTTAGGTAATTAATTTCAGATCCCAATTTTTATGAGAACTGTAAACCTTGTCGTGTTTTTGATTTTCAGTGTACCTGTAAGATTATTTTCTCAGAACGTGAGTGTATTATTGGAGCAAGGTATAGGATCATATAGAATGAATGACCTTAAACAATTAAATATTGAGGTCTTAAATTCGCTGCCTTTTGCTGCAAAAGTAACTGAAAATTTCCCTTTATACTGGAATTATAAACTATCACTGATGCTTTCGATTAAGAATGATTTAGATATTGGGGCAACCTGTTCGTTTCAATCAACGGGATCACGCATTTCAAGAGTTGATTATTCTGGCGAATATTCTTTCGACAGCAAAATCAACGCTTTATCACCAGGTATAATTGCCGAGATCCATATTCCTTTAAATAAACTTAGAATTAGCTTTAATAACGAAGTTGGGATTGAATATTCAAAGATCCTGTTAATCGAGCATATCAAAATAAGTTCTAACTTAAAAGAGAATCGTTATTCATTTAAATCACAAAACTGGTACTATGAACCAACAGTAAGATTATCATATCCAATTTTGTTTTTCAGATTAGGAATAACAGGCGGGTACCTTTTTGACTTTAAAAAGGGAATAGTTCGAAGTATAGATTCGAATAATTTTAATATCAAATTATCTGACGGAAAACTGCCAACAGCAGATTGGTCAGGAATGCGCCTTTGTGCTACACTTTCATTTAATATGAGTCAATTATTCAAAAAGGATGAGCAGGTTCAGTAACATCTTAAATATTTTCGACACTATAAAGTACAGTAAATTATAACATATTTTGACAATTTTGAATAAAAAGAAGAGTTTATCGAATCTATCTGGTGAAGTACTGTTAATTGTTCTGCTGTTAACTGGCTGTTCAAAAGCTAATAATACTTCTGACTCCAAGGTTACCGATATAGACGGCAACGAATACAATACTATAACTATTGGGACATAATCATGGATGACCGAAGATCTTGAAAACACAAAGTATAATGATGGAACACCTGTACATTTATTAACTGATAGTGAGCGAAATTGCATGTTTTATGATATCTATTGTACTGGATATACAGGGCCATATTATATTAATTCTTTGACTTCACTTCGGGGATTAGCATACGATTTTTCAGCAGTATACTCCGGTAAACTTTGCCCAACCGGATGGCGAGTACCCAGCAATGAGGAAATGACCACTTTAGTTGATTATCTTGGAGGTTCAGATATAGCCGGAGGGAAACTTAAAGAGACTGGTATATCACATTGGCAAGCTCCCAATACAGGAGCTGCAAATGAAAGTGGTTTTTCAGCTATTCCTGCATTTTCGAATAAACCGGTTCTTGATAATGATGGAACTACCGTAAATTATTGGTCCGTAGATTACATCTCCGGAACTGGAGGCCAACTTTGGACCCTGGTTAATAATTCAGGTGAAATTTCTCGGTCTGGCAATACCTTGAGTAATCAGGCTTTTACCGTTCGTTGTATTAAAAATTAGTTGATAATTAAATTTTTTATATTGTGTTTAGGGAGAGGGGTTGAGCAACCAGTCTTAAATATTTAAAACTATTATTATTTAAATCTCTCCTCCCCTTATTCGTTTAAGGGGAGGAGTTGGAGGAGGGGTTAATTAACAAAAGGGATTGCCTTCGGCGATCCCTTGTTTGGACACCCAGCAAAGCCTGAACAAACCCTTTCGGGTTATGTTTATTTCACTTCAGCCACTTTTGAAAGCAAGCTTTCAACGTGTCTTCAGTAAAATAAACAACCCCGCTGTTCGCGGGGTTTGTCCAGGCTTTGCGGAGAGAGGGGGATTCGAACCCCCGGTACCCTTTTGAGGTACACACGCTTTCCAGGCGTGCCAGTTAAACCACTCCTGCATCTCTCCTGATAAATGCACTGGTCTTAAAAAACAGCGGCGCAAAATACAAAAATATTTTTACAAAACGACCTGTCATGAAATTTCTCCTGCCAGCGATATATTCAGAGATTGTACTACTTTTTCCTTTGAGGAATATCTTCCGAGCAGATGCATCAGCTTGGTAACAGAGGCCTCAGATGTTATGTCTTTCCCGCTAACTACTCCGGCAGCAAGCATCTGCCGGCTTGTCTCATATAATCCCATCTCTACACTGCCTCCATGACACTGGGTAACGTTAAATATTATTCCGCCATTATCGATATATTGTTTCAGATCGTCTAAAAACCATTGATATGTCGGTGCATTACCCGATCCATATGTCTCAATAATTAATCCCCGTAATCCCTCGGTTTTTGTAATAGCATTTACCAGTTTTCTGTTGATACCAGGGAACAGTTTGAGAATGGCAACGTTAGAATCAAATCCTTTATGAACAATAAGTTTCTGTTCTTTATCCGGATTACGGATAAGATTATTATAATATTTTAAATGTAATCCGACTTCAGCAAGGGGATGATAGTTCGGAGAATAGAATGCATCGAAATGCTCTGCGCTCATCTTGGTTGTACGATTACCTCTGGTAAGTTTATTATCGAAAAATATACAAACTTCCGGGACAGCCGGCAATCCATTTTCCATGGCTGCGGCTATCTCAATTGCCGTTATCAGGTTTTCCCTCCCGTCGGTACGCAAAAGGCCTATAGGCAATTGCGACCCGGTAAGAATAACAGGTTTCCCAAGGTTTTCCAGCATAAAACTTAATGCTGAAGCTGTATACGCCATTGTATCGGTCCCGTGTAAAATCACAAATCCATCAAAATCGTCATAGCTTTCTTCAATTATCTCGGCCATTTTGACCCATACTCCGGGATCAATATTAGACGAATCTTTAACCGGATCAAAGGATATCGAATGAAGATCATATCCGAATTTCCGAAGCTCAGGCACATGATCTGAAATATGCCGGAAGTCAATTGGTATAAGCGATCCGGTGTGAGGATCGTGGACCATACCGATAGTTCCTCCGGTATAAATGATGAGTATGGAGATTTCCTTTTTATTTTTCATTTTTTCTGTTACAAATTGAATAGACTGACTGAATTTGAATATACTTCAGATGCAATCTCTTCTTCGCTAATTTCAAAAATATCGGCCAGTTTTTTATTTATGATACAAAGATATGAACTCTCATTCCTTTTTCCCCTGTATGGAACCGGGGCAAGATATGGAGAATCAGTTTCAAGAATAAGGTTATCAGGACCAGTCTCTCTGACAATTTTATCCAGTCCGGAATTCTTAAAAGTCAAAATGCCACCTATGCCGAGCTTAAATCCCATATTTATAGCTCTTTCCGCATCTTTTAAGGTGCCTGTAAAAGCATGAAAAACACCATTCAATATTTTCCCTTTAAATTTATCCAATACTGAAAATACTTCAGGAAATGCTTGTCTTGAATGAATTACGACCGGTAACCCGTTCTCTAAAGCAAATGCAATTTGTCTTCTGAAAGAAATCAGTTGTTCTTTCAGAAAAGTTTTATCCCAATAGAGATCTATGCCGATTTCGCCGATAGCTACAAATTTGTGTTTTGTGACAAGTTTTTCCAGCTTATCAAGCTGTGAGAGATAATCCTCTTTGACCGATGTGGGATGAAGGCCTATCATTGGATAACAGATCCCCGGGTATCTGGTTACTGCAGAAAGCATCTGGTCAACAGACTGTATATCAATATTTGGCAACAGCATTTTTGAAATGCCATTGCCAACAGCCCTGTTTACCACTTCATCCCTGTCGGTATCGAATTCCGGAAGATATAGATGTGTATGAGTGTCAATAAACTGCATTAAACAACCCCCTGAGCGATCATGGCATTTGCCACCTTCACAAATCCTCCTATATTAGCGCCATCGACATAGTTAATAAACCCATTATTCTTAGTGCCGTATTTCACACATGTTTTATGAATGTTCTTCATAATAGTCTGAAGTTTTTCATCAACCTCTTCACGCGACCATGGCAATCTCATTGAGTTTTGTGTCATCTCAAGTCCCGATGTGGCAACGCCACCAGCATTAGCAGCTTTCCCGGGACCATAGAGGATCTGTGCATTGAGAAATACTTCTACAGCTTCAGGAGTGGAAGGCATGTTGGATCCTTCCGATACACAATTACATCCGTTCTTGACCAGTAATTTAGCCTCTTCTTCATTTATTTCATTCTGTGTTGCACAAGGCATGGCTATATCGCATTTAATAATCCATGGCCTTTTCCCTTCAAAATATTCAACGCCATATTTTTCAGCATACTCCTTTATTCTTCCTCTCCTGACATTTTTAAGCTCCATTATGAACCCAAGTTTTTCAGCATCAATGCCTTTAGGATCGTAAATAAAACCGTCTGAATCAGAAGAAGTAACTACTTTTCCTCCAAGCTCTACAACTTTCTCCGTAGCAAACTGGGCAACATTTCCTGATCCGGAAATACACACTATTTTTCCTTTTAAGCTGTCTTCACGAGTAGATAACATTTCCTGTGCAAAATATGTGGCTCCATAACCTGTTGCTTCAGGACGGATGAGAGAACCACCCCATTCAATACCCTTCCCTGTCAGAACTCCGGTAAATTCATTCTTCAGTCTTTTATACTGACCGAAAAGAAATCCTATTTCGCGGCCACCCACTCCGATATCACCGGCAGGAACATCTGTATCGGCGCCAATATGGCGAAAAAGTTCTGACATGAAACTCTGACAGAATCTCATTACCTCATTATCCGATTTGCCTTTTGGATCAAAATCTGATCCACCCTTTCCTCCACCCATGGGTAAAGTAGTGAGGCTGTTTTTGAAAACCTGTTCAAAAGCAAGGAATTTAAGAATTCCCAGATTAACAGTAGGATGAAGTCTAAGTCCTCCTTTATATGGACCTATAGCGCTGTTCATCTCGATCCTGAAACCACGGTTGATCTGAACTTCTCCTTTGTCATCCAGCCACGGAACCCTGAATATTATTGTCCTTTCAGGCTCTGCTATTCTTTCCAGGATTTTAGCATGTTTATACTTGGGATTTTCTTCAATAAAAGGAATCAGGGATTCTGCAACCTCCTGAACAGCCTGATGGAATTCGTTCTCACCAGGATTTCTGGCTTTGATCATCGCCATGAATTTTTGTACTTTCGGATCCATAATTTAAATATTTTAATTAAAAGATTAATTGGAACGCTAAAAATATGAAATCAATGCCATATATCCTCTGATATTTGCTGTAATATGTTTGTAAATATTCAAACGAAAGCCTGAAGTCCGAAGTTTAAGATTTAGTCAACTGTCATTTGTCCTCTGAACTTTATTCATACTGTCCGATACACATTACCCGGAGAACATTTTAAAAGTCCTTTGAACTCCATTTGGAGAAGGAGCGATGATAATTTATAAACCGGGATATCGAGCGACCTGCAAATTGTATCAATAGTCAGTTCCCCTTGTTTTGAGAGCAACTCAAATATAATCTTCTCATTATCATCAAGCTCAGAAAACATAGTTCTCTGTATAACAGGTTTTGACTTTTCAGGCTTCCAGTTAAGAAAGTATTCAATATCATCAGAACATTCGGTAAGAAATGCTTTATTATTTCTGATCAGGCTGTTGCAACCGGCCGACCATTGATCATCCGGTCTACCAGGTACGGCAAAAACATCACGGTTATATGAATTGGCGATGTCTGCTGTTATCAGTGCCCCTCCTTTAATTCCTGATTCGACAACAAGTGTTGCATCTGCCAGTCCGGCAATAATCCGGTTTCTTTTCAGGAAATTATTGCGCTCAGGAAGTGCATCTGAGAGAAAGTCAGTCAAAAGACCGCCTTTGTTCACCATTGCCTTTGCAGTTGAGGCATGAATAGCAGGATAAGTGGTCTTGAATCCATGTGCCAGAACTCCAATGGTCTGAAGATTATTCGCTAGTGCTGCTTTATGCGAAGCAATATCAATTCCGTATGCCAGACCGCTGACAATAATAAGATCAGGATGACCCGCTGCCAGTCCTTCAATGATCTTCTCACACAATTCTCTTCCCCGTGTTGTGGCATTACGTGTACCGACTACACTTAAAATCTTTAAGGCATCCAGATTGCAGTTACCTTTGAAGAAAAACATTACGGGTGAATCATCACATTGTCTGAGTCTGAAAGGATAATCATTATCGAGATAAAAGTGGGTTTTGATATTGTTCTTTGTTACATATTCAGCCTCTTTTTCTGCAGTATCAAGATATGACCTTTCACTGATATATTTTGCAATACCGAAACCAATTCCTGGTATTTTGATGAGATTTCTGTATGGTTCATGAAATATGGCTTCAACACTTCCAAAATGCGATACCAGTTTTCGGGCATTAATATCACCGATACGTGGAATCAGCCCTAATGCAATTTTATGCTTAAGTGGCACCTCTGACATAGCACAAGAAATTGAGACACCTAAAGGTAAAAAAAAGAGCCGATTAACCAGCTCTTTTTATCTTAAAAAATCCTCAAATATTTTTATGTTGCAGGGTGATTTTACCTCACACCTCACTCCTCACGCCTCATATCTGTTCTTAAATCACACCCATATCAAGCATTGAATTTGCAACTTTAAGGAAACCTGCAATATTGGCACCCTTTACATAATCGACATAGCCATTTTCCCTCTTTCCATGGCTAACACACTGTCCATGAATATTGCACATAATTTCATGTAACCGGTCATCAACCTCCTGCCTGTTCCACCGAAGTTTCATTGAGTTTTGAGTCATCTCAAGTCCTGATGTGGCTACACCACCAGCGTTTGATGCTTTCCCGGGAGCAAAAAGCAAACCATTTTTCTGAATGATCTCAACTGCTTCCGGAGTGCTTGGCATATTTGCACCTTCACAGATACAGATACAACCATTTTTGATCAGTTTTTGAGCATCTTCGCCCGTTAACTCATTCTGTGTAGCACATGGAAGAGCAATGTCAACCTTTACCTCCCACGGATGTTTTCCTTCATGAAACTCAACACCTTCAAATGCATATGAATATGGTTTAACAATGTCTTCATTTGAAGCACGAAGCTCAAGCATATATTCTATTTTTTTCCCTGAAATACCTTCAGGGTCATATACATATCCATCAGGGCCCGATATTGTAACAACTTTCCCGCCTAATTCTGTAGCTTTAAGTGCGGCACCCCATGCAACATTCCCAAAACCGCTGATTGCCACTCTTTTCCCTTTGAATGATTCTCCTTTTGTAGCGAGCATCTCCTTGGCAAAATAGACGCAACCAAAACCTGTCGCTTCCGGCCGGACCAAAGAACCTCCCCAATTACTGCCTTTACCTGTCAGAACACCAGTATGTTCTCCGGCAAGTCTCTTATACATTCCATATAAGTAACCAATTTCACGGCCGCCAACACCAATATCTCCTGCAGGAACATCAGTTTCAGGTCCGATGTATTTCCAAAGTTCAAGCATAAATGACTGGCAGAAACGCATTACCTCTGCATTCGATTTTCCTTTCGGATCAAAATCAGAACCACCTTTGGCTCCTCCCATGGGAAGAGTTGTAAGCGCATTCTTGAAGATCTGTTCAAATCCAAGGAACTTCAGAATTGAAAGGTTAACACTCGGGTGGAAACGCAGACCTCCCTTGTAGGGGCCGATTGCGTTATTGAACTGAATACGGTAACCAAGATTTACTTTTACATTTCCTTCGTCATCAACCCATGGAACTTTAAAAGTAATAGCGCGGTCAGGCTCAATAATACGTTCAATAATATTAGCGGATTCAAACTGCGGGTTTTCGTTATAAACCTCTTCAATTGACTCCAGTACTTCTCTTACTGCCTGTAAATACTCAACCTCTCCGGGATGCTTCTTCTCGAGGTTGTTCATGATTCTATCGACATTCATTATTTTAATTTTTAATTATGATTTAGTCTATAAATAAGTGATCCAAAATTGAGATTGTTTCAAGTCATTTAAAATGATAAATCTCATGTTATCAGATGATAACCTTCACCTGGCAGGGGCGTGCAGGTTCAACGATTTGATGACTTTCCCCTTCTCTTCCTGAGTCAGGGCACTAATATAAACGGGTGGATACTTGGCAATTCCTCCCTGGACCTTCTGAAGAAGGATGATACTTTGTACAAGACCAAAAAACCTGGTTTCAATTTTATAACCTGAAAATGATGTTTTATTTATTTCGACAGAGTTCTTCTTCCCACCAACGATACCGGCTGTAAAGTATCTGAAAAGTATATAATCTCCTTCATCAGAGTAGCTGATAAACTGATAGTTGAGAACCATAGGCATTAAAACAAGAATGAACCAGATTCCAATAAGGAGTACAGTCCATGAGCTATCTCCCATACCAAGAAGCGGGAATTTTATCAGTTTAATTACATATGCAATTGCCAGGTAAGCTAATAATACTACGGTAGCTGTGAAGAGCTTTATTCTGAGACTGATTATTGTCCTGCTGTTATCAAAAGTCATAGTAAAATTTTTATATAAAATTACTACTTTTTTTTAACCACGCCGACTTTTAAAAAATTGCAACAGAAGTTCTTTGCATTCTGTCTCCAGTACTCCCGATTCGATGCTGGTTTTAGGGTGTAGTAATGAATCAGATATGGTTCTGTATCCTTTTTTTTCATCTGAAGCTCCAAAGACAAGAGACTGGGCCTGGCTCCAGCCAATAGCTCCGGCACACATTGCACAAGGCTCGAGAGTCACATAAATAGTACAATCTGCAAGATATTTACCTCCAAGCCAGTTTGTGGCAGCTGTTATAGCCTGCATTTCAGCATGAGCTGTCGGATCCCTGAGGGTTTCCGTAAGATTATGTGCCCTGGCAATAATCATATTGTTACAAACAACTACAGCGCCCACCGGAACTTCCTGTTTGTCAAATGCTTTTTTTGCCTCAGAAAGGGCTGCACGCATATAATGCTCAGCTGTGTTATGAGCCATGATTATCGTATTACTCCTCTAAAATTAGGTAGAAAATTGGAATATGTCTATTCCGTATCAATTATAGACATCTTTAATTGGTCCGCCAGATGTTGGAAGCGTAAATTTAAATTCACTGCCCTTACCATTATTATTATTCTCTACCCATATTTTCCCACTATGTTTTTCTACAAATTCTTTGCAAAGCAATAATCCTAAGATTGTCCCTTTTTCTTCAACTTTGCCTAATGTGGTATGAATTTCTGAAATATTAAACAGTTTTGTTAAATAATCCGGGGTCAATTCCAGTCCGCTGTTTAAAATTGAAATTGTTATATCTGATGGTGTTTGCTGAGCAGAAATATTAATTTGCCCATCATTATTGGTAAATTCTATTGCATTTGAAACAAGATTTCTCAATATGGTTTTTAACATAAAAATGTCAGCAAAAACGGTTAATTCATCTTCTGCAAAATGAATGATTTTGATGTTTTTTGCATCAGCTTTTGGTTTAAGAATTGAAACTGCATCTTTACTGATCTTCTTTAAATTCAATTTTTGCGGTTCAAAAGCAATTTTGCCTTGATTAATTCTTGTCCATTGAAGCATATTATCCAGAAGACTGTACAGGTTTGTGGCCGATTTGCTCATCATAACTGCCATCTTCTGGATTTCTTTCAATGGCAAAGTATCCAGTTCCTCAGCCATCAATTTTGCAAAATTGTTGAATAAACTGAATGGTGTGTACAGGTACTGGGCAATTACGGAGTAAAATCTATCTTTTTCGGAACTTATCCGAAGTAATTCTTTTTCGTACCGCTTTATTTCTGTCACATCTCTGATAACCGTACAAAACAAATAATATCCGTTCAATTCAATAGGAAATACTATGCTTTGAATATTTCTTATTTTTTCAGAATCTAACGAAATAATTTCACTATCTATAATCTGATTAAAACGTTCAGGTGTTTTAAATGTTACAATATCATTTATTGTATTTTCAATTAATGCTCTGTCTTTATTTGGTGGAGGTGTAAATTGATATTGAACATCAGCTATACTTCTATTTAATACTTCTTCTGCCTTTAACCCGCAGATTTGTTCAGCCCCTTTGTTCCAGATAATTATTTTCCCCTGCTCGTCAAAAACAATAATTACATCGGTGATCTGGTTAATTATTTCTTTAAATTTTGTTTCACTATCTTTAAGTGTCTGTTCTGCCAGTTTTCGCTCGGAGATATTTCTGCCCAGGCTCGTACAACCAATAATTTCATCCTTTTCATTACCAATAGGATTAAAAAAAACTTCATAATCGGCGATATTGGTATCGCCAAAAGTTTGTATAATTGAATGGGATTTGCCGCTGCATGCATGGTCAATATTTTCTTTTAACAATTTTCTGTCATCATCTGAAGAAATACAATCCAGAAAATTCATTCCTATTTTAACATCCGCATTATATGCAAACTTCATTGAATCAGCATGAGCTTTATTGAAATACAAATAGTTATAATTTTTATCAATCGAAAAAATTATTGTGCCTTTCTGACTCTCAATGCTGGATGTCAAAAGTAACTGAGATTTTTTTAGTTCTTCCTCTGCCTTTTTACGATCTGTGATGTCAAGTACATTTGCTAAGAAATACGATTTATTTTTTTCCTGTATAAAGGGCGATATAATCACATTAACATTGATCAGTTTCCCATTCTTATGGCGAAAGACAAGATCGAATCCCTCTTTAGGGGCATTATTATTTAGAGTTTGCTGTAAAGCATTATTTATGTTTTCAATATCTTGCTGAGCCCAGTATATGTAGGGAGGAAATTTTCCTAAAAGCTCCTCTTCATCCCACCCTAATATTTTGCAGAATGACGGATTGACATACACTTGTTTCCCTTTATCATCAACCACAGCAATACCACTAGGCATGGAGTTTTCAATTGCTTTTCTGAATGACATTTCTTTTTGCAGATTAGCTACATTTGAGTGCGATGTCAGATTACTTATCTCGAGTTCTAATTCATTTATTCTTTGTTCATATTGATTCTCATCCATAACAATTAGTTTTAATATTCAAATAAAAACTATAACGACTTCATTGTAAGCGTCAGCAGTACTGACTTCCCTTCATGCCGCTAGCTTGCTTTTATAAACAGTTCAATGTCAAATTTGTTCTTATAGAAGAGGAGGCGAATAAAATAATGTAAATAACAAACTTCACTTTGTCAGCTTCCCGGGTGAATGCTATCTCTGCTCGAATCAGGGTCTGATGGTTAAATTTAAATTCTTACTTTTGCTAAAACTTAATAATCAAGGGATGTACAGAACAAACACATGCGGCGAGTTAAACATAAATAATGCAGGTCAGGAAATAATTCTATGCGGCTGGATTCAGAAATCCAGGGATCTGGGAGGAATGACATTTGTTGATCTTCGCGACAGGTATGGAATTACCCAACTCGTCTTTAATATGGAAACCAATAAAGAGATATGTGAAAAAGCCCGTAACCTGGGACGTGAATTTGTAGTACAGGCTAAGGGCAAAGTGAGAGAAAGGAGTAATAAAAATCCGAAGATAGTTACAGGTGAAATAGAGATAGAGGTTTATGAGCTCAATATCCTGAACAGGAGCGAGATACCTCCTTTTACAATTGAAGAAGAAACAGATGGAGGTGAGGAATTAAGAATGAAATACCGTTATCTCGACCTCCGGCGAAACTCTGTTAAAAACAATATTTTACTTCGTCACAGGGTATCACAGGAAGTCCGCAAATACATGGATTCCATTGGTTTTATTGAGGTTGAAACACCGGTACTTATTAAATCAACTCCTGAAGGGGCACGCGACTTTGTTGTGCCTTCAAGAATGCAACCGGGTACTTTCTATGCATTGCCTCAATCACCCCAGACTTTAAAACAGCTGTTGATGGTTGCAGGTTTTGATAAATATTTTCAGATAGTCAAGTGTTTTAGAGATGAAGACCTGCGGGCCGACAGACAACCTGAGTTTTCACAGATCGATTGTGAAATGTCTTTTGTTGAAAGAAATGATATCCTCGATACGTTCGAAGGTCTCGCTAAGTCCCTTTTCAGACAAATCAGAGGAATAGAATTCAATGAGCCATTTCTGAGACTTCCATATCAGGAGGCAATGGAATTTTATGGGACAGATAAACCTGACCTTCGTTTTGGAATGAGGTTCACAGATTTATCCGGATCAGTCGAAGGGCATAATTTTGCAGTATTTGACACTTCGGAATATATTGGAGGGATATGCGCTGAGAATTGTTCAGAATATACCAGAAAACAGATTGATGAACTGACTGAATTTGTGAAAAGGCCACAGATAGGAGCAAAGGGGCTTATATATTTAAGGTATAATACGGATGGGACATTAAAATCGTCGGTAGACAAGTTTTATTCCCCGGAGCATCTTAAGAAATGGGCTGATATAATGAATGCAAACCCCGGAGACCTTATTCTGATACTCTCAGGGGATAAGAAGAAAACATTGACAGCCCTCTCTGAACTGAGGCTTGAAATGGGAACCAGACTGGGATTAAGAACGAAAGACAAGTTCATTCCATTATGGGTTGTCGATTTTCCTCTTCTTGAGTGGGATGAGGAGTCAAAAAGGTTTTATGCGATGCATCATCCGTTCACATCTCCTGTACCTGAAGATCTTCCTCTGATGGGAACAAATCCGGGGAGTGTAAGAGCTAATGCATATGATCTTGTAATCAATGGTGTTGAAATAGGAGGCGGTTCGATCAGGATTCATGATGCTGCTGTTCAGAAGTTAATGTTCAAAGTCCTTGGATTCAGCGAGGAAGAGGCAAATGAGCAATTTGGCTTCCTCCTGAACGCTTTCAAATTCGGCGCTCCGCCTCATGGAGGAATTGCCTTCGGATTTGACAGGTGGGTAGCCATGTTCGGAGGTCAGGATTCAATCCGTGATTTCATAGCATTCCCCAAAAACAATTCGGGACGCGATGTTATGCTTGATACACCGTCACAGATATCCAATAAACAATTAGATGAACTTCAGCTTATTTTAAGAGGGAAAAAATAAGAAAAGGCTGCATTAATCGTTCTGGATCTTGGTTTTGATAATGATTACCCCTCCATAGCCCCTGCTTCCATACATTGCTGCAGATGTCCCCTTTAGTACCTCAATTGATTTAACTGATGTAGGAGGGATACCAGGAAGTTCATCCATATAAACACCATCCACTACAATGAGAGCATAGACACTGCCAAACAGATCTTTAGAGTCTTGAATTATTACGGATAAACCATTTATCCGAACGCCCGGAACTTCTCGTTGGATCATTTCAGAAATTGAACTATACGATGCATATTTTTTGTTTGTTCCGTCAATCTTATTCACATCGGTAGCAAGGTTTTTCTTTTTGACATTGGCATACCCAACATTAACTCCTTGTTCGCCAGGTGCAATAATTGTATCCTTGTTTTGTTGAGTTCCTGTTGTTCCAAAATTAAAATTAATTTCTGTTCTTCCGCTTATGGCTTCTTCAAATATTCCGTTGCCAAAGGTGAATACCCCAATTTTTAATGCATCGGGCTTAACTTTAATTTTATAATTTCCTTTAGAATCGGTTATTGAATTTGTTTTTTGGTCATCTATCATAATTATTGCATTTACAATAGGTTCCTTTGCACTATTCAAAACAGTCCCCGTTATTGTTATCTTCTTATTGCTTTTTTGCGCAGTTATACTGGCAGTACACAAAACAGATAACAGAATTAAAAAGCATAGTTTTATTCTCATGGTTTTATATATTAATTGAATTAAAAATGATTACTGTTCTTTTTCTGTACCGTTTTTAAGGGTGATACTTATTACTCCGTTACTGCCCTGAACTCCGTAAACAGATGCTGACGTCCCCTTCAGCACTGTTATTGACTTTACCTCAAGAGGATTAACATTATCGATACTCTGAACAATAACACCATTTATTACAAAGAGTGGTGTACTGCTGCCAAAGAATGAATGGCCCTGATCTATCTGAACACTTCTCCCGCTCACAACAACACCGCTTACTTCTCCCCTTATCATCTGGTAAATATCGTTATAAGTGTTCATCTTTTTCCCTTTGGGTCTTGAAGACTTTTTGATACTATCCTGCAGCCCTGTTTCTTTTCTGGTATCGTTCGTTCCCAGAACCTGGCCATTTGTCCCGACAAGAATGAAATTAATGGAAGTTTGTCCATTTATTGCTGTTATGCAAGTTCCGTATTCAGGCGACCGGACTTCAAGATTAATAGATGAGGGACTGACTTTAATTTTATAGGAACCATTGGTTTTTGTTATAGTATTTGTTTTTAAATTATCAACATATAGAACAGCTCCTTCTACAGGTTTTTTATCGGCGTTCAATACCTTACCGGTAATAGTGATGAGCTCGTCAGATGTTTTAGAAGAGGATTGTCCACATGCAAACTGCGGCATACAAACAGCAATAAACAACAAGAGATAACTATTCCATTTCATTTTATGCAGGTTTAGAAGAATAGTGCAAGTTACTTAATTGAGAAGAGAAGAGCAAATAATTCAGGGGCTAAATACGCTTGCCTATCAGTGTTGCCGAAGTACATCTTTCAATTAAAACCCTGACATATTCTCCCTTTTTAAACTCACCTCCCGGAAAAACAACAACCTTATTCTGTGAGGTCCTTCCTGATAAATATTCAGCAGATCTCTTCGAAAATCCTTCAATCAAAACATCAAAGACCATGCCAATATCACTTTTTTTTGATTTTGCTGAAAGCCGGTTCTGAAGTGAGATCATTTCACTTAGTCTTTCCGACTTTACAGATTCGCTGACATCATCATCAAATTTTCTGGCGGCTTTTGTTCCGGGTCTTTCACTGTACTTAAACATATAAGCAAAATCAAAACCAGCCCACTCCATAAGTGAGAGAGATTCTTTATGATCTTTTTCTGCTTCAGTGCAAAATCCTGTTATCATATCGGTCGAAAGGGAACAATCAGGAATAATGGCATGTATTGCATTAACTCGTTCCATATACCACTCCCTGGTATATTCACGATTCATAAGTTTAAGAATACGGCTGCTTCCGCTTTGTGCCGGAAGATGAATATGTTCACATATATTTTTATTCCTGGCTATTGTATGAAGAAGTTCATCAGAAATATCTTTTGGATGGGAAGTTGAAAACCTTACCCGTAAGAGTGGATTAATCAATGCGACTTTTTCGAGAAGCTCAGGAAATCCGACTATCCCCGTATCATTGTCCCAATTATATGAATCGACATTTTGTCCAAGCAGCGTTACTTCCCTGTAACCCGTCTCAAATAACTCATTAACCTCTCTCAGAATCGATTCGGGATTTCTGCTCCTTTCAGCTCCGCGCACATAAGGCACAACGCAATATGCGCACATATTATTACAACCTCTCATTATCGAAACAAATGAGGAAACACCATTCTTATCCATTCTCACTGGTGAAATATCCGCGTACGTCTCTTCGCGTGAGAGAAGAACATTTACTGCTTTGTGACCTTCCTCAGCTTCAGTGACAAGCAGGGGGAGCTCCCTGTATGCATCCGGCCCTACTACTATATCAACGAGCTGTTCGGTTTCAATGAGTTTCTCCTTCAGCCTTTCAGCCATACATCCTATTATTCCGATTTTCAAATCATTTTTTTGTTTTTTCAGATGACTGATTGCTTTAAGCCGACCCCAGATTCTTTGTTCAGCATTATCGCGTATTGAACAGGTATTTATTAATATTAATCGGGCATCCTTAATGTTTTCAGTAGGTTCATACCCGGCTTTGGAAAGAATTGATATAACAACCTCACTGTCAGCGACATTCATTTGACAACCATATGTCTCTATATAAACTTTCTTTGCCATCGAATACTCATCTAAATGTGATATAAAGGCAACGGGCAGCAGACTAAAGGCTACAGGCATTAATTAAGAATACCCATGAAGCCTGTCGCCCAATGCCTGGCGCCTATCTTTGATCGCACAAATCTATAAACTATGACCGAGGTTTGAAAGAATTATTTAATTTTGCATTCTGTATAATAAATATTTAAAGTATGTCAGGACATAGCAAGTGGTCAACCATAAAGCGGAAAAAAGGGGCAATAGATGCTAAAAGGGGGAAAAAATTCACCAAAATAATCAAAGAGATAATAATTGCAGCAAAAGAAGGAGGCGGTGATGCCGAATCTAATGCAAGGTTAAGGCTTGCTGTCCAGAATGCAAAAGGTGCCAATATGCCTAAAGATAATATTGACAGGGCAATTAAAAAGGCTACAGGTGCTGATGCTGAAAGCTTTATCGAAACTTCATTTGAAGGTTATGGCCCCTGCGGGGTTGCAGTATTTGTAGAGTGTCTGACAGATAATAATAACAGAACTGTAGCATCGGTAAGGTCAGCTTTTAATAAGCATGGAGGCAATCTTGGAACGAACGGATCTCTTACTTTCCTCTTTGAGAGAAAAGGAATATTTACTATAAAGAATGAAGGGTTGACTCTGGAAGATGTTGAGCTTGAGATGATCGATGCCGGTGCAGAAGATTTTGAAGTTGATGGTGATATGCTTACTGTTGCATGTGCCAAAGAAGATTTCGGAAACGTGAACAGGAAGCTAAATGAGCTGGGTATAGAACCTGAAGAAGCAGGGTTGAAAAGAATTCCTCACGACACTAAAAAGCTGGATATTGAATCTGCTAAAAAAGTTCTCAGACTTATAGATACACTTGAAGATGACGATGATATACAGTTTGTTTATCATAATCTTGAAATGACTGACGAACTGGCTGCAGAGCTGGGATAGAAATTTTTGCTACTTTTGCGACATGATCATAAAACTCTTTTTGATATCAGTTATTCTTTGCTTCTCAACCATGATTGTCCGGGCACAGTTTTTTGTCAGATCATCGGATCTTTTTGCAAGGAGTGATGGCAACTCAAATGCAGGCCGGCTTAATGTCATCCAGGATCCGGCATTGGATACACTTATAAGCAGATATATTCTGGGTTACAGGAATCTGGAAGAAAAAAATGGCTATGCGGGGATGGATGGTTTCAGGATTCAGATCTATTACAGTTCCAACAGAAATGCAAGAGATGAATCAGGCAAAGCAAGGGCTGAATTTATGATCAAATTCCCTGACATTGTTTCGTATCCTTTATTCGCCGAACCCGGATATTATAAAATCAGAGTTGGCGACTTCAGAACAAGAACCGAAGCAACAAGGTTATTTTTATTGATCAGTAAGGTGTTTCCTGATGCATATATCGTCCCTGATATTATAAATTTCCCGGACCTGAATACTAAATAATTATGAGCGATAACATCAAACACGAATGCGGCATTGCAATGTTAAGATTGCGTAAGCCGATGGAATACTATATTGAAAAATATGGTGCCTGGAGCTATGGTCTGCAGAAGATGTACCTGATGATGGAAAAACAGCATAACAGGGGTCAGGATGGAGCAGGAATTGCAGGAATAAAGCTGGATGTCCCGCCGGGCAACAGGTATATTTTCCGGCAAAGATCAAACAAAGCAAATCCGATTAAAGAAGTTTTTGATCTCATTTATCAGGATATTGATGCATTAACTAATTTGCATCCCGAAGATTCTAAGAATCCCGGTTTCATTAAAGAAAATGTTCCTTTTGCCTGCGATATCTATCTTGGACACCTGAGATATGGTACCTATGGAAATTATAATATTGACTATGTACATCCTGTGAGCCGTGAAAATAACTGGAGGTCAAAAAACCTCGTTATGGCAGGTAATTTCAATCTTACAAACGTCGGAGAAGTCTTTAGCAGCCTGGTTGAGTTAGGTCAGAATCCTGTTGATTTTTCGGATACTGTAACGATACTCGAAAATGTAGGTCACAGGCTTGATGAAGAAAACGAGAGATTATTCCGCAAATTCAAAGAAGAGGGTTTTTCGAAAAAAGAGATATCCCCGCTGATAGAAAAAAACCTGGATGTTACATCAATCCTGAAAAAAGCGAGCCGTAACTGGGATGGCGGTTATGCAATGGCCGGAATGGTCGGACATGGAGATGCATTTGTAATGAGAGACCCAGCAGGCATCCGACCAGCCTATTATTATATTGATGATGAGGTAGTTGTTGTTGCCTCTGAAAGACCTGTTATTCAGACAATCTTTAATGTAAGAACCGATAATGTCCTTGAGCTTCCACCTGCCAGCGCTATTATAATAAAGGCATCGGGAGAAACAACCATTGAAAAGATCAGGGCGGAAGCAGAACCCAGAAAGTGCTCATTTGAAAGGATATATTTCTCAAGAGGCACTGACAAAACAATATACAGAGAAAGAAAGAAGCTCGGAGAACTGCTCGCTGACAGTGTTCTGAAGGTTGTTGATTATGATCTTGACCACACAGTGTTTTCCTATATACCCAACACTGCTGAGAGCGCATTTTACGGACTGATAAAAGGAGTGGATAATTATCTCAACCAGATAAAAATTGATCATATTCTCAGCAGGGGAAATTACCTGACAAGGGAGGAACTTGAAAAAATTATTAACCAGCGACCCAGAGTTGAAAAAATAGCAGTAAAGGATGCAAAGCTGCGCACATTTATAACAGAAGACCTAAGCCGCGATGATCTCGTCGGGCATATTTATGATGTAACCTATGGGGTGATCAGGCGGGGTATAGATAACCTTGTAGTTATAGACGACTCAATTGTAAGAGGGACCACACTGAAGAAAAGCATAATCAGGATCCTTGATAAGCTTGATCCGAAAAAGATAGTTGTCGTCTCTTCATCACCACAATTGAGATACCCCGATTGTTATGGAATTGATATGGCTAAACTTGGTGATTTTATTGCTTTCAAAGCAGCTATAGAACTTTTAAAAGATACAGGAAAAGAAGGAGTGATACAATCTGTCTATAAAAAGGCATTGTCTGAGCTGCAGAAACCTGTTGATGAGATGAAAAACCTTGTACGCGAAATCTATAAACCATTCTCCACGGAAGAGATATCAGCTAAAATTTCATCAATGCTTAAATCAAGCGAAATAAAATCAGAAGTCAGAATTGTATTTCAATCAATTGAAGGTCTTCATGAAGCTTGTCCCGGACATCTGGGAGACTGGTATTTTACAGGCAATTATCCTACTCCTGGCGGTAACAAGGTAGTAAACCAGTCTTTTATTAACTACGTGGAAGGAAGAAATATCAGGGCTTATTGATTCTCGTGCGAAAACCAGGTGATTTCAAAATCTTTCTTATATGAAGAGAGGTGCCTGTTAATCTTTTCAACGTAAATATCCCTGAGGGTGATCATGATTCCGGTCTCTTCCACATCTCCGAATTTATGGTTTATGAAGGTACCGAAAGTCCTCATAGTGGGCGACAAATTCATATAAGCATTGATAAGAGGAGGTATATTCTCGTTGAGGTTTCTGACCTCTCGTGATAAGATTTTATAATTTTCCTTATATCTCCATCCCCTGAAAAGCTTTTTCATCTCCTCTTTATGAATATCAATATTTGCAGGATCAACAGGCGTAACAAGGTGATCAGAATCTCTGAAGTGCCTCCTGAGGAAATAAAGGATCATATTTCTGGCTTTCGGATTGAAATGAGGATACATCGTTACTTTCCCGAATAAATATTTCAGGTGATGATTGTCGATTATTATTGCACCCAGGCCATCCCAAAGGTTATCAAGGGCAAACATGCTTTTCCTGCCCATAGAACGAGATTGATAATCGGGATGAACAAATGACCTGCCAAGCTCCATAAGATGAGGATAGTATTTTGTCAGAAATTTTTCAGAAAAGTGGAAATAAGCAGAGGAAGCAAGTTTTGAAATATCGCAGTTTGAACACCCTTTTTCGGGAAAA
>Ga0208478_1000122_pt1 | contig 30437 bp, 25 predicted proteins | sample NGESurdeep072012_5_FD_184462 | JGI IMG/M metagenome (GOLD analysis project Ga0208478, IMG submission 184462) | Arctic peat soil microbial communities from Barrow, Alaska - NGEE Surface sample 415-2 deep-072012 (SPAdes) | ecosystem: Environmental > Terrestrial > Soil > Wetlands > Peat ...
CATGGAAAACCGCCCTCCCCCCGGGGGCCAGAATGCGGTGAAGGTGCGACCCCGCACGCGGATACTTAACCACATGGTGCAGTACGCCGAAGCCAATGACAAGATCAAAGGAAGCGTCCGGATAACTGAGTTCTTCCGCATCCATCTGTTCGAATTGGGCTGAGAGCCCGTATCGGAGCGCGACCTGGCCAGCCATCTCGATGGCTGGGCGAGAAAGATCAAAGCCACGGACCTGGGCCCCGCAAAGGGCCAGATACATGCCGAGTCTTCCGAATCCGCATCCGTAGTCGAGGATACGAAGTCCGTCTACATCTCCAATCGTGTCAAGGGCTTCCCTCCGTGCATCAGCCCACCAACTCCATCCTCCGTCACAGAATGGCGTGAGTTCGACCCTCTGAAACAGTCTCCTGAATTCGTCTGGCGTTTCAGGGTAAACCCAAAGCGCATGCGCCTGGTAGTAGGCATCGTGCCACTCGCGCTCAGCCTCTTTCACGGAGTTGACTTTGCCAAAGGAGGGAATACCCTCGTGCGGGTTACCGTCGGCGGGGACCTGTGACGAATCGCGGGGAGGAGTACGCACTTTGAGACCCATTGTAAAGCCTCTGATCCGACACTTGGTCATTGGTTTCAAACCCGGCCAAGCCGGCAAAGGGCCTTCCCGGGACAGCACCGGCAGCCCCCGAGCTGCAGAAATGTGGCCGCGCAAGTCCCCGAATTCGCCGAGTCGTTGAATGACAAACCAGAATCACATGCTGGCGGCGAAGTAGGATGTTAACTGAATTCAGCCCAGCACAGCGAGGGCGGTAGCCGAACCGCCTAAGCGAAACATGACTGTCGCGGCGATTCCTAGTGAGCGGAGCTTGCGGACAAATCACTCATTCCGCGCAGCAATTCGCGCTGCTGATCATTGAAGCTGCTGCGGAACTCGTCGGAGCTGATGTACTGCGTGCGCTGCTCCGGCGACATCTCGCGCATCCTGCGAAAGGCCTGCGACACCTGGCTCTTCTGGTCGGAGGGCAGACTGTGATACTGCTGATACAAGCTGTTGGCCTCTGCCTGCTTTTCCGGGGGAAGATGCTCGTAGAACTCCATCCGGTTGAGGATCTTCTGTTGCTTGTCCGGGGCGAGGCTATTAAACGTGCGCAACCGGTCGAGCAGGTGCTTTTGTGTGTCGGGAGGTAGCGCCCGGAACGAGGGGTCCTTCTCCAGCGTCTGTTCCTGCTGGGCGGGAGGAAGCCCGAAGTACTTGCGCAACCAATCTCCCTTATGAGGGCCCGGACCATTGAGCTTGAACTGCTGGCCGCCGGACGACTGAGGGACTGCACCGGGGTTCGCCGGGCGGGCCTGGGCCAGCAGGTCGAAGGCGACTTGGTCGCCGGCTTGCGGCATCGGGCTTGCCGAGACTGAGCGAGGGTTATGCTTCTGCCAGAACGCAGTGCCGGAGGCCGGCAACGTGCTTCCAGCTACCGCCAAGGCGATCAGGATGGAGTACGGGGCGCGCATAATCTTCAGTTCGTTTCAGTCTGGTTGTCGTCCAGAGCGTCAAAGTCAGAAAACAGGTCGGCATTGTTGTCGAGATATTGCAGGTCGCTCACGGCGCTGGCCGTCACTGTTCCACCTGGGCCCTTGCCCTGATGGTCCGTCTTCCAGTGCGCCCCTTCGAGCATTCCGACACCCACGGCGAGCAGCGCGGCTGCCGCGGTCATCACCATGGGCCGACGCATCCAAGCCAGCCAGCCTACACTCTGGTTCGCGCGTTCTTCCCGCACGCGCGCCCGGACTCTGGTGGAGAAATACGGTGAGGGCTCCGGTGCCTGCCACTCGTCCAGCAGCGCCATGGCTTGCCGCAGTGACGCTACTTCCTGGGCACACGCTGAGCAAGTCGCCAGATGCTCCTGCACCGCAGAAGTGGCCAGTTCCGGCCCGCTCAGCACCGCCTCCATCAACTGTTCGCGAATGTTCCCGCACTTCATGACCGCACCCTGCTTCCTGCAACTGCCTATATAAACCTTTTCAACGTCTCCCGCAGTGTCTCGTACGCACGAAACAACAACGATTTCGTGGCGGATTCACTCAAATTCAGTACTGCCGCAATCTGCTTGTAGTCCATGTTCTGGTACTTGTGCATCAGCACGGCTGCGCGCTGCCGCTCGGGCAACGCTTCGACTTCGCGCCGTATCGCCGCCAGTCTCTCCCGGCGAAGGATGAGTTGTTCGGCGTTCAGGCCGCGGTCCGCCACATCCACCGTCATTCCGGTTTCCGTGTCAGGCTCGTCGATATTGACTGTGTTCTCCGGGCGTTCGTGCCTGGTGTCGCGCGCGTGATTCACCGCCAGGTTGGTCGCAATGCGATACAGCCACGTGGTGAATTTCGCGCTCGCGGCATAGGTTTGGCGCGAGCGGTACACCCGCAGAAATACTTCCTGCGCCAACTCCTCTGCCACCGCCTGGTTCCGCGTCATGCGGTACATGAAGCTGTTCATCGGACGGCGGAACTTCTCGACCAGGTAGTCAAACGCTGCGTCGTCTCCCGCGGCCACGCGCAACATGACCTCGGCATCGCTGAGCATCTCCAGAACCGGAGTCTCAGTCATGGATGCCCGCACTTTGTCTGGCGTTTCCGCAGTCCCCGCTGCCGATCCACCCAAAATCATGCCGCGATCTAGCGCTATGCTGCCCACATTCCCTGTAACCCTCGCGGTTCCCGAAAGTTGTGCCGGAATGGGCAAGGTTTGACCCGGCTTCCGCAGCTTCACAACGGGCCCTGTCGGGGCTGGAGTATGGGTTTCCGAATCTCGTTTTTGGCCGCCTGTTGGCATTGTGGCAAACTGCTGTGCCCAACCAGTGTAAAACAGTATTATGCACGCGTCGCCCCAGCATGGGCAGGTGGAATTCGTGGTCGAGTTGACTCCAATGCGAATGGGCGTCACCACCCGTTATGGCGCGAAAGTTTGTGCCGTCGTGGCGGCATGGGTTTGCCTGCTAATTCTCGGCGCTCTCCCAACTCCGGCAGCCAACCCGCGCATCCAGGATAGAACTCCAGAAGCTGCGGCCAAGGCCCAGACCGCGGACCAGACTTCTCCCGGCGACGCCCAAGCCATCGACCTTTCCGACGAGGTCGTTCGCGACGTCCTGACCAATCTCCAACAAGGCATCGAGACCCACGACTTGGAGCGCGTCCTGGGCATCTTCGACCAGCAAAACATGAAGGAGTACGCCCAGTTTCGCGACCAGATGGTGGCCTTCTTCCGCCGCTACGACAGTGTCAAGTTTCGCTATCAGCTTCTGCAGGTGACATCCGACAGGGAGGGCGGCTTCGCCATTGCCGACATCGATATGGATGCCGATCCCAGCGACATCCTGCCCACCCCGCAGCGCCGCAGCACCCAGATGCGCTTCCAGATGAAGCGCTCCCCCAAGGGCTGGAAAGTTGTCGCTCTACGCCCAGCCGACTTCTTCAACCCATAACTATCCGCAACTGCAGGTCAAACGCCCAACCATGAAACGCGACTATCCCGAACGACCCATCATTGGAGTAGGCGCAGTGATCGTCAGGGGCGATCGCGCATTGCTGGTGCGCCGGGCCACCGAGCCGCTCAAGGGAGAATGGTCGGTCCCCGGGGGTGCGCTGGAGCTGGGCGAGAAGCTTCGCGACGGTGCAGCCCGCGAAGCCCTGGAAGAAACCGGGCTACAGGTGGAAGCCGGCGAAGTGCTGGACGTCTTCGACCGCATCTTCACCGACGACGATGGGCGTACCCAGTATCACTACGTCCTGATCGACTTCCTCTGCCGTACACTGGCCGGAGAAGCCATCGCCGGTAGCGACGTTAGTGATGTGCGGTGGGTGACAGAATCAGACCTTGCTGGAATGGAGCTGCGCGACTCCATAGCACAGGTGGTGCGCAAGGGCTTGGCGGCGGCGAACAAAGCGGGAAAGATGTGAGCCTCGGGCCAATCCCTTGTTAGCGGGTCAAAGATTTTTCTCGCAACGGCCGAAACCTTTTAGCTCGTTTGCAGTCCTATCCGGCAATGGGTGGATCCACAACAGGCGCTGCTCCAGTTGGCAGTTTTGAATCGGGGCAGGATCTGCAAGCTTGGACTACCACTTCCGTGTGGGGTGCCTTTACTCGAAAAAGAGTTGGCTTCCTGAAAAAAACAATTCCCTAAGCGCGGGAAATCCGACAGAATGTTTCGCACGTATGTAGCTTAGGGCCAGAGTCAAGATCTGAGAATCAGGTCTTCCAACAAAACCAGTAGAGGAGAAATCTGCAATGACGAAATCGATGAAGTCACTCATGATGGGCGCGGCGCTCGCGGGATTCATGGCGGGCAACACGGCCATGGCGCAGGCACCGTCGTCCACCTCCAACGCTTTTTCCAGCGGCTCGAACCTGGGCCAGATGTCAACCTCTTTCGACAAGGACAAGCACGCCTGCAAGGGACAGAACTCTTGTAAAGGCAAAGGCGGATGTAAAGCTGGCGACAACGGTTGCAAGGGCAAGAACTCCTGCAAGGGCAAGGGCGGCTGTGCCACCGACGGATCGAAGCCTCCGGAGTCGTAACCTCAACCCAACTTTGATCGCGAGGGCGGGAGCTTTAGGCGCCCGGCCCCGCGATCACCTTGCCATGGCTTTTCTCAGAATTGACCGGTATGCCAGCGAATCGCTTTAACGGTTTCACCGAATACGGGGTGGGTATCGGGCTGCGGATCCCGCACTACAACCACATCCTCGAGCGGAAGCCGGTGGTGGACTGGTTCGAAATCATCTCGGAGAATTTCATGGTGGATGGCGGGCGCCCGCTTCACGTGCTCGATCAGATTCTCGAGCAGTACCGCGTAGTGCAGCACGGCGTCTCCATGTATTTCGGCTCAGCGGAGCCGCTGAATCGCGAGCACCTGCAGCGGCTGAAGGCTCTGGTGCGGCGCACCAAGACGCCGTGGCTCTCCGATCATCTGTGCTGGGGCAGTGTCGACGGCACGTATTCCCACGACCTGCTGCCCATGCCCTACACCTTCGAGGCGGCGAAGAACACCGCGCAGAAAATTCGGGAGGCGCGTGATTTCCTGGAAGTCCCGGTGGTGGTGGAGAACGTCAGCAGCTATGCCGAGTTTCATGCTTCCGAAATGACGGAGTGGGAGTTCCTGACCGAGGTCGTGGAAGATGCCGACTGCGGAATTTTGCTTGATGTAAATAACATCTACGTCTCTTCTCGCAATCACAATTTCGATCCCTACGATTACCTGCACAGCGTCCCCCCTGAACGCGTGGCGCAGATTCACATCGCCGGACACTCCAAGTTCGAGAAGTACATCCTCGACACCCACGACCATGCCGTGATCGATCCGGTGTGGCAGCTCTACGCGCGGGCGATTGAACTGGTCGGCCCCACGGCGACGCTGTTGGAGTGGGATGATCGCATCCCGTCGTTCGACGAAGTGTACGGCGAAGCGCTGAAGGCGAACCGCTATGTTCGCGAAAAGGTGGTTGCCTGATGGACCTCGACCACATTCAGCGCAGCATGTTTGACGCCGTACGCCAACCACTGACCTCCTCAGAAGGTATGCGCCGACGTACCAGCGATGGTCGTTCGCTGCGCCGCATCGCCGAAGAGATCATCAAACCGAACGATCGCCTCACGTCTTTCGAGCGCCTGGAGATTTACAACCGGCAGTATTGGTTCCGCGTCCTGGCGGCGCTGGCGGAGGATTTCGAAGGACTTCGCCTGATCATTGGCGATCGTGATTTTGAAAAGCTCTCCATCGCCTATGTGCAAGATTGCCCGTCGCAGTCATTCACGCTGCGGAACCTGGGATCGCGCCTGGAACCGTGGCTGCGGGCGCACCCCGAATTCATTGCCGGGGTCGAAGCCATCGCACTCGACATGGTGCGCCTGGAGTGGGCTGAAATCGAGGCGTTCGACGAGGCGTCGAAGCCGAAGTTGACGCAAGCAGACCTGGCGACGCTGGGCCCCGATCCGCAATTTCAGCTGCAACCCTTTATCCGCTTGCTCGGTTTGCAATACCCCGTTGACGGGATGTTGCTGGCAATCCGTCACGAGCAGCGGGAGAACGACATCGTCAGCAATGCCGTTGCAAGCAATTCGCAGCGCCGGCGTGCCCGCAAACGTTCCTTGCCGAATCCGGAGAAGATTTTTCTCGCCGTACATCGCTCCGAAAACTCCGTGTACTTCAAGCGCCTTGATGCCGAGGCTTTTGGCATTCTCTCTGCCCTGCGCGACGGTAAGCGCCTGTCTGAGGCGGTCGAATGTCTCGACTGGAAGAGCGTCAGTGGCGAGCAGGCTGCGCAAAACCTACAGGCATGGTTCGCGCTCTGGTCATCCCTGGGGTGGTTCTGCAAAACAGGACAACATTCATGACCACGACGACAGACACATTGCAGAGGGCGTACTCGATCTTCGTCAAATGCGGCAACTCTCTGCAACCATTTCTTCTGCTGTTCGTGCGGTTGTACTGGGGATGGCAGTTCGTAGTAGATGGATGGGGCAAACTGCACAACCTTCCGAAAGTCATCGAATACTTCGGCAGCCTCGGGTTACCGATGCCCGGCCCGACCGCGTACTTCGTGTCGATTCTCGAATTGGTAGGCGGGGTCCTGCTCGCCCTCGGACTGGGCAGCCGTCTCATCGCCCTCCTATTGACCGGTAATATGACCGTGGCCTACATCACCGGAGATCGTGAGGCGTTGCTGTCCATCTTCTCCGATCCCGACAAGTTCTCCGCCGCTGCTCCATTTACGTACCTCATGGCTTCGCTGCTTATCCTGATCTTCGGGCCGGGCCGTTTCTCGTTGGATTATTTCGTCGCGCGCTACTGGGAGCAGCGCTCCATATGAGCCGGTTGCAGCGCGCCAGAGCTCCTGTCGTGGATTAAGGTCTGAGGCACATGCAGTTTTCGTCCGGCCGGCATCTACACCGCATACTTGCAATCGCTGTGACGGCGGTTTGTACCTTCGGGGCCATCGTGTGGTTCGCCTCGGAGCGAGAGCAGGCAGCCGGTCCAACATCGAGCATCAACCTTTGCGGTTCCACTCTCGATGTACACTTCCTCGGCGAAACAACCACGGTAGCCCAAACTGACCTGATGAACTGGGTCCATCGTGCGGGGGATGCAGTCTGTACCTACTATGGCAAGTTCCCCGTTCTCCACCTCAGCCTCGACGTTCGCGTTCGGGGCGGTCCCGGCGTGCACGGCGGAGTCACCTATCCCACCAGCGGAGGCTACATAAGCATCTCGCTGGGAGCGGGCACAACAGTTGAGCAACTGAATGACGACTGGATGCTCACCCACGAGATGATCCACCTGGCCTTCCCGATGATGGCCGAAAAGCACCACTGGATCGAGGAGGGCATATCGGTTTACGTCGAGCCCATCGCCCGGGTGCAGGCAGGACAGCTTTCGGCTGTGCAAATGTGGCACGACGTCGCCCGCGACATGCCTCAGGGAGAGCCGGAATCGGGCGACCAGGGACTCGATCGCACGCCGACCTGGGGGCGCACCTACTGGGGCGGAGCAATGTTCTGCCTGGTGGCCGATGTCCGCATCCGTGAGCAAACCCACAATCAGAAGGGATTGCAAGACGCGTTGCGAGGAATTCTTTCGGCTGGCGGAAACATCACCCAGGATTGGGACATCGAGCGCGCATTTTCGGTCGGAGACAAGGCCACGGGAACCACCGTGCTGACTGCCTTGTACGGTGCAATGCGCGACAAGCCTGATCCGGTGGATCTTGCTGCGTTATGGAATCAGCTCGGGGTGCGACGTCAGAAGGATGGATTGATCCAGTTCGACTCCAGCGCACCTGAGGCCGACATACGCGTCGCTCTCACCGAGCCGAAGCCGGCGGCGCAGCGTGGACAACCGTAGCCGGCATTGCGAGCCCGTGCAACCTTACAGATAAACCCGCTCTTGGCTGCGAATGGCGCGATAGCGCTCGAAGACTTTGCGATCGCTTTCCAGACCGAGCGCCGAGCGCAGGCTGCTTCCGCGGAACGTGTGCCTCAGCATCCGCGGCCAGTTTTTGAGCACAAACCACGGCTCCTTGGAGATGACGGCGGGCATGTGTGCGGTTTTCATCCAGCGCTCTTTTCGCCAACGTTCGTACTCAATTTCTTCGGGAGCCAGGTGTTCGGTCGCAACCACGGCAGTCGTACCGTCGTATTCTTCCAACCGCTCGATCTTAATCAGGTTGCGGGCGCGGAAGTCTTTTGTCATCGGCGTGCCCGGATAGGGCGTCGGATGCTGGATGTAAGGCCAGTCAACATATTTGCGCGCGAAGTCAAGGTTGGTGCGGATGGAGTCGAGCGTGTCATCGGGGTTGCCTACGATCAGGCCGCCCACGACGTACATCTTATGCTTGTGCAGAATGTCAATGGCACGGATGCTGGCGTTGCCGGTGCGCTTGCCTTCTTCGCGAAGTGAGTTCTTGGCCGAAGCCTTCAAGTACACCAGGTCGTCTTCGAGGATGTTCTCGATACCGAGAAATACGTAGCGAAATCCCGCTTTCTGCATCAGAGGGGCCAGCGTCTCGCCGTGCATGGCGATGGGCGACGTCATCGCCTGCACGGTGTAGGAAATGTCGTTCAGTCCGGCGTCGATAATGGCCTGGCAGAGCGCTTCGAAGCGCTTGATGTTCAGCGAAATGTTGTCGTCAACCAGGAATATCGCCCGCGCCCCGTTGTCCCGGGCGTCGCGAATGTCTGCGAGCACGCGGTCGAACGAATAGGTGTGGAAGTTGCGTCCGCGCATTTCGATGATGGAGCAGAATCCGCAATCGAAGGTACAGCCCCGCGAGGTCTCGATGACGTCAACTTGCCGTCCCATCATGGTGTAGCCGCCGAGCACACGCGCCTTGCGATCAGGCAGCTTGATTTCGTCACCCTCAAGGGTGTGCACCGGCCGCGGCACATTCTCGCGCCAGGTTTCACCCTCGCGATAGGTCAACCCTGCGATGTTTTCGAAGCCACGTCCATCTTCGAGCGCGCGCAGCAACTCGCGGAAGGTCAACTCGCCTTCGCCGCGCACGATGAAGTCAATGCCGGTTCCCTCTCGCCGGTAGGCATCGGAGGCGAGACTGGGATCGTAGCCGCCGACCACAACGCTCACTTCCGGCTTCAGCGAGCGCACCAGTTCGATCACGCGAAAGGCCGTCTTGCGCTGGAAAGTCATGACCGAGAGGCCGACGACGTCGGGATCGAGTTCGCGCATTAGCCGTTCGATGGTCGCGCGGACGCTTTGCTGCACAAGAATAAGGTCCGCGACTGCGACTTCGTGGTGAGCATCGACGTTGCCCGCCAGCGAGGTCAGGCCTCCGTTGGGCATGCGCACCGCGACGGTGGGCATGTGCTCGAATGAATCGGGCATGGAGAGCAGGAGTACTTTCAATACGCGGCTCCTTCGATTGTTTTCGAGCGCCCCACAACGGCCTGAATGCATTAATGGTACACCGAAAGTGGGGTAGATGGCAGACGAGTCGCGCCGGTTGATGGTAGCTCGCGGGCCTAGAGAAAGACCTGACACGCCGCCGGCCTCTCGCGCGTTGTAGACTTTCAGCCGTTACAATGTAATTCGCAACGCAATGACAGGATGGGCGTCGCACCGTTACCTGCCGCGTCTTGAATTTCGAAGGAGGCTTATGATTCGCAAAGTATTTCTTGCAGCATTCGTTCTGATTCTCACCATCTCGGCTGTTGGCCAGGGCGCTCCCGCCGCACCTACAATCGTGTCGGGCCCGGACCTGAAGAAGGTTGTACCCGACACCTACTTTTTCCGTGGCCTGAGCGCGACCACACAGTTGCGCAACTCTTCCGCTATTCACTACCCGGACGACTTCTACGTCATCATCGGACTGGTTGACACGTCTGGATACTCGACTGACATCAAGGCGAAATATAACGGCATGTTCATCACCGAGAAGACGCTGAAGTTCGGCAGCAGCACGCTGGGTCCCGGCCAATACGGCATGGGATACACGGCCGACGGCAAGTTTCATATCCTGAGTGTCGACGGTAACGAATTGCTGGTGGCCGACATTGTGGTGGATGACAAATTGGCCCGCCCGCAACCGCTTAAAATTGTCGTGGATGGCGCGACGGCGAAGCTCTATCTGGGCAAGAAGTACGTCACCTTCAGCGCACAATAGGATTTCGATTAGAAGCTCGGGTCCCCAGGTTCGCGATGCCGGAGTTTGGCGGCGCTAACCTGGGATTTCAATTTCTCGATTTCCGCCCGTAGAATCTTCGCCGCAGCCCATTCAAAGGATGAGGCAAATGCTTCGCAGATTTTTCTCAGTATTTGCGATACTCGCCACCATCACGTTGTCGCAGGCCGCCGCGCAAGGCAAGCCCGATACTCCACCGCCGTTCGACGTACGTGAACACTACACCAAGTACGAGTACTCGATTCCCATGCGCGACGGGAAGAAGCTGTTCACCGCGATCTACGTGCCCAAGGACGCCTCGCACGCCTATCCCTTTCTGATGAACCGCACTCCGTACAGCGTCGCGCCCTATGGCGTCGATAACTACCGGACGTCGATCGGGCCGTCGGAAGCGTTCGAGAAATCGGGCTACATCTTCGTTTATCAAGATGTGCGTGGGCGCAACATGTCGGAAGGCACGTTTCTCGAAATGCGTCCGCACATCGACCACAAGGCTTCCATCAATGACGTGGACGACAGCACCGACACATATGACACCATTGAGTGGCTATTGAAAAACGTGCCCAACAACAATGGGCGTGTGGGCATCTGGGGGATTTCTTACCCCGGCTTCTTCGCCTCGGCCAGCATCATCGACTCGCATCCCGCGCTGAAGGCGGCATCGCCGCAAGCGCCCATGACCGACTTGTTCATGGGCGACGACGCTTACCACGGCGGAGCCTTCATGCTGGCGGCCAATTTCAGTTTCTACAGCGTGTTCAAGCCGCAGCACAATCCGGCACTGCCTTCCAAGGACCGCCAGGCTTTCGATTACGGGACCGCCAGCGGCTATGACTTCTTCCGTGCGGTGGGGCCGCTTTCCAATGTCAACGCGCTGTACTTCCACGGGCAAACTTTCCTGTGGAACGACCAGTCCCAGCACAACACCTACGACGATTACTGGAAGGCGCGCAATCTCGCGCCGCACATGAAGAACATCCACTGCGCCGTGCTGACCGTGGGTGGATGGTTCGACGCTGAAGACCTCGCCGGGCCGGTGCGCACTTTCCACGCCATCGATCAATACAATCCCGGAATCTTCAATGCGTTGGTCGAGGGCCCGTGGGTGCATGGCGGATGGTCCCGCTTCGCAGGCCGTCGCCTGGGGTACGTGGACTTCGCCTCCGACACCGGCGACTACTTTCGCGAGAAGATCCAGTTCCCCTTTTTCGAGGCCTATTTGAGGGGCAACGGCGACGCGAAACTCCCCAAAGCTTACGTCTTCGAAACCGGCACGAATGTCTGGCGGCAGTACGACGCCTGGCCTCCCAAAAACACGGAGTCGAAAATGCTGTACCTGGGTGACAAGGGACGCCTCACGTTCGAGCTGCCAACGTCGGCGGGCGACGTGTTCGACGAATACGTGAGCGATCCCGCCAAGCCGGTGCCGTTCATCGGCTACACCGCGCTAGCGGTCCCTCAGGAATACATGGACGCCGATCAGCGCTTCGCGGCCTCGCGCACCGACGTGCTCGTCTATCAGACCGAGGACTTGCAGGAAGACATCACCATCGCCGGCCCGGTGTCACCGAAACTATTTGTCTCGACAAGCGGCACCGATTCCGACTGGGTGGTGAAGCTGATCGATGTGTATCCCTCGTATTATCCTGAGCCTGATGCCGACAGGCCCGAGGCTCCACGCAAAGATGTGGGACTGCCTGTCGTCAAGATGGCCGGTTTCCAGCAGTTGGTGCGCGGCGAACCGATGCGCGGCAAGTTCCGCAGGAGTTTCGAGAGTCCTGAGGCGTTCGTTCCCGGCAAGATGGAAGAGGTCAGCTTCGAGATGCCCGATATCAACCACACATTTCGCCGCGGACATCGCATCATGGTGCAGGTGCAAAGTTCGTGGTTCCCGCTGACAGACCTGAATCCGCAAACTTTCGTCAACATTCCTGACGCCAAGCCATCGGATTTCCGCCCGGCCACTGAGCGGGTGTACCGATCACAGAGCGCGCCATCCGGAATCAAGGTGTTGGTGGCGCGGCCGGAAGAGCATTGAGACTTGCGCCAACCCCCCACTCAAGCAAAGGATGCTTGAGTGGGGCACCCGTTTCTGGGTGTGCGAGGAAGCACGGCTACGGGGATCTCAGGCCTGGGCCGCCAGGCCGTTGTTCGACATCCAGCGCGCGGGCAGTTGCGGCTTTGCCTTGGGCAGGATATCGAGGTAAATGACTGCATAGCGGAAGGCCATCACGGCTGCCGCGATGACGAGCACGCTTGAAGCCAACTCCGTCCACTTGGGAACGTAGTTCGTACCCATCGCTGTCTGCAACGCATTGATGGACACATTCAGCCGGTTGACGATGAATCCCGCCACTACGAGGGCGCACGTCCCATAGAGTCCATCGGGACTATTGCGCACCCGGTCGAAGCTCAGTAGCACAATTGGAACGATCATGAACATTGCAACTTCCAGCCAGAAATATCCGGCTTCGCTGGTGCGTTGGAAGGCGTAATACAGAGCGTGGTTCCCCACCAGGTCGAGCAGGCGGAAAAACACGAACACGATCAGCAGCATCTGGATCATGCGGCCGCAATCGCTCAGGATGGTGAAATCCACGCGCACGTTGAGCGAGCGCATCGACAGGTAAACCGCCATCACGGTGAGCGCCAGCCCGGCGGGAATCGCCGACATATAGAAGATAGCGTGCATGTTGGACGAGTACCACAGAGGATGAACCTTGCCAGCGGCAATCAGGTACAGCCCGCCGAGGAAAGACTGGTGCATCGACGACAGCAGCACGCCGGCCAGCACCACGCCGATCAGGATCTTGTGGTGATAGCGCAGAATGGTGTCGCGCAGACCTTTCCAGGGCAGCTTCTCGATCACTGCGGGCGCGAACTCGAAGGTCAGGACAGTGAAGTACGTCATGATGCATACGCACACGTCGAACAGCACCGAGCGACTGTTCCACATGACAACCGGATGCCAGAAGCGCCACGGCAAGCCAATTTCGTAGAGATAGCCGACCATCACGGTGCAGTAGCCGAGGAAAGAAATCAGGATCGAGGCCCGCAGGATGGGGCGATAGCGCTCCATGCCAAGCAGGTAAACCGCGGCGCTGATGCCGAAACCGGCGGCTGAAAGGCCAACGCCGCAGAGCGTGCCGAGGCCGACCCAAAGGCCCCAAGGCGTCTGGTCGGAGAGATTGGTGCTGGCCCGGAAGCCCTCGAAGAACCTTACGTAGGTGGCATACATTCCGGTGACAAAAATGATGGCTACGATGACGCGCCACAATGTAATTTCTGAACGGATTCGCGCTGTCATGGCTAGCTCCTGTCCTGTTTAATCCGGCTGATGGTGACTTCTTCTTCGGCTTCGGCGAGGGCCACTTCGCGGCGGCGCTGCGTGATCCAGTATAGGGCCGCGAGAATCGTTCCACCCATGATCACGACCTTGGGCGAGTCGCCCATGGCGGCGGTGGTCAACGATGGCACTGGTTGGTTGCCCGTCGGGAGCGGCTTGAAGCCGAGCTTTTCGAACTCCACATCGGAGACGAACAGCACCGAGCCTCCGCCCGCTTCGGTCGTGCCATAAATCCGCGGAACGTAACTTGAGTCGGTGCGAATGCGGTTCCAGGCGTCGGCGATCAACTCTTCGCGGTCGCCGAAGACGCTGGCCTGCACCGGGCAAGCTTCCGTGCAGGCGGGCTGTCCACCAGACTTCACGCGCTCGGAGCAGAGGTCGCACTTCTTTACAAAGGGGGCCAGCTTGCTCCACTGGTAGCGAGGTACCTGGTAGGGGCACGCGAGCATGCAGTAGCGGCAGCCGATACATTTGTCGGCGTCGTAAACCACCGGGCCGAGGGCGGTCTTCTTGATCGCGCCGACCGGGCAGACCGAAGCGCAGGCCGGATCGTTGCAGTGCATGCAGACTTTGCGGACAAACTTATCGTTACGGGACTCAATCACCGTGAAGGCGGTGTCTGACAGGGTTGGTTCAGGATCAATATTGAAACCGTGCAACTGTTTGCAGGCGGCCTCGCAGCTTCCGCAGCCGACACAGCGCTTGATGTCGATCAACATTGCTTTTTGCTTTGGCATGACGTTCTCCTTGGTCTCCTTTGGCGATCCGGGCTATGTCAGGAAAAATTCTTTGACCAGCTGCTCCTGCACGCTGGCATCGACCTGAAAAAGCAAGCCCTTGATCGGGAGGCCGCCATCTTGCGCCAAAGCCGGGCTGAGTTTCTGCATCATCCCGCCGAGGCGGGCAATGCTGTTCTGCATCCATGCGGGGACAATCGGTCCCTGCAACAGGTTCTTCACGTTGGTCGCCAGCTCGGGCGCTTTCACCACGCAGAGCCAGCCGTTCTTGTAGGGATCTTCCGTGATCAGGTTGGGATTCTTGAGTACTTCGTGGTTGACCGAAATCAGCACGCCCTCGACCGGCGAGAGCATGTCAACTCTCTGCTCGCCGTGCTTCACTGTGCACAGCTTCTGTCCCTGGCGCACCCATCGATTCAGATCGGCGAGTTCGACGCCGTCGATCTGGCCGAAAAGATTTCCGGCGAAGGCATCGATTCCGACGCGGGCGTTCTGCCGCCCTTCGTCGTGTACCCAGGTGTGTCCGGGATGGAAGCTATAGTTCTCGGGAACCTCGAACCCCGCGGTCTTTACCATTTTCGGTACACCCACATTCTGAAATGGCGCCACTTGCACGGCCACCGCTGGCACTTCAGGCCGGCGGAAATACATGATCGAAAGAATTAAGAGGAAGGTAAGTAGTACGAATAAAATCGACATAGGGCCTCCTTACTACAGGACAACCGCAACCCAGCCAGCTGCCGCGAATTGGATGGAACACGAGTTCGATACGAAGTGCCTGGTTTGGCTGGTACCGCTTGGGATGAATATGGCGATATTCATGGTCTCGTGCTCCACTCTTGCTAGAGCACGTGGAGTGCAAAACTCGCGGCCAACGAATCCATTGATTAGAAAGACCTTAGATTTCGTAGGGCGGGGCCAAAACGGGAAACCGCTGCATTCCGCACGGGTGGTCGTGCGTTTTGCAGTAGTGCAATGTGATTAGCTGACTTCCTGAAGCTTCTTGAGGCGACGCATCAGCGAGGTGGGATGGATTCCGAGAATGCGCGCGGCGTGGGTCTTGTTCTGGCCGGTGGCGTTCAAGACGTCCTGGATGTAGCGGTCTTCCAGTTCACTTAAGGTGACGAACTGGTCTCCGGTCGGCGAGAGGTCGTAGGACGTGAGCGGTTCGACTTGCGGAGACGACGCCTGATGATCGCGCAGTTCCTCGGGAAGGTCGGCGGCATCGATCTCGGTTTCCTTGCACAGGATCATGGTCCTCTCGATCACGTTGCGTAATTCGCGGATATTGCCCGGCCATGGGTAATTCTTGAGCAGCTCCGCCGCGGCTGGCGTAAATCCTATGAAGCCCTTTTTCAGGTCTTTATTGAACTGACCGATGAAATCGAGCGCAAGCGGAATAACGTCTTCTTTGCGGTCGCGCAGCGGCGGAATGAACAACGGCAACACGTTAAGCCTGTAGTAAAGATCCTCGCGGAACTCGCCTTTTGTCACCGCCTCTTTCAGCAGCGTGTTGGTGGCGGCAATGATGCGAACGTTGGCCTGGATGACCTTGGTCCCACCCAGGCGCATAAACGTCCCCTCTTCCAGAACGCGCAAGAGTTTGGCCTGCAAGCTGGGCGAGGTATTGCCGATTTCGTCGAGAAAGAGCGTTCCGCCGCTGGCTTTCTCGATCAGGCCTTCCTTGCGGCGACGAGCGTCGGTAAACGCTCCCGGCTCATAACCGAACAACTCGCTCTCCAGAAGCGTGTCGGGCAGCGCGGCGCAATTGAGGCTGATCAGCGGCATCTGGGCGCGAGGACTGTTGTAGTGGACCGCCTTGGCGAGCACCTCTTTGCCCGTGCCGCTCTCGCCCTGGATCAGGATGGTTGTGCGTTCACTGTCGGCGGCGCGGCGGGCCATCTCCAGGATTTCTCGCATCACCGGGCTCATGGTCACCACGCGCCCAAAGTCGTAAATTCCCTGGGCACTTTGCACCGTGTCACGCACACGCACGCGTAAGGCCAGCATTTCGGCGGCGCGCCGCAAGGTGTTCACCATGTCGGCGACATGGAACGGCTTGATCAGGTAGTCGTAGGCCCCGAGCTTCATCGCCTCCACCGCACGATCGACCATGTGGTAGGCGCTCATCATAAGGATGATAGTGGCGGGCGAGCTGACCTTCGCCTGGCGCAAAACTTCGATGCCGTTCATGGCGGGCAGCACGACGTCGAGCAGCGCGAAATCGGGCTTTTCGTCGGCGAAGAGCGGCAGCGCCTCTTCGCCGCTCATGGCAAGAAAGACTTCGAAGCCCTCGTCGCCGAGAGCGCGCCCCAGGGTCCGCAAGGTTAGCGCTTCGTCATCCACGATCAGGACGGAATACGGCATGGCTAGCCGATGACCTCCTGGTACTCGGTCGCGGTCTTGCCCAGCTGATGCACCGGCAAGGTCACGCGGACCATGGTGCCCGAGCCGGAGGTGCTCTCGAGCTGAATGTCGCCTCCGTGGCTGCGAATGTAGCTCTGGCTGATGCTGAGTCCGAGGCCCGTGCCCTTGCCGCGCTTGGTGGTGAAGAAGGGCTCGAAGACGTGCGGCAGGATGTCGGAGGGGATTCCGCTGCCGGAGTCGTGCACCCGCAGCTCGATGATGCCGGCGGACTGCTCCATGCCAGCCGAAATGGTGATGTCACCCCCCGCAGGCGTCGCTTGGGCTGCGTTCAACAACAGGTTCATCAGGATCTGCGACAACTGATTGACGTCAGCCGTGATCGACGGCAGGTCAAGCGGCACGCGATTGGCCACGGTGAGGTGCCGGAACATGGGCTGGTGCTCGACGAACTTCAGAGTCTCGGCGACTAGTTTGAAGAGGTTCACTTTACCCAGCAACAGCGGCCCCGGCCGCGCGTAATCCAGCAGGCCTCGCACGGCCGCTGAGATTCGCTTCGCGCCCTCGATGCACTGCTCAATCTCGATGCGCTGTTCGCCTGTAGCGTCCTTCCACTCCAGTTCGAGGTGCGACATGATCCCGAGCAGAGGATTGTTAATCTCGTGCGCCGCTCCCAAGGCGAGTTGCGCGAGCGAGGCGTACTTTTCATACTCGGCCAGTTGGGAATCGAACTGCAATTTCTCTTTAGCTAGCTCGCGCTCTTCTTCCAGCCTTCGCACCAGTTCCTGCTGCGCCAGATTGCGTTCGTACTCGCGATGGTCGGCCAGTTCCCTGGCCTTCTGCAATTCCTGCCTTGTCACCTTCAGTCGCCTTCGAACAAGGAAGGCAGCGATGGCCAGCAGGAAACATCCGAGAGCCAGGCCACTCAGGAAACCAGAGCTTGGCGATGAGGTAGATTCAGCGGTAGCGGCGGTGAGTCGAACCGGGCCACACAACAAGACCACCACAGGCGCACAGACATGCCACGGGAGAGAGCCGTTCGCACGGTGGTGCGAAGGTCGAGACCCTTCCTGTCGCAAAAGCCAACGGAGCATGCACCTCTCCCTTTAGACCTTCGCGCTTATTGGCCGGAAGAGCAGTGATTGCAGTCACTTGCACAGGTGATGTGCGACGGGCGCGGTGCCCTCGCGAACTAAAGTCCGCGAGGTGAAGACCTAAATAGCCGGCTTAGACGCCGGCCTGAAGGCTAGCTCTACCCGAAAACCGACTTTTTCAGCAGCCTGTGAAGCTGTGCCCTTTCAAAACTCATTTGTGACACCCGGTCCTAGATAATCTTGCCACCGACGATCGTTCGCACCACTTCGCCTGCGGGCGTGAAGACGGCGATGTCGGCATCTGCTCCAACGGACAAGTTGCCCTTACGCTTCGCGATGCCCAGGACGATTGCCGGATTGAGTGTGGCCATGCGAACGGCGTTTTGCAGGCTGGTGCCGGCGAACTGCATCATGTTGCGCACGGCTCGGTCGAGTGTCAGTACGCTACCGGCGAGTCTGCCATCGAACTCGCAACGGCCATCGTGCACCTGCACTTCGAAGCCGCCGAGCATGTAGGTCCCGTCGGGCATGCCGGTCGCACTGATTGCGTCGGTGATTAGCACTGCACCTTCAACTCCTTTGGCACGCACGAACAGGTCGACCATCACGGGATCGACATGGATGCCATCCACTATGATGTCGGCAGTCACAGTGCGGTCGGTGAGCACCGTACCCAATAGTCCGGGATGTCGATGGTCCAATGGACGCATCGCATTAAACGTGTGGGTTGCATGCCGTGCACCCGCTTTGATCGCGGCGCGAGCTTGCGACAATTCGGCGTCCGAATGTCCAAGACTCACACAGACTCCCCGCCGGCTGGCTTCGCCAATCAGGTCGAGAGCGCCTTCGATTTCCGGTGCGATGGTCATGACGCTGACGCGTCCGTCGGCCGCCTGCCACATGCGCTCGAATAACTCTCGCGACGCTGGTTGCAACAGGGCCGGAGGATGAACTCCGCGCTTGGCGTGGCTAAGGAATGGCCCTTCGAGGTGAACTCCCAGTGGTCGCGCCCGCACGCCATCGCCGTTCCCGCTTGCCGCACGTTCCACCGCCTTGCCTAGCGCATCCAGCGATCGCAATGTCGCCTCGACGGGCGACGTCACGGTCGTCGGACAATAGCTGGTGACGCCATGCCTCGTCATCAGCCGCTCGACCGCAGCCAGGCCCTCATCGGAGCCTTCCATTACGTCATGGCCGGCACCGCCGTGAATGTGAATGTCGATCAGCCCTGGAGCCAGCACCGCGTCGCCGAAGTCCAGCACCCGCGCGCTGGCAGGAATGCGCACGTCGGTCCTGAGGCCAACGGCAGTGATGACGCCATCTTCCATCACTATTACTGCGTCGTCGATCGCTTCCAGCGGAGTGAACAACTTCCGTGCCAGCAGAACCGTTGCCAAATCGGGGCCTTTCGTGTCGCGGGGAAAACCGCGCTGCTTGAGATTGCAGAACGAGTTTACGGTCTGCGGGGCGAAATGCCCAACTCAAGCCCGCCAACAACCTCAAGGAGTCTGTGATCACTCTGTTATAATCGGCATTGTCGCGCTCCCGTAAAGCTCACGCCAGTGAGACGCGCGGCGTTCCTGCTCTAATTGAAGGGGCAGGTTGTAAGAGTGTCGGGGAGTGGCTCAGCCTGGTAGAGCACCTGGTTCGGGACCAGGGGGTCGGAGGTTCAAATCCTCTCTCCCCGACCAATATCTCACTTGTTTTATACTACTTACAAGTAACTTCTGCGTCCACCATTACGCCTGTTTTCGGTACATTCGGTACAACTGAGGGCAGTTCAAACCCGAAACCACACTTTTCAGCCATCTGTTTTCGGAATGAAACGTCCTCTTTGATTTTGTCGTAGAGGTCGCTCATGCTCTCGTCGGCATGTCCCATCCAGTACTTGTAAAGCCCCTTTGGGCAGTCCGTTCGGTTCCTGAGATAAGTATTTCTGAACCGTCTGAACGCATGAGACCCGGCTTTATGGGTTCCAGTGTGTGGGTTCAGATATCCCAGTTGCCTGAGAGCCGGATGCAAATGGCGGCGGAGTACGTTGGTCAATGACAGGGGTTTGCCGTTTCTTGTGCGGAACAGAAACCGAGTCTTTCGGTCACCGACATACTCCTTCAGGAGGTTGGCAATCGCTGGATGTACGTCTATATCTCGCAACGCACTCTCCGTTTTGAGCCGCTCTTTAACTTTGCACTGGCGAGCTTGCTGTCGGACGCTGATAGTCAAGAAATCTGAGGAGATATGCTTGTCAATTTCAATTCCAAGCGTCTCTCCAATTCTCAAACCAGTCGCACCGCAGAGGGTGAAAAGCATACGCTCCCTTGGTTCTGCATAGTCCGCCAGTCCCGTCATCACTTCGCCGGAAAAGCAGGGTGTATTCTGTCTCGACTCCGCGACAACTGGCATGTCGATAAACTCATGGTTCCACTTGCGCGGGTAAATCTCTTCTCCCTCCTTATCCACCGCTGAAGCCACCACCGACTTCACTACCCCTACGTAGTTGTCAATGGTCTTCGGCGACAACCCACCCTCGGACATAAATGCAACAACTTGTTTCAGCACCCTGTTATTGACCTCTGATAGCGGCAAGCCCCCGATCTGTGGATTCAGCCAGTTCTTTAGTGTGCGTTCCCAATCGTCAATCGTCGTCTGTGCCACAGGTTTGCGCTTTCTCGTTCGCATCAGCTCAAGCCAGCAAACAGCTTGCTCCTGAAATCCTTTGGCGGTTTCCTGCTTTACTACTTTGTTGAAGTATTCGACCGTGTCGGTACGCTTCGCCGCGATGATTTCACGCGCACGGCGGACACGGGCGCTTTTCGTCAGAGTGCTCCCCAGTACACACGATTCCCAGAACTTCGCCCTATCCGCTTAAACTTCACCGACTTCGAAGCATTAGCCGTTCCCTTTTGGGAAAAGACCTACTATCCCTCAGCGCTCCACGGGATGCCTGTTCACGAAAGAGGAAGCTCAAGACGCCCTGAAACAGCGGCCAGTCATGCCCGATATGTGGAAGACGAGATGCATCTGCACTGCGGAATCGACGAACCTGATTTCTGGCGGTGTGAATACGGGAGCTGTCGCCACGAGGTATACGTCGAGGAGCACTAAAAGGAGGTACTACCATGAAGTCCTATGACAATCACGGCAATCTCGTGAGCGAAATCAACACGAGCTACACGTCGGATGGTCGTGTGATCACCACGAACACAGTCTACAATACTTACCACCCAGGCCAAGTGATAAGCCAGAATGTCCAGGTGCGCGATCTCAATACTGGCAAGGTATCGTCTCGGAATATCCTTGGTGGAAAGCTGTTACCGTAGCGCGGCGAGGCACGCTATCGTGAGATGTCCCCAGTACAAGGGCACAGGACGCTTCGGCTATCGAGGTTTTGGAAAGGAAGACAATTACCGTTCCGCGTGCGTGGCTTGCCGGGAAACTGGAGTCTGCAACCGCTGCCACGGAACCGGAAAACAACCATGAGCGAGTCCGAAAAGAGTGAGGAAGCCACGCTGAGCGACTTGCGCGTTGAAGTGCCAATCGAGTTCCCTGCGCGAGTGGAAGAGATGCTGAGGAACTTCTTTGCACACCAAGGCGAGGTTGTGGGCTGGTGTCTGCTCTGCAACAGCCCGCTTCGCACCGAGGACGACTTCATTCCCGAAACAAATACGCATAACTGTGAGCGCGGAAGAGCGATTCATGCGAGTTCTGCAGAGCAACGGGTCGACGATGCCACGGAGGAGGACATCGATAAACCAGCTGAATTCCTGCGTGACCTGGCTCTGGGACGCCGCTGCCGAGTCCGCCATCGGTTCCGCTGAGGGGAGCACATGAACGAGCATCAAAACAAAATCGAACCATAGGTCGCGATCTTCTGGCTGCTCGTGGGAGATCGACTCATCATACATGGAGTGCCGGCTTGGAAAGGATGCATACGTGAACCGACTGCCTGGAAAAAGGTGGAGGCAAGCCATAAAGATGTACGACTTCAGACCGGTTGCGGATATTTCTGACGGCCGCCGTTTCCGCTGGAGCCGTTCACCTTCCAGGGAAATCGGATTCTCGACGCCGAGGGTGCCTGCATGCTAGCTATAGTTGTCGAGAAAAGCGAAAGGATCACACACTTAGCCGACGCCCGTCTGCTGGTGGCGGCCTGTGAGATGTACGAGTTGCTGCGGGAAATACGTGCTCGCAGACGCTTGTACCTTGGAGCGCGGCGAAAGCGATCTGGACCGTCCCAGGCATGAGCCCTGCCGGGCATTGGGTTCGTAACGCCACGCTTTCATTCCCTCACGATGCCGCTGTGCTTGCAGAGTCCGACGAGCCAACATCTCGAGTCTGCACCCGAGGATGTCCCACACTCCCGATTTTCTGATTTTCTGGTCACCGATGGCCAACACTTCACTGGTCAGAAATGGTTGGCGAAATCGCGAGGCTATGTGCTTGATTCCACCGGTTCGGCGTGGCTGGATTTGAGGGGTCAAACAACTATAGATTTTTGCCGCTTCTCCAGAAGGTGACGATAGAGCCCCACAGTAACGGAGAAAGCCGGGGAACCGTTTCCCCGGCGTCTTAGACGAAGCACAAACCAGTTACAGGTTGATCTTACGGCGCAGAACGCTAGCGAGTCCGATGACTCCAGAGCCTAGCATGATGAGCGTACTAGGTTCAGGGGTTGATGGTGGTGGTGTTGTGCTTCCAAAGCCATCGAGATAAACATAGCCAGCATGCCCACCATAGGGGCAGTCCGAGCCAAGTAGCGTCAGAGTGAAGTCGTGGCCTTGCAGGGCGCTGACATCCAATTTCTGAACTTGCCAGTCGGTGTAGAACCACGTTCTGTACCCATTGACATACTTGGTAAATATTGGACCATTGTCGTATGAGTCATACGTGACCGCATACAATACGTTGCTGGTAGTTTCGTCGATGAGTTGAAGGGTGAAATTGTCTGAGTCTGTCGCACCGTGCGATGACTCTAACACCGCAGCCCATGCAAAGTAGATGAAGGGGTTAGTGTAGTTGGATACGCTTTGGCTGATGACCGAAGCACTGTAGTTCTGATAGCTGTCGTTGACACGAGCCGCATAGTTCCCGTTGTAAACCATGTTGAGGTGACCGCCAGTATTCGGGTCGAGACCGAGACTAACGATTGCCGAGGCATTCGCGCTGATGTCGAAGTTGGAGCCGCCGGGTAGGTAGTTGGATGGGTCCATTGGCCAGCCGCCATACCAATAACCCGCTCCCTGAGTCCAACCACTAAAGTCTCCATTTTCGAACCCGCCATTCGTAAATGTACCTGCGAAAACTGGCGATACTGACAAACTCAAAATAACCAGTACAGCCATGAAGAGACCTAACTTCATAATATCCTCCGTACTAATCACCCGTCTGGACGGGGCTGATGTTGGGGGAGGGAGAAGTTTGGGGGAGGGAGAAACCCTCCCCCCGTTAGATACAGCTTATTGTCCAGTACCTGTTAATGTTGCCGTCTGCGGACTGCTAGGTGCGTTGTCAAAGACTTGCAGTGTGGCAGAGAAGGTGGCGCGTCTCGTCGGCGAGAAGGTCACGTTAATTGTGCAAGATGTCCCAATTGCTAAGGATGTCCCGCAGTTGTTGGTCTGGGAGAACTGACCCGCGTTCGCTCCCCCTAAGTTAATGCGGTTGATGGTCAGCACTGCAGTTCCCGAGTTGGTCAAGATAAACGGGAAGGGCTGACTGCTGCTACCCCGCGTCATATTACCGAAGGCATTCGTCGTCGGACTCAGCACTGCCGCAGGTTGTATGCCAGTTCCAATGAGCGTGACCACTTGCGGACTCGTTGCATCCGAATCCCTGATGGTCAGCGTTCCATTCCTGACACCCACTACGCTCGGACTGAAGCGCACGTTGATGCGGCAACTCCGTCCAGCAGCCAACGTGTTGCCACAGTTGTTCGTCTGGATATAGTCACCAGCAGTCGCGATGCTCGTGATGTTCAGCGTGGTCGTGCCAACGTTCGCAAGCGTCACTGTTTGCACAGCACTGGTCGTGCCGAGAAGCTGATTACCAAACAGTAACGAAGTTGTACTCAAGCTTACGTTGCTCACAATTTGCGTCTTACCTGCTGAAGTGCTGGCGAGGAAATTGGTGTCGCCAGTGTATACAGCAGTAAGCGTCCTCGTCCCTCCAGTGGAGAACGTCAACGAGCAGACACCAGCCGTAAGTACACCAGTGCATTTTTCACCAGTGCTGGCTGTTACAGTCACGCTACCAGTCGGGATTCCGCTGAATTGCGGAGTGACTTTAAAGCTGACCGTTACGATCTGTCCGATGATTGCAGGACTTGGCACGTTGGACGTAATCGTTGTTATGGTTGCCGCCTTGATGACGTTGACGACACCCGTTGGGTAACTGATCAGATAGTTCGTGCTAGTTGCCCCAGCACAAACGCTGGTATAGGCACCCACTGGGCTGGTGACTGTTGCCGTGGTTGTGCAAGTCGCGGTTCCAGTCAGGTTGCTCGGTCCCTGTCCCGTTACAAACCCGCTATAGCTTGGGGTTAGTACTGGCAGAGGTCCGCCGTAGGCCATACTCGTCGGATTAGGTGTCGGCGAGATAGTCAACGGCTTCGGACTAACGACAAGAGTACCCGATGCAGTACTTCCTTGGAATCCACTCTGTGTCGCATAAGATGCGAGAAGAGTGTGACTCCCTGCGTTCGGGGCGGTAATGGTGAACGTCGCAACGCCATTGACAAGAGCTTGGCTCAACGGGGCTGCGTTATCCACGGTTAAGGTCACATTTCCAATCGGAGTAAATACAGTTGGAGGTGCCGTAACTGTTAGGGTCACAAGACCGTTTGCATTGTAGGTGATCGCTGGAGCATTGATCGCGATGGCAGTGGTCACAACTCCAACACCAGTAACAGAAACCACCAGCGTCGGATGAGCAGGATCATTCGTCGTGAATGTAATGGTCGCATTCGCGGCACCTACAGTTTTCGGAGCATACGTGACGATAAACTGACACGTTGCTGCGGGAGCAACGCTAACACAACCAGAAGCCGACGAGGTGAAGTCGGCAGACCCTGTTTGTGCGCTGACCAACGTTAGGGTGGCGTTCCCTGTGTTAGAGATTGTCACCTGTGCAAGTTGTGCATTCGCCAATGTCGTAGTAGATGTTCCCACCGTGACGTTGCCGAATACGAGTGATGTAGGCACGATGCCAGCGATTGGAACAGGCTGGATCGTGGCAATGTTAGACCAAGGCGAGAGCAGTGTCGACGTGTTGTTGTAGCTCTGCATGTGCGGCGTGACAAAGCCATCGTCTACGGCTTGTACCCTGTAGTAATAAGTGGTGCCGACGACGAGATTAGCATTGTCATTCGTAGTGATTGTTGCGCCCCAATCCGTACCCTCGCCAATTGCGTTTTGCGTTGGACTTGGAGCAACTGAGAATGGAACAGGGCTCGGGAAAGCAGGATCGATATCTCGCTCAACCGTGAAAGCAGTTTCGCTCGCCGAGTTATCAACCCACGTCAGCTTCACACCACCATTGGTGTCCAGTGCTGCGAGCATGTTCGATGGGGCTGCTGGTGGCACTTGGAACACGATGGGTCGCATCATGTCGTTCTCTTCGTGACCCAAGATATGACAGTGCCATACGTACTCCCAACCAAAGTTATTGAGTACATTGTCAGTAACCGCAGCGTTATTGCTGAACGGGTTTAGATTGCTGAACATGTTGGAATTGGTTGGGTCGGGAAGGCGGATGCTGTTCTGGATTGGCCATGGTAGTGACGGAGTAATCGGCTGAAGTGCCACAAGCACATCCTCCAGCGGGTTCATCCGCACCGTATCTTTCCATCCCATTTCGTTCGCATCTGGCGGACGCAGCGAGCCGTCCCATCCGACACGATTAATGACTTGGACATTGAACAAGTGGAAGTGGATGAAGTGGCTGTCCACTCCGTTATGGGTGACCTTCCAAAGTTGCGTGTCGCCCTGCCTGATGATCTCGGTTGGTGGATCAACATAGGCGAGCGGGATCGTCGTCTGGTTGGTGAAATTCACATTAGGTAATTCAGTACCTAGCGTGGCATTCATGCGACCATAATCCAAGGTAAAAAGTTCTTGGATGGCCTTATGGTTGAAGGTTCCGCACTGGGCTGGCGGTGTCGCAGCAGTGCATGCCGAAGGCTCTTGGCTTAGCAACGACTCGAAAGTCAGTGGGTTAATCGGCGTGAAGGTCATACTGTTGTCGCCGATGCCAGAATACTTCGCAGTAAAGTTCGCGTTGTAAGCGGAATTGTAATTTGGCTCTGGCACAATGGTTGTGGGTTGGGTTGCTGCGAAGACACCCGCCACCGTTGGGGTCGATGCGAACGCAGCCTTCAATAATGGAAGATTGAGTGAATGACCCGTGGTGGGCTGATCCACTATAACCTGCATAATGGTACGGGTGTTCGGTCCGTAACCAGCAGGTGTGTTAGGTGCGCCACCGATTGGTGTCTGATCTCCATCTCCCGTAAAGTAGTCGAGCCGAGAGTCAAAGGCTGGAGCAGGAGTCGGCGCATCGTTGTAAAGGATGAGTGTCTTTCCTGCAAACTTAGTGAAGTCCACAATAACATCGGCTCGTTCTGCGGGTCCGAGCCACAGACCGTGGACGGCGACACTAGTGATGGTAATGCTCCTAGTGTTCTGCTCATAATTGATTGCAGTCGGTGGGATTACAACGGGAGTAGGAAGTAAACCTCCCTCACTTCCGATTTGTACCCATGCGGGACCTGCGTTCCTTGGATCAGGTGCGCCACCAGCCCTGCCGTCAGCAGCCCACATGGTTTGCGGGGCAGGGATACCGGGTATGGGACCGTAATTCGGCCAGCAACCAGCCGCAAGACCAGTGCCATTCAGTGGGTTGCCAGTCCCGTCAAGTAAACCAGTAGCGAGACCAATACCGAGCATTGGAACTGCCACTGGATTGATAGAGCCGCAGAGAGGCACGGCGCTTCCACTGTATGGCGGAACCGCTGGCAGCATTGCCACTTCCGTGTTGTTCTGAGTTGGATCAGCGACGAACCATGACAAATTCCACGAGCGGTCATTACCCGCACTTAGAATCTTCAAGCGGTACGCCTCTGGCGCAACATGAAGTATGGGATACGCCTTGCCGTTGACAAGAGGTGTATCCATGAATGACTCTGGTGTGCCAGACGGATTCGGAATGATCGGGCAACCTTGGTTGTTGTTAGGGGCTACAGGCGTCAAAACCTGTCCCGGGAATGCGGCAGACGTGCAAGGAATTGTAACAGCCGTTGGCGGATTCGCCGCACTCAGACTAGTCTGTGGCGGGAAGAACCAAGCACCGTAGTCCCACCTGCCAAACCCGTTCGCACCACCAAGTGGATCGTTCGGGTTTTGGTTCGGGATGTAGATGTGCGGAAACCACAAGTCACCAGTGTTGGCAGTCGGTGGCGTAGTGCCGAAAGCACCTATCCAAGTGGGGTCTTGCATGCCGATCTGCGCTGGACTTGGGACAAAGGTCTTGTCCTGAATGACCAGCGGGATCAAGTGAGCGAGATCAGGAATAGCCGTCAGTGTACCGGGTGCTCCCGCATTTGCAAGTGCAGCTTCCTCGATAGGATCATAGAGTAAATAACCTGCCGCCTCTCCAACATAGACGTTCAACCGTGTGATGCCATAAGCATGGTCGTGGTAGAACATCATCCTTCCGCCCTGCTGGTTTGTCCAGTAGAACGTCATCTCTCCAGCAGGTGCTTGGTTTGTTGCACCAGTTGGAAGTGCGTTCGGATAGCAGTTGGTCGTTACTGTCGCGCTGCAAAGCGGCACGATGTTACCAGAGCCATCGAAGTACATGTCGGGCACATCCGCAGTGGACGCGCCTTTCAGTGGAGTGTCACCTATTGGTGTCGTCCACTGGTGAGGCGTACCGTCGCTGATCCATGGAGTCGCACCACCATGCAGATGCAGTGTGGCGCGGTTCTGATGCAGTGGGTCGGCTCCCATGAAAGTCTGATCCATCGGGATGAACAAGTCGCCAGCAGACCCGGGGGGAAGCATGTTCTTGAATAGAACACGCACAGGCCGACCCTTCTGGGCTAGGATGACGGGTCCGAGGTACGACTGACTAGAACAGGTAGTCGCTGTGGCGTTAGCGAGTTGGCAATACCCTCGCAACGTCGTCGGCGGGAGGCTTGTGTGCATCTTTGTTTGGTACTGCACAAGTCCGATGACGTAGAAGTCTGAATTGGGGAATGTAGTTGTATCAGGAACTGCGATGGCCGACTTCAAGTCAGGCAAAGCATCCTGAAATTTCAGCATGCCCGTTCCTGTTGTGAATGGTGCGCCGATGATCGCCGTGGCCATCGCGCCTGAACCGCAGGGTGTTAGATTGACGCCACCACACGTTGGTGCGCCAATAGTGCCACCAACTCCGACATCGACGATGTTCACCATCGGCATCGTGTAGTTGCTTCCACCGCCTGTGATTCCTGTGATCGCACCGGTGGTGGGATCAAAAGTTGCTGTGGCTATAGCTCCGTTGCCAGTGATGTCGCCGATTACTACTTGTGGGTTAAGATATCCCGATCCCGTGCTGATCAGTGTGAATCCCGTGATCGTGCCAGCGGGAAGCGGACTATTAGCCCAGTTCCCAACACCAAAGTAGTCGGTGCAGGTTGTGGAGCCTGAGGCTGTATCAATTGGGACGCCCGACGCATTGAACCCATTGCACGTGGGAACACTCGTCGCCTGACCCGCCGCGAACATACTGAACATTAGCAGGACTGTAATAAGAATGAGTAAGCGTTTCATGGCTTCACCACTTTCTGTTCAGTCCGCAGTGCCGTTGCGCGATGGTCAGCGTGCTTGGTAGCCGCTGCCCAGCGATCAGTGTTGGTTGTTCCCCGCATGACGCCCTTCTTGTTGACGGGCTTTTTCTGCACCGCAACCTGAGCCGCCGTGGGGATTTTGTGGTTGGACGCTTGCCCTGCGGAAGGAACTGCCGACCAGCAGAGCAGAATTGTGAGAATACAGACAAAGGCGCATTTCATGGTAATTCCCTCAGTAATTTTCACAGGTGTTTCGAGCCCGTTGAAGCGTTGTTTCAAGTTTGTGGGGGAGTGTTGCAAAGCCACAAAGCAGCGAACCCACTTATGGGAAGTGTTGCAAACGTACAGAACCAGCGAAACCACTTTATTTAGGAGCTCACAAATCGTCTGTGCTGTAGGACACAACTACTTGTGATAAAGACAGGCAGACAGAGTTTAACTGTAGTTGGCTTCTGATAGGTCAGGGTTCCAGTACCAACCGTCGGCGACTTTCAGAATGAGCTCGATGCCCAGTGTGAACTCTGATCTAACTTTCCGCCTTCTCATGGAAAGTCGTCTCACTCACACTTGCAACACTTTCTCTAGCATCGTGTACCACAGTCCCCAGCCCTGAACGAGAAGGCATTTTTGGTGGTCACATTAGCGGCACCGAATTCTTCCCTTGCTTTGTAACCAGTAACGGAATATAGGTTACCGCATACGGATGGCACTTAAGTCAGAATCAATTCTGCGATGTAAGTGACGCCCTCCCACTCCAGTAAGGAGTTTCCCAATGGTAGCCGAGTGCGCTAACCCAGCCTGCAATCGCCAGTTTCGAGAGCTTAGTAAGGGACGACTGTTCGCGCTTCCACCGACTCGTCATGAGAGCCCGGCGACATGGGGAGACAGGAAACTGTCTGACTACTGCTATTGGCTCTGCCCAGAGTGCGCGGCAACTCATACGATCACGCGAGACGAATCTGAAATCGTCGTCAGCAAACGAGCTCCGACTTTATTAGATTCCTCACCAGCCGAACTGCGTCGTCCTATGGGACGGGCGCAGATTGGACTTCGGAGTTACACAGAAACGGCGTGACCCGAGCCCCGCAGTTTACCAATCCGCCGCTGGAGTCCGAGGAAGGTCTACTGGCGGCGATTGAGGGGTGGATATTGGGGGTGGTCTAAGAACGACCAGCTTCGGCTCCATGGAGGCATATCCAGACGCACAGTAATGCGGTAACGGGGATTTCCCTGCTGGCAGTCGGTTCTTCCCTCAGCCGAGTCGAGCCTCCTCGGTCTCAAGCAGTGGGCTACTTTGGTTGAATAACTTGCATGAGCCGCTGAAAAGCGCCACTCTCTATGAAGTAGGTGCTGCCACCGACCAATGTGATGCAGCCACCCCATCCCGGATGACCCTCGGTAATCAACATGATGTAATCAAGGTTTACGTGGATGACCTCGGTTCCATCTCCAAGAGTGGTTCGATATTCGCTCGGATCGAGTTTGAACATTTGCATAAAGCCTATCTCTAACGGAATCACGCCGCTCTTTCCACCGTTCGCTCGTAGGACTCCCATAGAGCAACGAGGTCTGAAACGCTCCACAGACGATCTTTGACGCCAGCGGCCATCGCAGGAGTCATACGCAGTGTACGGTGAATCTTGATGGAACTGTATGCGGAATAATTGAGCGGAACCGCAGCCGTGTGGTTCTCCAGCTTGCGCGAGAATCCGCCGCTGGAACCCGAGGAACGTCAACTGGCGGCAATCGAGGGATGGATTTTGGGGGGTCGTCTACCGAGGCATTCATGGAAATCAGCCGTGGCAATGGCTTAGCCCTTACTTAAGCGCAGAGCTTTGCCACTGGGCGAGGAACCAGTTTCGGTACAACTTCGGTACAATTGAAGAGGAGATAG
>Ga0208478_1000123_pt1 | contig 30351 bp, 18 predicted proteins | sample NGESurdeep072012_5_FD_184462 | JGI IMG/M metagenome (GOLD analysis project Ga0208478, IMG submission 184462) | Arctic peat soil microbial communities from Barrow, Alaska - NGEE Surface sample 415-2 deep-072012 (SPAdes) | ecosystem: Environmental > Terrestrial > Soil > Wetlands > Peat ...
CAGGGTGAGCTGGGCTTGGATTCCCGTCAATTCCTGCTTGCCCTCGATTTCCACCTTCGCGGTGTAGCCCTGCATGGGTGGAGTCCAAGTGGTCGACACGGCGACTTGCTCCACGCCGGGCGCAGAGGCTACCGCCTGCACGATGGAGTCATATTTATTGGCGCGCTCGGTCCAGCCCGGATAGGACTTCCGCGGCAGTGCAAGATTGAGAATCGTTACCCGGTCAACATCGAAGCCGAGAGGCACCCGATAGGCGGTGAGGAACGCGCGGGTGGCGGCCCCGGCGATGGTCAACAGCACAAGGGTGAGAGCCACTTGGCAAGCGATGAGCAGGCGATGGGTCCTCTTGTCGCCACCTCCGCCGGAGTGCCGGCCCGAACCCGACTGAATCAATTCGTTCAGGTTGGGTCGCGAGAGTTGCAGCGCGGGTGACATGCCAAACAGGATTCCCGTGGCCACTGCGATTACCACCGAGAAAGCCAGCACGGGCAGGCTGACGTGTATTGCCGCTTCGTGCGGGAACGAGTAGAACGGCAGTGCGGCGGTGATCGCCTTCACCGCCCAGAACGCAAGCAAAACTCCAAACGCTGCGCCGGCGAGCGACAGCATCACCGACTCGGTCAGCAGTTGCCGCATGATGCGCCAGCGGGATGCGCCCATCGAAGAGCGCAATGCCAGTTCATGCATTCGCGCTGTGCCGCGGGCCAGCATCAGAATGGAGACGTTGGCGCAGCCAATGATCAGGAGCAACGTCACCGCGCCAAACAACAGCATGAGCGTTCCCGAGAACTGCCCGAGCACCTGTTCGTTCAAGGTGATTACTTTGATCCTGGCGACTGGTGGATACCCCTTGGGATCGCGCTCGTGGAACTGCAGAATCAGCGGCTCGAGTTCGGCACGCGCGGCTTCGAGGTTGATGCCAGGCTTGAGCCTGATAAAGCTATTGCGGTAATCGTGCGGGTCGGCCGTGGGAAGGTACGGAACATAGACATCGGAGTCGCCCCAAGTGAAACGCGGACCAGCCACCCCGATGACGGTGTAGAGCTTGCGGTCAAGCTCGATAGTCTTGCCCAGTACGTCGCGGTTGGCTCCAAACTGTTTTTTCCAGAACAGGTAGCTCAGCACCGCCACCCGCGAGGCCTGTCCCTCGGTTATATCGGTGCTGTTGAATTGGCGGCCCAGCAGAGGTGGCACGCCCATGTACTCGAAGAGGTTGGGCGTGTATTCGCCGAGCTGGACAGAGACGGGAATCTGGTTGCCCGTCATGGTCACGGTACTGCCGCCCTGCATGAATATGCCGTCAACACACTTGGCCTGCTTCAGTTCGTTGAGTTCCGGCCCAGTGTTGAACACAAGTCCCATCATGCGCCCGTCTTTGTCGAGCAACTGGACGTGCACCATGCGATTGTTGTCTTTGTAGGGATAGGGGTCGAGCAGCACTCCATACACCACGCTAAAGACCGCGGTGGTCGCGCCAATGCCCAGGGCGAGGGAGAGGATCGCCGTCAAAGTGAAGCTTTTGGTCTTCAGTAACTGACGAACGGTGAAGCGAAGGTCCTGCAGTAGCGATTCCATAAGAGTTACTCCTGCGAGCCAAGTCCCTAAATGAACTGCTGCATTCTTACCACCAACGGAAGTCGCTGAAAATACTCGCTACTGCCGCCTGACTCGGTTAAAGAGCTGTCCGTAACACGAAACCCGTGTTCGTCGGCGGACAGCGGGGACTGCTTTGAAAACGTCCCCAATAACGTTAAAGTCGCAAGCACAAAGCAACGTCACTTTTGGGCCAGCGTAGTAAGCTAGTGATACGCAATGCCTTCGGAAAAGGTTCTCATCGTAGACGACGAGAAGCTGGTTCGTTGGTCTCTCAGGCAGAAGTGCGAAGAGTGGGGATACCACGTACTGGAGGCTGACAACGGCGCGGCTGCGCTTCGCGTGGCCCATAACGAGTCTCCTGACCTCGTGCTGCTGGACGTGCGCCTGCCCGATGCCAGCGGCATCGACATCCTCGAGCAGATCAAGAAAGCCGGTGATGCGCGGGCGATCATCATGATCACGGCTGACCCGCAACTGGAAGACGTCAAGACTGCGCTCAAGCTGGGGGCGTATGACTTTGTCGGCAAGCCGCTCGACTTCGACGAACTCTCGGTTGCGGTCAAGAATGCGCTGGAGACCACTCGGTTACGCACCGAAGTCGAGTCGCTACGCGGAGAAGTTCGCCGCCGCGCCGGCTACCACAATGTGATTGGGGTGTCGGCGAAGATGGCCGAGTTGCTCGGGTTCGTCAACAAGGTCGCGTCCAGCGAGGCCACGACCATCCTGATTCAAGGCGAGAGCGGTACCGGCAAGGACCTGATCGCCAAAGCGATCCATTACCAGAGCCGCCGCCAGGAAAAGCCCTTTGTCGCGATCAACTGTTCGGCGATTCCCGAGACGTTGATGGAAGCTGAACTCTTCGGCCACGAGCGCGGCGCGTTCACCGACGCCAAGGCGATGAAGAAGGGCATGTTCGAAATGGCCGACGGGGGCACGCTCTTCCTCGACGAAATTGGAGAGCTCTCTCCGCTGCTGCAGGCCAAGTTGCTGCGCGTTCTCGAGGACCAGGTCATTCGCCGCGTCGGTGGCGTACGCGACATGCAGGTGGACGTGCGAGTCATCGCCGCTTCCAATCGCGACCTTGAGCGGGCAGTGAAGGAAGGCACCTTCCGCCAAGATCTGTACTATCGCCTAGCGATCATCTCCATCTTTCTGCCGCCGCTGCGTGAACGCAAGGAAGACATCCTGCCACTGGTCGAGTTTTTCATCGATCGCTACAACCGCAAGTTCCGAAAGACTGTCCAGGGCATTACCGACGAAACGCGGAAATTAATGCTCAAATACGACTGGCCGGGCAACGTGCGCGAGCTGAAGAACGCGGTCGAGCGCGCGATGATCCTGGAAGAGGGCGACGTGCTGCGGCCAGCCTACATGCCGTTTGCCGTTGCCCAGCAGCAGGCTTCCTACACCGCATTCGAAATGTCGTCCGGCACCAGCAGCGGCAATGGCGGGACTACCACCCAGTTGCCGGACGGCCGCAGCCTGCCGAGGCTCTCGATTCCAGAGGGTGGCACCTCGCTGGAGGAAGTTGAACGAGCCTTGGTAGAGATGGCCATGACACAAGCTAACGGCAACCAGACCCACGCGGCGCGCCTGCTCGACATCAGCCGTGATGCGCTGCGTTACAAGCTGAAGAAATTCGGACTCATCCATGCTGAAGAAGACGAGCCCTCTACGGCCACTTCGTAATTCTCAAGTCACAGATACCACTTTCCAAAGTTCCCGCCGCATGTCACTATTTGTCAAAGCGCGGCTGGTACCGCGTAATTCGTCCGGGCGGAGTTAGGTTGTGACGCCCGAGACCTGCAGAATGCGACGTCGCCCCCCGTTCGCGCATTCAGTCAACTGTGAGCCGCAGTATGCGGAATAAGCAACTGTCATCCACGAACAGTCTTCCGGCCGGGACGGATCGTCTGTCCTGACCTCGGTCAACCCCGGCCACGCCTGCCCGGGGACAGGAGCAGTCATGCGAAAGCTCGTGATCGCCGTCGTTGCAGTCGTTGTACTTCTGGTCGTCGTGATGCTGCTGTTGCCCCATCTCATCGACGTCAACCAGTACCGCGGGGAAATCCAGTCCCGGTTTCAGAGCCGCCTCAACCGCCCGGTCACGCTGGGGGCCATGGACTTGGCGGTCTTCCCGCTCCGCGTGCAAGTGCAGGACGTGACCATCGGAGAGGACCCGAGGTATCGCAGCACCGTGCCGTTCGCGGATATCGGCGAGTTGGACATCAGCGTAAAGTTGTTTCCGCTGCTGAGCAAGACGATTGCGATCCAGAGCCTGACGCTGAAGCGTCCCAAAATCGAATTGATCAAAGATCAGGCCGGAGTGTGGAACTTTGCCAGTCTCGGCCAGGCCCCAGCGGCGCCAGTCACAAATGCAGCACCCGCGCCAGCACAGGCGAAACCAGCCACTCCGGCGCAGGTACCTGCTCCCGCGGCGAGTGAGGGCGGATCGTTTGCCCTCGATGAGCTGTCGATCGCTGACGGACAGGTGGCGATCACCGATTCCCAGAAACACCAGCCGCGCGCGGTGTACGACCACATCGATCTGACGCTGAAGGACTACGCACCAAACCAGCCGTTCTCCATCGATCTGGCTGCGCACGTTCCCGGCAAGGGGGCGGAGACCTTTTCGCTGAGCGGCAAGGGCGGACCCGTCAACCGGGCGCAGGTGTTGAGCACTCCGTTCGACGGCAAGCTCAAGCTGAACGAAGTTTCGCTTGCCGGAGCACAGAAGTTTCTCAACGCGGCTGCCCTTGAGGGCACCGATGCCATGCTCTCCGGCTCGACCGATTTGACCAACGCGGGCGGCAAGATGGCAGCCAAGGGCTCGCTGAAAATCACCGACGCGGTCATTCACAACGTCCAGGTGGGCTACCCGATCACTGCCGACTTCAACGTGACCGACGATCTCAACAACGATGTGATCCAGATCGGCCAGGGCGCGGTAAAACTGGGCTCAACTCCTCTATCTTTGACTGGAACGCTGAACACGCGTCCCACCCCTGCTGTCGTCGATGTCAATGTGTCAGCCAGCAACGCTTCCATCGAGGACGCAGCGCGGCTGGCCGCGGCCTTCGGGGTCGCCTTCGGTCCCAACGCGAAGATCACAGGACAACTCACGGCCAACGTTCACGCCCAGGGCCCGACCGATCGGCTGGCGTTGAATGGAATTGTGAATGGCCACAACCTAGAAGTGACCGGCAAGGACATTCCGCAGGCGGTCAAGGTGCCGGCCCTCGACCTCAACATGACGCCGCAGGATATCCGCTCCAATCCATTTACCGTGACCTCGGGCGCCACCACGCTGTCCGGGCAGATGAGCATCGCGCAGTACACGTCACCTTCGCCGACCGTCGATGCCACGTTTAAGACCGTCAACGCCAAGTTGGATGAACTGTTAAACATCGCCAAAGCTTACGGCGTGAGCACAGTCGAAGGCATGAGCGGCAGCGGAGCCGTGACCCTGGACGTTCATGCTGTCGGTCCCATCAAGAACACCGACGCGATGACTTTCAGCGGCACGGGCGCCATCCAGAATGCTTCGCTGAAGATGCCGACGCTGACCCAGCCAGTGAACATTAAGAACGCTAGCCTGCAGTTCACTCAGAACTCTGTCAATCTGACAAACCTGGCAGCGTCGGTGGGATCGACGAACGCCAGCGGCAACCTCAGCGTCGCCAACTTCCAGGCCCCGCACCTCACTTTCGCGCTGGCGGCTGACAAGATCAATGTCACGGAGTTGCAGAAGCTGGTGGCAGCAGGCAAACCCGCTCCCGCCAAGAAGGCAGAGGCATCGTGGAGCCTGGTGCCCACCGCCGAAGCGGCGCCAGCACCGCAGCCCAGCTTTCTCGACACGGCTACGGGAAGCGGTACCATCACCGTCGGCAGCCTGGTGTATGACCGCACCGACCTGACGAATGTGCACTCCAATGTCAACCTCAACCGCGGCGTCATGCAATTGAGTCCGCTGACGGCGCAGGTTTTCGGCGGACAGATCAGCGGCAGCATCACCGCCGATCTGCGCCATGAACCTTCGAGCTTCGCCGTCAACGCCAAGCTGAGCGGCGCCGACGCCAACCAGTTGCTGACAGCCGTGGCCAACATGAAGGACAGCGTGTATGGAACGCTCAACGCCACGATGAATCAGACGTTCTCGACTCCGGCCTCGGGAGATGTGGCGCAAACCCTGAACGGTCCCTTCTCCTTGACTCTCACCAATGGCAAACTCGCGAAGCTTGACCTGGTGAATGAACTGGGCAAGATCGCCAAGTTCGGCGGCGGCGGAAAAGGTTACACCGCCGTCTCCAGCATGAGCGGCACGTTCGACGTGAGAAGTGGCGTTGCCAACACCAACGACCTGAAGGCTGCCCTCGATGTCGGCGCCATGGCGGCGACCGGAACTATCAACCTGGTGAATGAAGCTCTTGCCCTGCACCTCACCGCGGTGCTCGATAAGGCATTCAGCCAGTCGGTCGGCGGTACGGGAGTGGGCGGCTACCTGACCACCGCCCTGGGCAACAAGAACGGCGAACTGGTGCTGCCGGTCATCATCAGCGGGACGATGAGCCATCCGGTGGTGGCGCCCGATGTGCAGAAGATCGCGCAAATGAAGTTGAATAACATCGTTCCTGGTGCAGCAGCTTTACTGGGCGGCAAGGGAGGAAGCGCCGGCGGCATTCTGGGCTCGCTGTTGGGTGGACAACAACAGCCACAGGGGCAACAGGCTGGGAAACCTGCTCAACAACAACCGCCAGCCAACTCGCTCCAGGACGCGCTCGGAGGACTTCTGGGCGGCAGTAAAAAGAAGCCGCCGCAATAGTCCGCCGCAGTGTTTGGCACAAAACAAGAGCCGCTCACAAGGGCGGCTTCTTTTCTTGCTCGACGATTCCCGAGGCAGTTACGTTCCAGTCGCCTCCAGCAAACCCTGCTCCACCTTTTCCTGGCACTCGATGCAATGACGAGTCCACGGCACCGCTTCTAAGCGCTTGGGATTGATCTCCGCGCCGCAGGCGATGCATTCGCCGAACGTGCCTTCGCGAATGCGATCCAGCGCACCATCGACCATCTGCAGGGTCTGGCGCTCGTTGCTGCTTTGGCTGAAGAGAAACTCCTTGGTGTAGGAATTCGCCGCGCGGTCGGCGACGTCCTGCGCCGATTCCAGATCGGCCTCGCGGCCATCCTGTGCGGTGCGGCTCACGTTGAACCGCAATTCCCGTTGGCGTTCCTCGAGACGTTTTTTGAATGAGTCCAATTTCTTCTTGTCCATAGCTACACCCCACACCTACCAGCCCAGGAGTCGCCCTGAACAAAAATTAAGGCATGGCGAATGAAAGATCATATGCCCCACGCCGAAAGGCGTCAACCTTCGTCCGAGCCTGTGCCGTATCGGCACGCCTCGCGCCTCCCGGAATGGTACTCTTGTAGCGTTTCGCTGGCGCATTCGGTCCCTGGTGTGCCCGCCGCGAGCTGGAGCCGAGTCACGCCAGCCACGAGGAGAACGCGACTATGGCACCATCAGATCCCATTCAGAAAGTCCCGGTCAAGGAAGAACAGTCCGCTATCGAGCAGGCTCCTGCCGAAGACCAAGGTTCGGTCCTGCTCACCAGCTTCGATCTCCACCTGTTCAACGAGGGCAAGCACAACCGGCTGTACCACAAGCTGGGAGCCCACCTCACCGAGATTGACGGCTATCCCGGCACCTACTTTGCCGTCTGGGCGCCCGACGCCGAACGCCTTTCCGTGGTGGGCGACTTTAACGGCTGGAACTCCGATTCCAACCCCATGACGCCGCGTGGCGACTCGGGCGTGTGGGAATGTTTCATCCGCGGCCTTGGCAAGGGATCGATCTACAAGTACCACTTGCGCTCGCGTTTTCACATGTACCAGGTCAACAAGGCTGACCCGTATGGCTTTCACCACGAGACCCCGCCGCGCACCGGCTCCATCGTCTGGGGCCTCGACTACAAATGGGGCGACGAAGACTGGATGTCGCTTCGCCACAAACGCAACGCCTCCGATGCGCCGATGTCAGTGTACGAAGTGCACATCGGCTCCTGGATGCGCAACCAGGAACAGGGCAACCGCTGGTTCAGCTATCGCGAACTCGCGCCCCGGCTAGCCGCCTATGTCAACGAACTCGGCTTCACCCACGTCGAGTTCATGCCCGTCATGGAGCATCCGTACTTCGCCTCCTGGGGCTACCAAGTCACCGGATACTTCGCGCCCAGCAGCCGTTTCGGCACGCCGCAGGACTTCATGTATCTGGTCGACTACCTGCATCAGCGCGGCATCGGCGTCATTCTCGACTGGGTACCGTCGCACTTCCCCAACGACCAGCACGGACTCGCCTACTTCGACGGCACCCACCTCTACGAGCACGCCGATCCGCGCAAGGGCTTCCATCCCGACTGGAAGTCCGCCATCTTCAACTATGGCCGCAATGAAGTTCGCGGCTTCCTCATAAGCAATGCAATGTTCTGGCTCGACGAGTACCACATTGACGGACTTCGCATGGACGCCATCGCTTCCATGCTCTACCTCGACTACTCGCGCAAGCAGGGTGAATGGATCCCCAACATGTACGGTGGCCGCGAGAACCTTGATGCCGTGTCGCTCCTGCAGCGCGTGAACCACGACGCCTACCAGGAGTTTCCCGACATCGTGACCATCGCTGAAGAATCCACCGCGTGGCCCATGGTGTCACGCCCGACTTACATCGGCGGCCTCGGCTTCGGCATGAAGTGGGACATGGGTTGGATGCACGATACCCTGGCCTACTTCCAGCAGGACCCGATCCACCGCAAGTATCACCACAACAAGCTGACCTTTCGCGGCCTCTACGCCTTCACCGAGAACTTCACCCTGCCGCTTTCGCACGACGAAGTGGTGCATGGCAAAGGGTCGCTGATTGGCAAGATGGCGGGCGACTATTGGCAGAAGTTTGCCAACTTGCGGCTGCTGTTCGGATACATGTTCACCCAGCCCGGCAAGAAGCTGATCTTCATGGGCGGCGAAATCGGCCAGTGGTCCGAGTGGAACCACGATGCCAGCGTGGATTGGCTGCTCCTGACATTTCCGTCGCATCAAGGAATCAAGCGCTGGGTAAGCGACCTGAACGCCTTCTACCGCGGCGAGCCCGCGATGTACGAGTACGACTTCAATCCCGCCGGATGGCGCTGGATCGACGCCAACGACAACGACAACAGCGTGCTGACCTACCTGCGTTATGGCAAGGACGAGAACGCTCCGCTGGTCGTCGCCTGCAACTTCACTCCGGTACCGCGCCGCGGCTATCGCGTGGGAGTTCCCAAGGCAGGCCACTGGCGCGAGGTGCTCAACAGCAACGCCACCATTTACGGCGGCACCGACGAAGGCAATTACGGCGGAGCCAATAGCGAACCAATTGCATCCCACGGCTTCGAGCAATCACTGCTGCTCAACCTGCCCCCGCTGGGCATGGTAGTGTTCAAGCAGTAGGGACATGATCGACGAGTACTGAAAAAGGCGACTCGTAAAGTTGCCCAGTCTGGCGAAGCAAATTACAACGCCTTTCCTTGGCGATAAGGTGGCGCGCAGGAGGGGTGTGAATGGAGGGGGTGGGTGACAAGATCTAAACGGCCCAGGCCGCCCACCGAAAAGACCTTTCAGATTCTTGCCGATCTGAGCGAAGGCAAGCTATCTGGTTCGGCCATCGCCCTCAAGTACAACCTGTCAAAGCAACGGATTTCATCCATCAAGAAGAGATTTGAGGTAGTACCCCGGGTCGGTTCAGAGCGTGGTCAGAGATACCCAGAAGGATAGTGTTGAAGTCCTTCTGGATCGTCGATGGGAGTAAGTGGGTGGCCGCGCCTTCCATTCCAACCGCGGGTGCCCAAGCGAGCTTGAGCGGGGATTTTTCGTTAGCTTTGTCTGACAGAAGATCCGATCCGTGAAACCGATGCGAATCCGTGGCTGAAGCTTTCTACTCTGAAGGCACGTCGAAGTTCACCAAATCTGCCTGGAACCCTCGCGTCTTCCACGCGCCATACGCCACGCCCGCGGTCATCCAGATCGCGCCTGCAATCTTGGCCGCGTGCGACAGGTTCCACCAGATGGCGGCGCAGATCACGAATCCCGCGATCGGGGGCAGTAGATGGCCAAGCGTGCGTTGCGCGCCGCGAATGTAGTAGTGCGTCAGCGACGCCAAGTTCACGCCCATGAAGGCGATCAGCGCGCCGAAGTTCAGCAACTCCGCGCCGCGCTCGTAGCTCATCAGGAACGCTCCCAGCAGCGCGATGCCTCCCACCAGAATCACGTTATTGCGCGGAATGCGTGTCCGCGGATCGATGGCCCCGAAGAAGCCCTTGGGAATCGCTTCGCTGCGTCCCATCCCGTACAGCAATCGTGCTGCGCCCAGTTGAGCGCCCATGCCCGAGCCGATCGTCGCGATGATCAGGGTCAGGCTGATGGCCTTCGACAGGAATATCCCTCCCGCAATCGCCGCCACATGAATGAACGCGGTCTCCACCTCGGACTCGGGGAAGTACCATTCCGGACGCAGCAATTGCGCGCCATACACTTCCAGCGATGCCAGCACGCCCGTGACCACGCATACCAGCACCGTCGCCAGCAGAATGTTGCGGCGCGGGTCCTCCACCTCTTCCGAGAGCGTGGAGATGGCGTCGAAACCAATGTAAGTGAGGACCGCCAGCGAGGTCCCATGAAACACGGTGCCGGGCGAAAATGTCTTCGGGTTATAGAACGGCAGGGTAAAGAACTGCGCCCCTTGTGGTGGAAGATGGAAGAGGTAGCGCAGGGTCGCAATGAAGAAGACCAGAATCACCAGCCCCATGGCTGCGCACAGCGCCTGGGTGATGCGCGCCGAGGTTTCCACGCCGCGCAGGTTCATCACAGTAAACAGCACTGCGAACGCCACGAACCAGATCGGTATGGGAACTTCCGGAATGAGATCGGCCATGGCTTTGCCGCACCAAATGGTGCAGATCAACGGATTGAGCATGTAGTCCATGGTCATGCTCCACCCGGTGACAAAACCGAGCGACGGGTGCAGCTCTCGGCCGACGTAGGTGTATGCCGATCCCGCGCTGGGATACACCCGCGCCATGCGTCCGTAGCTGATGGCGGTAAAGATCATCGCCACCATGGCAATCAGCACCGCAGTGACCACGTGCCCCTTGCCCGCATTGGAGAACGCCCCGAACGCCGGCATGGGCGCCGTCGGCTGGATCACGATGATGCCGTACAGTACGAGGTCCCAGAGGCCGAGCGAGCGTTTCAGGCCGGGCGCGGCAGCGGTGTTCCCCACCGTTGTGCTGGACATGTTGGGTGAATGACCTTCCTTGGCTGAGCGACTTCGCACCATTGTAGAGAAGCTTCCGCGGGATGCCAACGAGTTTGATCGTATTCTATCGATTTTGATCGTTTCCTTTGTCGTCCGGAGCAAAGCGACCCCGGCACGGCGGACCGTCCGCGTCGAAGGGCCTGCTGCAACTGCCCACTGACCACTTTTGTCAGTTATTCTGTTTTGTGATCTCCCGGTTCACCGTGCCCGCGATCCTGGGACTTCTGTTCTGCGCCGCGGCCATCCCCTGCGCGGCGCAGAACAATTACGAAATTCAGGTCTACGGCTCCGAAACGGTTGCGCCCAGGACCACAATGCTCGAATTGCACTCGAACTTCACCTTCCAGGGCAGCAAGGAGACGGTTGATGGCGTACTTTCCTCGGAGCACGCGCTGCACGAGACTGTCGAAATCACGCAGGGCCTTACGACTTGGTCCGAGGTTGGCTTCTACATCTTCACCTCGGCGCGCAGCGGCCAGGGTTGGGAGTGGGTGGGTGACCACATTCGCCCGCGCGTTCGCGCCCCGGAAAGCTGGCACTGGCCTGTGGGCGCGAGTCTCTCGGTCGAGTTCGGCTATCAGCGCGCCCAGTATTCCACTTCCACGTGGAACATCGAAATTCGTCCCATCATCGACAAACAGAAGGGCCGACTCTACTGGTCGGTCAACCCCGCCTTCGATCGCGGGATCGTCGGACTGCCCAGCGACCAGCAATGGAACTTCTCGCCAGCCGCCAAGATCTCCTGGGACTTCACTAGAAAGGTGGCCTTTGGACTGGAGTACTACGGAGGATGGGGGCCGGTCAGCAACCTTTATCCGGTCACGCTTCAGTCGCAGCAATTCGTGCCCGCATTTGATTTGAATGTCTCGCCGAATTGGGAAATCAACTTCGGGGTGGGTGTCGGGGTGACTGCTGGGACCGATCACCTGCTGGTGAAAGCCATCGTCGGACGCCGCTTCGACTGGGGAAAACGGCATTCCAAGAGCGACGGTTCCGGCAGCAAAACTGACGCACCCTAACTCACCCGCAGGGATCGCGGGCTGCTACGTGCTGCTTTTCGCTTTCTTCTTTCCCTTGGCCTTGCCCTTTGCTTCTGGCGGCGCCTTCTTTTTATCTTTCGGCTTGTTCGCCTTCGCCTGCTTGGCCGCGGGCTTCCTTACTTCCACGCTTCCCGACCGGATCGCCTTCAGCAATTCCTCGAAGTCGCGCGTGTCCTGGTCGGCGTAATCGACGGCGAAGTTCACCAGCGCCTTGTCGAACCGGTCCGCCGTGCCCAGGTATCCTGCCAGCATGCAGGGATCGCCGGAACGCGCGTGGCCCTTGGCCAGCAGCTCGCCGCAAACCTCCGCGTACTGCCGCACACCTTTCCCTTCCAGGTCCGATGACTCGATGCCGCCCTTATGGTCGCGCAATTGCCTTACCAGGTACGGCCTGCCCGCAATCGTCGCCCACCCCATGAAGATGTCGAACTGCACCAGCATCCGGCGGACGCCGTCCACCACGCGCTGCCCGTGATGCTTCGGTGGATTGCTCTTGGGCAGGTAGGATGCGTAGGCGGATGGCAGCTCCTGCTTCAATTGCAGAAACAGCGGGTCTTCAATGGCTCCGGAGAACAGCAGCACGATATAGTCCCGCGTCCCAACGCTGCCGGTCCCCACAATGCGAAAGCCCACGTCAACCGGGCGATACTGGCGGAAGAAGTGGTGGCGCTCCGGCAACAGCGTCTGTATATAGCCGGGCAACGCCGCCAGCACCTGCTTAGCGGTTGACTCCGGCACCCTATACTGCACAGGAATCCCATAGGTCGGGTCGACTAACTCCTTGATTGCGTACTTCCCATCTTTCTCGACACTCAGCTTTTGAAGACTGCTTTGCGGCGTCGCATGCTCCGCCTTGCGCAACACCGAAACCACGGGCGACACATTCAGGTGCCGCGTAACCTGGTAGCGCGCCAGTTCGATGACCGACAATTCGGAAAGTTCCTGCATGGTCTCGCGATACGTGCGACTGAAGTGCAAGACGGCATCCTTGCATTGGCGTTCGGAGTTCCGCGCCTCGCGCCCAGCCAGGATCAGGCTGGCGGCCATCCGCTTCACGTCCCACTCCCACGGGGCTTTGATGGTCTCGTCAAAATCGTTGATGTCGAAGATCAGGTGGCCGTCGGCCCCGCCGCCATACGCGCCTAGGTTCTGCACATGCGCGTCACCGCAGATCTGAACATCGATTCCCGTGCGCGGCAGTTCGGACAAGTCCGCCGCCATCAGTGGCGCCGCCCCGCGGTAAAAAGTGAAGGGCGTTGCCGCCATGCGGGCGAACTTGAGAGGCAGCAGTTCCGCAACTCGTCCTTCATGTGCTGCCCGCAACAGTTCGATGGGATCGAACTTGCGCGCCTTGGGATCGAACCGTCCCTGGCTGATGCGGCTGACTTTATCCCGGCAAGCCTGCCCTGCCTTACGCCGTTCTTCCCGCGTCGGAGGTTGGTCGAAGTGAGTTGCCATAATGGGTCGACCAAAAATCATACGCTTGCTATCCCGCGCCGCAATGAGACTACTGTGCCGCACCACGAAAGTCTCACCGTCACACCGCGCCGAAGTGATCTCATGTACCATTCTGTCCGAGGATCTTCTATGTCCTGGCCGCATTCGGTAGTACTGCGGAGTGTTCTCCTGCTCGCCGTTCTTCTCGCATCCTGCGCTCTTTTCGCCGCGACTCTAGCCGTACCCGCCACGCGCCTCGACCTGCACTCGGGATGGCAGTTGCAATCGGCATGCGTCTTGCAAGGCTCCACCACTGGACCCGCCGGCCTGAAGGACAACGCCTATCCCAGCCTTGATGGCGAAATACTTTCTTCTCCGCTGTACCGCCCCATAGGCTGGATTGCGGCCACCGTGCCCACCACCATAGTCGCCGCCCAGGTGGCCGCCGGCATTATCAAAGACCCGTTCGTGGGGATGAATCTCCGCAAGCTCCCCGGCATGGACTATCCCATCGGCAGCCAGTTCGCCAATCTCGCCATGGTCGACGACAGTCCGTACAAGTGTGGCTGGTGGTATCGCACGCAGTTCCGCGTGCCCGCAGGTTTTGCCGGACGCACTGTCGCACTGCACCTCGATGGAGTGAACTACCGCGCCGACGTGTGGCTGAACGGCAAACCGATCGCCAACAAGAACGAACTAGTTGGAACCTGGCGCGTCTTTGAACTCAATCTCGCCAACGCCCTCTTACCTGGCCGGGAGAATGTACTGGCGATCGAAGTGTTTCCACCTACTCCGGACGATCTGGCCATCACCTGGGTGGACTGGAATCCCGCGCCGCCCGACAAGAACACCGGCCTGTTCCGCGATGTCTATCTCACCGCCAGCGGTCCCGTGCAGTTGCGCTTTCCCTTCGTCGCCAACAAGCTGGATGACAGCTTCACAACTGCGCAACTAACTCCGGTCGTCGAGGCATGGAATGCCACCGGACACGCCTTGAAGGCCGACATCACGTGGGAGATCGCTAGCCAGAAGATCCATCAGGAAGTCGCGCTCGACGCCGAACAAAAGAAGACAGTCAGCTTCGCACCCGAACAGTTCCGCGAACTGACCATCAAGAATCCCAGGCTGTGGTGGCCGGCGCAGCTCGGCACTCCCGCGCTCTACCACGCCATCGTCAGCGTTACCGTGGACGGCAAGCTGTCCGAATCGCGCGAGGTGACCTTCGGCATTCGCCAGGTCACCTCGGAGCTGAAAAACCAGCACGCGCTGTTCAGGATGAACGGCAAGCCCATCCTGATTCGCGGCGGCGGCTGGGCGCCCGACATGCTCCTGCGCAGCTCGCCCCAACGCATGGATACCGAGTTCCGCTACATGCGCGATCTCGGACTGAACACTGTCCGCCTGGAAGGGAAACTGGAGAGCCAGGCGTTCTATGACCTCGCCGACAAGTTCGGGATCTTGATCATGGCGGGATGGTGCTGCTGCGATATGTGGGAGCGCTGGAACGAGTGGGGTCCCGAGCAGTATCGCGTGGCACAAAACTCGCAACGTGACCAGATGCGCCTGCTGCGCAATCATCCCAGCATGCTGCTGTGGCTCAACGGCAGCGACAACCCGCCCATCCCCTCCGTCGAGTCCATGTACCTATACATAGGCAAGGAACAGATGTGGCCCAATCCCTTCTTGTCGTCCGCGTCGGCAACGCCTACCACGGTAACCGGGCCGACCGGCGTGAAGATGACCGGCCCGTATGATTACGTTCCGCCCATCTACTGGCTCACTGACACCAAGCTCGGCGGCGCATGGGGATTCAACACCGAGACCAGCCCCGGCCCCGCGATTCCTCCTCCCGCCAGCCTGCGCAAGTTTCTGCCGGCGGGCAATCTGTGGCCGCAGAATGAAGTCTGGGGACTGCACGAGGGCGGCGAACGCTTTCAGACCATCACTTTCTACAACACCTCGCTCGAACACCGTTACGGCGCTCCCAAAGATCTCGACGACTTCGTGCGCAAGGCCTACGCCATGGATTACGAAGGCGAACGCGCCATGTTCGAAGCCTATGCGCGCAATAAGTACAACTCCACCGGAGTCATTCAGTGGATGCTGAATAACGGCTGGCCATCGCTGATCTGGCACCTCTACGACTATTACCTCGTCCCCGCCGGCGGCTATTTTGGCACCAAAAAGGCCAACGAGCCGCTGCACGTTTTGTACGCCTACGACACGCACTCGGTCGTGGTCGTGACCGAGATTGACGAAAAGGGTTACGCAGTCCAGGTCAACGCGAGCCTCTATAACCTCGACGGGACCGAGAAGTGGACGCACGACGCGACCGTCGATGTATCTCGCGACACACCGGCTGTAGCCTTCGCCGTTCCGCAATTGCCCGAGCTATCGACCACGTATTTTCTGAAACTGAAGGCCACCGACCGCAATGGCAAGGTCAACAGCGAGAATTTTTACTGGCTCTCCACCAAGCCCGACGAGATGGCGTGGGACAAGACGCACGACACCGTGAATACGCCGCAAAGCGCTTATGCCGACATGACCGGACTCCAGGATCTTGCGCCGGTTGTGCTGCGGGTGCAGACTAAGCCCGCCGATGCGGCCTGCTCGGTTCCCATCGCTGTGCGCCCCAGTGCCGCGCCAACCACCAAACCCGTGGGTTCGCCCGAATGTGACCAGGGATTGCAGTTCCTGCAGATGACCGTCAGCAATCCCACGAAGACACTGGCCTTCATGGTCCACCTGCGCCTGGTGAAGAGCGATGGCGAGGACGTCATTCCAGCGTTCTTCGAGGACAACTTCGTTTCGCTGATGCCCGGCGAGTCGCGCTACCTCGCGGTCTTTTATCGCGCCGTAGATCTGGGCAACACTCCCGCTCATCTCGAGGTCAGCGGCTGGAACGTGCAACCACAGAACATCGCAGTACACTGACTGAACTTCGATTTGTCGCCCTGAGCGAGAACGCGGCGAACTCTCCGCCCCGGGTCGAAGGACTTGATTTACATTTCCGCAGCTAATCTTGTCACTCACGCATCTATCTGCCACTCGCATCTTTTCTCTCGAGGACATCATGAAGATCACATTTCTCGGACTCGGCAACATGGGCATAGCAATGGCGCGTAATCTGCTGCGCGCCGGCCACGACGGCACCGTCTGGAACCGCACTCTCTCCAAGGCGGAGGAACTTCGCGCCGACAATGCTACGGTCTCCGACTCCGTTGCTAATGCCACCCGAGGCGCGGGTTTCGTCATCACCATGATGTCCGACGATCAGGCCGTGAGTTCTGCCGTGTTCGATGCTGGAGGCGTCCTCGAAACTCTCGCGCCCGGGGCCGTCCACATCTCGATGAGCACCATCAGCGTTGCGCTCTCGAAAACACTCGCCGCCGAACATGGCAAACGCGGGCAACACTACGTCGCCGCTCCAGTGTTCGGACGCCCGGAGGCCGCTGCCGCCGCCAAATTGTTCATCGCCGCCGCCGGAGATGCAGCCGTTCTGGAACGCTGCCAACCTATCTTTGACGCCCTGGGCCAGCGCACCTTTGTGATCGGCCCCCAGCCCGAGATGGCCAACGTGATCAAACTCAGCGGCAATTTCCTCATCTTCTCGGTGATCGAGGCGCTGGGCGAGTCTGTCGCCCTCATCCGCAAGTACGGCATCGATCCCCATGCCTACATCGACTTCCTCACCAGCACGCTTTTTTCCGCGCCGGTTTACAAGACGTATGGCGCGATCATCGCCGACGACCGCTACCAGCCCGCTGGGTTCAAAATGCGGCTGGGATTGAAAGACGTTCGCCTGGTGATAGGAGCTGCTGAAGCCGTCGATGCGCCGATGCCGCTCGCCAGCCTGGTTCGCGACAACATGCTGACCGCCATCGGCCGGGGCATGGAAGACCTTGACTGGAGCTCGGTTGCCAGGCTTGCCGCCGAAAACGCCGGCCTGCCAGCGAAGAAGTAGTGTTGAACAGGTAGAGACCCTGGCTTTCTCTGTCGCCGGGATCGAAGCGAGTCCGCCGCGGCGAGCGCGCGCAGTCTAAGTAGCCGCTTTTGCTTTTCATCCAGAGCGGCAACCTGCATTCCTTCAACGTCGTAGTATACTTCTCCTAGTATGCCGCCGAAATCCCTACAACGCCTCGCCTTGGCGACGTATGTCCGTCTCATGCGCGCCGCCAACGCCGCCCGCAATCATGCCTCTCGCCACCTCGGTGGCACCCGACTCACCCTCACCCAGTTCGCCGTGCTCGAAGCGCTGTACCATCTCGGCCCGATGTCGCTCTCCGACATTGCCCAGAAGGTCCTGACTACCGGTGGCAATCTCACCATGGTGGTCGGCAACCTAGAGAAGTTAGGCTTGGCACATCGCCAGAAGTGCCCAGAAGATCGCCGTGTGCTGATCGTCGTCCTGACTGCCAAAGGCAAGGCCCTCATCCGCAGGCTCTTTCCGGAGCACGCCGCCGCCATTACCGGATTCATGCTTGCCCTGTCCCCCGCCGAACAGGAGCAACTGGGCGATCTCTGCCGCATACTTGGCACCCAGGAACCTCTGTCATCCTGAGCGCAGCGCGGCGCTAGCCGAATGGAGTCGAAGGCCCCCTATCCCGCAATGACGGAACCCGGGTCTTGAATCTTTCTTTAACGTTGAAGCATCTTATGGTATGTATGAAGGAGGACACCATGATCAAAATCCGCCCAGCGGCAGCCCGCGGCCACTCCAACCAAGGTTGGCTCGACACCTATTTCACCTTTTCGTTTGCCAATTACTACGACCCGAAACACATGGGCTTCCGCAATCTGCGCGTCATCAATGAGGACTGGGTCAGTGCGGGCAACGGTTTCGGCGCCCATCCCCACCGCGACATGGAAATCATCACCTACATCATTGAGGGTGAACTGAGTCATCGCGACAGCACGGGGACGGAAGCCACGATCAAACAGCATGACGTGCAGCGCATGTCGGCTGGAACGGGAGTCGTCCACAGCGAGTACAACCACTCCGACAAGCCCGTGCACCTGCTGCAGATCTGGATCATGCCCGAAGCTGACGGCCTGCAGCCCAGCTACGAGGACCAAACCTTCCCGCGCGAGCAGAAGCAGAACCAGTTGCGGTTGATCGCCTCGCACGACGGGCGTGACAACTCAACCCGCATCAACCAGGGCGCCAGCGTGTACGCTTCGCTGCTCGACAGTGGCGAGTCGCTTGAACTCGATCTGCCTGCCGGGCGCCATGCTTGGGTGCAGTTGGTCGGCGGCGAACTCGAGGTGAACGGAACGCGCCTGGCAAAGGGCGACGGTGCCGCCGTCAGCGACGTGGGCCATCTCACGCTGGCCAGCGTTGGAGGCAATGGCGCCGCGGAGTTCCTGCTCTTCGATCTGGCCTGATGCGTTGCTCAGGAAGCAACGTGCGGGAGGCAATCCTGCCTCCCGCCAGCGCTTGATTTTCGTTACTTTGCTTTTGTGATCTTGAACGACTTAGCGAAGGTGTCAAACTCCGGCGCGAACTTCTCCGCATTCGCAGCATCCACTGTCCCGCTGAGCAGGATTTGGGAATCGCCCTTGCCGCGGAACAGATACTGGCTGGTAACGAACTGGTCGCCGCTTGTTGCCTTGACTTTCCACACCAGCTTGTAGCCTTTCTCGCCGCTCGTGGATTCGAAATCGCCCTTGGAAGTCAGCGCGCGGTCGGGAGTCGCGCCCTTGATGGTCCGCTTGATCCAGTCATCGTAGGAGAAATCGGCACGAGCCATCACGGCATGGAAACTGGCCTTGGGATCGGCGGTGTTGACCAGCCATGGCAGCTCGGTGGCGGTTCCCCCCTTGCGCGGGCCCTTGGTCCAGCCGTCGCCATAGCTGAACGAAAACACGCCCGGCACGTCGAATTGATTCTCCTGGGCAAGACCGATGGACGCCAACAGCGCCAGCATCGCGGCAACTACTAACAGTTTCTTCACTCGGAATTCTCCTTTGCATCGGTACTGCCGAGACGCGTCAGCAGTTGGTTCGCGGCGTGTTCCGGAGGAGTGCGACGCTCGTTCGTCGAAGCCTACATCGTAGCGGATCGGCGGATTGCTAACTGTGCTGAATTGTACACTTACGCCAGGAATAGCGCCGCCCGTATAACCTGCGTTTCGCGCCAACTCATTTACTATCGCGAGGTGGACAAGCCGAAACCGCCATCGGGCACCGTGAATTCCAGCAACGCGGTTGCCTGGATTCGCGACGCCGTACGCTCGCGCGGGCTGCTGGGCGCATTGCGCTACTACGCCTCTGAGAGTTTCGAGTTACTTCGGGACCTCAGTCCCACCCGCCGCCGCTCCCGCTACGGTGACATCGATTACGACTTCGACCACGGCGTGGATACCACGTGGGCCACGCTACCGCTGCGCACCCGCATTCGCGAACTTCTCTCCGAAGCCAGGTATCAACCGTCCGAGCCTGCTCACTTTCACCAGATCCTGCAGTGTCTGCCGGTCGCTCCCGATGGATTCACCTTCATCGACCTCGGTTCGGGCAAGGGACGGACGCTGCTGATGGCTTCCGCCTATCCCTTCCGGCGGATTGTGGGAATTGAACTCCTGGCCGAACTCGACGCAATTGCGTGCCAGAACATTGCGCGCTACTACGATGACCGGCAGAAGTGCTTCGCCGTGGAGTCCCACGCCGGCGATGCGCGCGACTTTGCGTTTCCCACCGAGCCGACCGTTCTGTACCTGTTCAATCCGTTTCCCGAGCCTGTCCTCCGCACCGTTCTTGCGAACTTGCGCGACTCATTAACTGAATTTCCCCGTCCCGTGCACGTCCTCTACCACAACCTGGTGCACGAAAGGGTCTTCGCGGAGTACGGGTGGTTACAGCCCGTCTATCGCACTCCGCAATTCGCCATCTATCGCGCGAGTCGGCGCTAGCCACGCCCGAACCATCACCGCCTCTTAGCGATCGGACGGCACTCCCCTATCATCGGGGTTGATGAAATCCGCGATGGATTTTGCTTTGCGAATCTGGATCGCCCTGCTGTTGCTGTTCTTTTTTGTCCTGGTTGTGCCTCTGGCCCAAGCGCAGAAGAACGAATTCGCCGTGGCGGCCTCCGGCATCCTCACCTCGGCGAGTTTCAACACCAACAGCAGCGCCGGCTTCCAGATCAACTACGCCCGTCGCCTGGTTCCACTCCCTCTGGTCAGCCTTTACCTGGAGTTGCCTTTCCTGGCAGGATTCAACGGCGGCCGCTCCACCGTGCTCAATCTCAACCACGAGGACTACGACACGCTCTACTTCACGCCCGGACTGAAGGTGAAGTTTGCTCCCGGCTTTCCGGTGTCGCCATACTTGGCGGCGGGAGCAGGATGGGGCAGCTTCCGCTCCACCAACACCAGTGCCACGGCCAACAAGTTCGCCGCCGATCTCGGCGGAGGCGTGGATTTCAAGGTATTTCCATACATCAGCCTGCGCGGCGAAGTGCGGGATTACTTCACCACGGCCCCAACCCTCGACTTCCCCGCCATCTACCACGGCAACGTCAACAACATCGTGTTCAGCGGCGGCGCCGTCTTCCGCTTCTGAATCGGTTAGGCCGGCACCGTGTTCGGCGATAGAAGCCCAGCGCCTAGTAGCCAACCAACCCGTCCAGGCACTACAAACAACTGCGCCCCCCCGAAGGAAGGCGCAGCCTGAGTTACTTTGATGTTAAAGCGATTTAGAAGGTGATCTTAGCGGCGAGTTGCAGGCCGCGCGGACCTCCTCCCCCCAGGAACGGATTGCCGATGCCCACATCGCCAGTTGCAGTCAGGGCGTAGGAGCCAACGCCACGACCGTTGCTACCTATACCGTTCACGCCTGGATCAGCGATGAAGTTGGGCAGGACCGGATTGGAGAAATTAGGATGGTTGAAGATATTGAAGAACTCGGCGCGCAATTGCAGGTTCACGCGCTCGGTGATCGGCGTGTCCTTGAAGAACGAGACGTTGAATTCCTTGAAGGTCGGGCCAGTGAGCTGGTTGCGTCCAAGGTTGCCGAAGTGGCGCGTGCCGGCGAGGCAGTTGCTGTCGCCCGAGGATGTGGTCGCCGTGGTGTTGCCGAAGGTGCAAGGCACTGCGAACGACGTGAGGTCGATGTAGTTGGCCGGGGAACTGCCGTAGCGAATCGGGCCGACCACATCGGGCCGGTCGAAGCCTTCGCCGGAGCCAGAAAAGTCGCCTTCTAAGTTGTAATTCAAGGTGAAGGGCTGTCCGGTTTGCAGATTGATGACGCCATCGATGCCCCATCCGTTCTTCAGCTTGGCGTAGTCGCCTGCGAACTTGGGAAGCTCGTAGGAAAAGTTGAGGCTAAAGCGCTGGCGAATGTCAAAGGAGGAGTTGCCGCGCTCCAAATTCGTGGCCCAACTGTTGTTGGGCTGAGCCGCGTTGGGGATGAAGTCTTCGAGGTCGCTGGCGTTATCGATGGAGTGCGACCAAGCGTAGTTCGCCTGCAAGTACACCCCATGCCAGGAATTCATCTGGAGGCTGGTCTGCAAGGCGTTGTAGAAGGAGTTGGCGCTGGATACTTCCTGGTTGACGTAAAAGAGGTTGGGGTAGTTGGTGCGGGGAACGTTGAAATTGGTTCCGTCCGGGCCATCGAAGCCGCCGATGTAGCAATTCGGGGCGGTCTGGCCCCAGGTGGCGCACTGGCCCAGATCGAACGCCGTGATTTGCGACTGGGTGGGCTGGTTGAAGTCCTGGAAGCGGAAAAGTTTGGTGCCCTTGGAACCGACGTAGCCCAACTGGAACATGACCTTGTTGACGATCTGGCGCTGGATGTTGACGTTCCAATTCTGGACGTAGGGGGTTCGGATTTTGGGGTCCACGCCGAAATAGTTGGTGAGGGGTGAGGCTGCGCCGTACACGGGCGAACCGGGAACGATGGTATTTCCGCTGAGCCCCGCAAAACCAATCGGCGCCTGTCCGACTCCGGTGAACGCAGGGCCGGGACAGAACGAGCAGTTGTAGGGAGCGTGCCCGAGGAACATGTCCATGGAGAAGGCATCGTAGAAGATGCCGTAGGCGGCGCGAATGACGGTGGAGCCGTCGCCAAACAAGTCATAGGCCAGGGCGAAGCGGGGCGCGAAGTTGTTGTAGTCCTTGTTGTAGAGGCTCGAGGGGCCGCCCTTGCCACCCACCTGCACCAGGGTTCCACCGTTGGCCGGGACCAACTGATAGAAGAGATTGTTTTCTTCGCTGGGAACACCGTAGTAGTCCCAGCGCAGGCCGAAGTTGGCGGTGAGCCGCTTGGTCCAGCGGAAGCTGTCCTGAATAAAGAGGCCCTGGTTGTTTTCCGCGACATGGCGATTGGTATAGCCGGAGGCCTGGCTGCCGCCGGAAGGATTGCCGGTAAGGAAGGCAGTCAGGGGGTCGTTGGCATTGTCGCCGTTGAAGCTCAGCTTGCCGCGAAAGTTATTGTCCTGGACGACGTTGATGGTGGTGCGCCGGAACTCGTATCCGAACTTGATACTATGCCGCCCCAATTGCCAGGAGTAGTTATCGACGAAGTGCCAGTTGGAATCGACGCGGTTGCGCGGGATGCCGGCGGAAGCGCCCAGTGGCGAGAAGCCGCCGACGGAAATCTTAGGCAAGCCGCCGTTGTAAGGGGTGACGCCGGTGTCGAGCCCGATGGAGGCAGGGTTGAAGGCCTGGTCTTCAGGGAAAAATCCTTCGACGAAGCGATTCCAACCGAGACGGGCTTCGTTGACCTGGGCGGAATTGACGATCTTGACCCAGGACAGCGAAACCAGTTGCACGGTGGTCGGGGTGACGGTATTGAAGCCGGGGAGCAAGCCTCCGGCCAACTGGGCGAAGGGGAAGCTCTGGTTGCTGCTGCCGTAGTAGTAGCGGCCGGTGAAGTTATTGTTGGGGCTGGGGTTGTAGTCGGCCTTGGCGATCACGCTGTTAACGTTGTTGAAGAAGCGCGTCGAAGTCGCGAGATTGGGACCGTTCGGGCAACCGGTGCCGTCGCTGGCGACTCCAGGAATATTGGGAGAAGGCCAGGGATTGCGGGCCAACAAGTTCAGCATAGTCGGACTGAGAGGGATGCCGTTGGCCGCGGCCTGAGATTCGGCGGCTGAGATGGAGGCCGCGTCGGGCACGCAGCTTAGGCCGGCCTGCGCTCCGCTTTCGCGCTGGCCTTCGTAGTTGACGAAGAAAAAGGCCTTGTCTTTCACGATGGGGCCCCCGAGCGAGCCTCCAAACTGGTTATTGGTGAAGGGATTCTTGGGCTGGCTGTCGATGTTGAAATAGTTGCGCGCGCCCATGGCGCCGCTGCGGTAGTACTCCAACGCGGAGCCGTGGATCTGGTTGGTGCCGCTCTTGGTGACGATGTTGACGACGGCGCCGCTGTTGCGTCCGTACTCGGTCTCGAAATTGGAGAGCACGCGCAGCTCGGCTACGGCGTCAATGGGCAGAATGGTGGCCGGGTCGCCAAACACGCCGGCTTCGTTGATCGCGGGATCGTTGCGGAAGCCGTCGTTCATGTCGGTGCCGTCGAGCAGGAAGTTGTTGGAGCGCCCCCGCGAACCGTTCATCGAAAACGTGCCAAACGATCCCGGCGAGTCGCTGATCTGGTCGGGAGAGCCGGCGACACCGGGATTCAGATAGATAAGCTTGGTGTAGTCGCGTCCGTTGACTGGAATGTTGGCGATGGTCTGAGCATCGAGGGTGCCACCAAGAACGTCACTGGTGGTATCGACCTGGGCCAGGGCTTCGCCGGTGACTTCGACGGTGTCGCTGATTTGTCCGGGCTTCAGGGCGATGTCCACGCGGCGGTCGGTGGAGACGTCCACCGCCACATTGCTGGTCACTGAGGTCTGAAATCCCGCCTGCGTGATGGTCACGGAGTAGGTCCCAATGGGGAGTTCCGTAATCGTGTAATTGCCCTCGGCACTGGTCTGCGTCGTGCGCTCCAGGCCCGTACCTGTGTTCTTTACTTTCACCGTCGCGCCCGGAAGCACGGCTCCCGAGGTGTCCGTCACTGTACCCAGAATGCTTCCGCGGAAGGTTTGCGCGGAAACAAAAGTCGCCGCCAAAAGCAGCGAGAGTAGGAGAAGTGCGAAGCCCTTGCAGTTCATTCGTCCCCCGGAGAAGTGAAGAGTTATGGAGGGTGATTATAAACTGCGTTTCTGATTTGGAGAATTGCCGCGGCTGGAACGGTCGGCTAGGGTCGCGGCGGAAAGCTCAGGCAATGCTTGGGAGCGGCCTCAGTCTTTCAGCTTCGCGTATTCCGTCTGTGCTTCCTTGAGCAGCGGCAGGTCCGTATCGGCCTGCTGCCACAGCGACAAGAAATCCTGGTACGATCGGCGCGCCGCCGGCTTGTCTCCGCTGAGTGCATGTGCGCGCGCCAGTTGCAATTGCGCCAGAGCCGACAGTGGAGAATTCTTCAGGATTCCCCGGTGCGCCAGGATTTTGTCGAACTCGCTTGCGGCTTGCTCTCCCTGCTTCGCTCTCAAGTACGCCAGCCCCCGGATATAGATGGGATAAGCTGCGCCGAAGCCCAGGTCTCCCAGTTCGTATTTCCGTGCCGGCTCGAGCGCAGCAATAGCCTGCTCTGGAGTATTGCGTTGCAATGCGATGGCAGCCCTGATGGTGGGCAGCCAGTTCCCCTGGACAATCGTATCCAGGGGGAACTGCCGGTTAAGCTGGTCCGCAATCTTCTGAGCTTCTGCTGTATATCCTGCGCGCGCCAGCGCCAACCCGGCGACTACAGTTTCGTCACGTCCGCCGGCCAATGTCAGCGCGTTCTTCGCCTTTTGCCTCGCCAGTTCATTGTTCCCGAATTCCGCTTCGCGTGCCGCCTCCGCGCCCGTCAATAACGCTCCGCGCTCATTGTTGTCGTCAGCCTTCGCCGCTTGTATGGCCGCCTGCGCCAGGCTGCGTGACTTCTCCAGTTGCCCGTGATAAGCCGCTGTTTCCGAAGCCGCCCAAAGCATCGGCGCTTCGCGCGCCGGCTTTCCGTGGGCCCAATCCAGTTGCTGCTGCATGCCCGCTTCGTCGTTTTGTAGAAAGGAGATGTAATAGCGTAATTCCCGCAGGTACTCGATGTCGGGCTTCTTGGCGATTGCTTCCCCGTAAATGGACTTGGCTTCATCCAGGCGATCGAGAGACACATAAGCTCCCATCAGGTTGCCGTAACCGGCTCCCGAGTCTGGTGCCAGTTGAATGGCCCGCCGCGTAGACTCCACGGCTTTCTCATACTCGGCCATCGACATCTCGTTCAGCGGAAGGTTGGCGTAGGGCACATAGTCGTCCGGATAAGCAACGATCCACTCCCGGTAGCTCTCATTCGCCTTGGGCAATTCGCCAGTCACGAAGCTGTAATAGCTCGCCTCGATGTAGAAACGTTCGCGATCACTCACCCGGTCCCTCAACTCAAAGGCCTTGGTGAAATTCTTGATCGCCTCCTGGGACTCGCCCATGTTGCTGTAAGCCATGCCCATTGAGCCGTAGGCCCGAGCGAAGTTCGAGTCCAACTCCACCGCCCGCTTGTGAAATGGAATCGAAGCCGCGTCTCCCTCTTTCCATTGCAGGTGACGTCCTTCGGTGAAAGCCTTCAGCGCCTCCAGCGATGAGGTTGTCGCCTGGTCCAGCGGTTTATTGTAGTGTTGCACCGAGATCAATGATTCGCCCAGCTTCTCGCGCAACTCGTCGCCCGCCGCACCCAGCTGCTTCAGAACGTTATCGCGTCCCGCAGCTTCCGCGGACGTGCTGGCCAGCGTGTCGCCGGTCTGGCAGTTCACCGCCTTCAGGCTTATGAGGTAGTGCGTTCCGACACTGCTGATAGACCCTTCGAGAACGGCCTTGCTGTCGCTTCGCTGGCATACCTCGCGCGCCACCTCGTAATTCAGCCGCTCGTCGCCGGCGCGATTCATCATCTTCAGCGTCGCCCTGGCGCGGCTGTCCGAGAGCACGTTCAAGAATGGCGACTGCTCCAGTTGAATACTCAGCGCCTGCTTCAGGGTCCCGTCAAAAACCGGATCGCCCGTGGTGTTCACGAAGTCGGCAAGCACGATCGTGTCTTTCTCGCCTAGTTGGACCGTCCTGTGGGAACGCCAGTAGAACCAGCCTCCCACGATCGCCACCAGCAACACGAGCGCCGCGCCGATGGCTCCCAGCCGTTTCCAATTGGAAGAACCCTCCGCCTCCGCCTCGATCTCGGGCCCCGGATACACCGAAACCGACCTTGGCCGCTCGACCGACTTCCGCGACGGCGGTCGCACTCCCGACTTCGATGGCTTGGCCGCCGGACGCTCGCCAGACTCCGTCGCCACGAAGTGGTGCGTGTCGGTGGTATCGCGCCGCAGCCGCTTAAGATCAGCGCAAATCTCCGATGCATGTTGGTACCGCAACTCGCGGTCCTTCTCCAGCGACTTGGCGATCACGTCTTCCAGCTTGGACGGCACGTCGGGATTCAGCCGCACCGGCGGAATCGGCTCCGCATGGAACAGCGCATCGAACATGTTGGCCGACGTACCGCCGCGGAATGGCAGCAACCCGGTCGTCATTTCGTACAGCACGATGCCAAACGAAAACAGGTCGGTGCGCGCGTCCAGTTCCCATCCTCTTGCCTGCTCTGGAGACATATACGCCAGAGTCCCCATCAGCTTGCCGGGGTTGGTGAGCCGCGCGCCCTCGGGTTCGGTATTCAGCGTGCTGTTCTCCGCATGAAGCAGCGGCGACGGCAACAGCTTCGCCAGTCCGAAATCCAGCACCTTGGCGTGTCCGCGGTTGGTGACGAAGATGTTGGCGGGCTTGATGTCGCGGTGCACGATCCCCTGGTGATGCGCGGCGTCCAAGGCTTCGGCAACATCCAACGCAATCCGCAGGGTCTGGTCGATGTTCATCGGATTGCCGTCGAGGAGCTGGAAGAGGGTGTGGCCCTCGAGGTACTCCATTACGATGAACGGACGGCCACCGTCCTGGCCAATCTCGTAAACCGTGCAGATGTTGGGGTGATTCAGTCCCGAAGCAGCGCGTGCCTCGCGGCGAAAGCGATCCAATGCGGTGGGGTCGCCGGAGAGATCGTCGGGCAGAAACTTCAGTGCAACGAAACGGCCAAGGTCGAGGTCCTCAGCTTTGTAAACCACTCCCATGCCCCCACCGCCAATCAGTTCAACGATGCGGTAGTGCGATATGACCGTGTCGATCATTGTGGGGATATGGATTCAAGCCCTAGGCTTCGATGTTAGGGAGTGATGCCAGACAAAGTCAAACAATATGCGGACTTCCGCACGTTGGTTGCAGTGCCTTGTCCCCCAAAAGGGGCATGCGTGGAGGGATTTTGGCCGTCAAGCCTCGCTGGGCAAGGCTTCGACGGGCGCCTGTATCGCCTTCTTCTGGGGACGCAACTTGCGCCGCGCGGGCTCCTCGATAAAGCGATACACCGGCGATGAGATCGCCAGCATCATGGCCGTCCACAAGCCGATGCCGACAAAGCCCTGGTTGCGCACCGCTTGGGTTTGCATGTTGTGGAAGAAAGGCCAGACGAACATGGTGTGCAACAGGTAGAAGCTATAACTGGCATTGCCAAACAGTACGAGCGCTCGATTGTTCAGCCAGCGTGCCCAACTCGGTTGCAGCGCGATGCCGCACACCACTGCGGCAAACGCCGGCCCCGACATTGCGGTATGCACCAGCAGGTACGGCACGAATCGCGACGCCAGCGTGGTGGCCGCCACCCCAAGCAATCCAAGTCCCACCAGCGGCAACGCGTGCTTGGGATTGCGCTGGCTGCGCAGGAACAGGAAGCCGCAGGCCATGCCCATGAGGAATTCCGGCAGCCTCACCAGCGGGAAGAACTTCACGAACTGCACCGCGCTCGTATAATTCGCGCTGCTCACATAAGACATTCCCGCCGGGCGCAGCAGAAGGTAGCCACCCGAGATCGCCAGCCCGGCCAGCCAGCACGCCGGAATCGACGCCCACAAGACGGTGCGCGACAATTTGCTGTATCTGGCCAGGGCAAACGGAAACACTGCGTAGAAGAACGCCTCCACGGAAAGGCTCCACGCCACTGAGTTCCACATCAGTGCCGCTGCCGGGACCCACGCCTGCAGCAGCAACAGCACCAGCACCGACGCCAGCGCAAAGTGCTGCTCCGCAAAGGCGAAGAACGGGATGTGCATCTTGAGCGTGCCGAAATAGAAGAACGGGAAGAACAGCACCAGCGAGAACAGGTAGGCAGGATAAACGCGGGCAAATCGCGCCTGCCAGAAATCATGCAACCTGATTTCGCGGCCAGCGTACGTATAGACCAGGATGAACCCCGATAGTACAAAGAAAAAACTTACGCCGACGTAGCCAATTGCTGCGAACGACCTGAACCAATGCGGACCGCCCAGCGCTCCCATTTCGTTGATGTGAAACAGCGCCACATGAAACGCGGCAAAAAAACGCAGGGACGTGATTGCGGGCAAGCGGGGACGGGCTGCTTCGAGGCTCATAAGATTACTTACGAATTATGCCGGATGTTGGTTTCATTCATCCAGGCATCGAGTGCCCGACGCTCGCTTCACGACCCGGTCCCACACGGTATTGACTTGGCCTGCACCGCAATTCACAATCCAGTAACATTGCGAGTTGACCCGATCTTCATAAGGATAAGCGTTCCCGATGCCCACCACTGCTGACGCGATCCGTCCGGTTGAAACCACGCGGCCTCGCATGGGACGCTGGAAGAAGTTTGGCCTCGTCGTATTGCTGCTGGTCCTCGCGTTCGTCACCTACGCTTCACTGCGGCCCCTCAGCGTTCTGCGCTCGGTCGGGCGCGTCACCCTGTTGAGCGGCGGCATTCACGGCCACTACGCACAAGTCGGCGGCTATCGCGTCCATTACTACGACGGAGGAGAAGGGCCGCCGTTGGTTTTCGTCCACGGATTGGGAGCGGAATCGCTGAATTGGGTCCCGGCGATGCTCGATTTGCACGGCAAGTTCCACGTGTACGCCGTCGATCTGCTAGGCCACGGCGACAGCCAGAAACCCGACATCGCCTATTCCATTGAGCAGCAGTCGGAGATGCTGCGGCAGTTTCTCGCCACCCAGAACATCAAGTCGGCGGACCTGGTCGGGGTTTCCATGGGCGGCTGGGTCTCGTTGAAGCTGGCCGTCGACCATCCGGAGGTCGTCAACCGACTGGTGGTCGCCGACTCTGCCGGGCTGAAGTTTCAAACCAACATAACCGTCAAGAACTTTCTTCCCGCAACGCCTGAAGATTTTGCCGCATTCATGGCTATGCTGACGCCGCGGCCCTATCATGTGCCGTACCCGGTCGAGCGCGACTTCCTGCACCAGGTCGCCGAGCATGCCTGGATCACACGCCGCATCTTCGATTCGTTTCTCACCTATCAGGACGTGCTCGATGGCAAGCTGCAAGAGATCAAAGCTCCGGTACTGGTTATCTGGGGCAAAGAAGAAAACCTGATTCCGATGTCGGTGGGCGAGCAGATGAAGCAGCAACTGCCAAACGCTTCCCTGCTGGTTTGCACCGACTCAGGCCATCTAGCCATCTATGAATGTTGGAACAAGCTGGAACCTGACGTCGCGGCATTTCTGACCTCGCCCCAGCCACTCGCGCCGCACGTGCGCGAAGTTGCGTCAGGGGAAGCTGGGTCAGGTCGGTGATCGGTGGGCACAATTGCCAACCGCACGCAGAAGCAGGCCACTAGCCCCCTCCCCCCTCCCCCCTATCGCGTAAAATATTGAAAACATTAGGGGCGAAAGGCGAAAGTCAACGCAAATCATTGAGCGCAAAGGAGATTAAGGTAAAATATTCAAAACAGGGGAGTTAGATTCACGCTTCCGAAAAACAACCGTTTATAATCAATGCATTATAAGAGGGCGCCCCGGTGTGATGGGAAGAGAGTACTGGGCTGTGCCCGGCGGCGGGGGCTTTGCCCCCTCACCCCCAGGATTTAGC
>Ga0208478_1000124_pt1 | contig 30162 bp, 29 predicted proteins | sample NGESurdeep072012_5_FD_184462 | JGI IMG/M metagenome (GOLD analysis project Ga0208478, IMG submission 184462) | Arctic peat soil microbial communities from Barrow, Alaska - NGEE Surface sample 415-2 deep-072012 (SPAdes) | ecosystem: Environmental > Terrestrial > Soil > Wetlands > Peat ...
CTTCGAGATCACGCCCTTGTTGCCGTGCCGGCCGGCGAGCTTGTCACCCTCGGCGATCTTGCGCTTCTTGGCCACGAACACGCGCACCAGGTCGTTGACCCCCGGCGGCAGATCATCGCCCTCGTCACGACTGAACGTCTTGACATCGATCACCACGCCACCCTCGCCGTGCGGCACCTTCAGCGAGGTATCGCGAACCTCGCGCGCCTTCTCCTTGAAGATCGCGCGGATCAACTTCTCCTCGGCCGTCAACTCGGTCTCGCCCTTCGGCGTGACCTTCCCGACCAGCAGATCACCCGACTGCACCTCAGCGCCGATCCGCACGATCCCGCGATCGTCGAGGTTGCGCAGCGACTCCTCCGAGCGATTCGGGATATCGCGCGTGATCTCCTCATCACCGAGCTTCGTCGTACGAGCATCGATCTCGTACTCCTCGATGTGAATCGAGGTCAGCTCATCGTCCTTGACCAACCGCTTGGACAGGATGATCGCGTCCTCGAAGTTGTAGCCCTCCCACGACATGAACGCCACCAACAGGTTCTTACCCAGCGCCATCTCGCCGGCGTCCGTCGCCGAGCCGTCGGCGAGCACAGCGCCGTCCGAGACCTCGGTACCCACATCGACGATCGGCTTCTGATGAATCAGCGTCCCCTGATTGGACCGCATGAACTTCTGCAACTCGAACTCGCGCGCGCTCGAGCCATCGCTCGGCTCGATCACGATCCGCTCGGCATCGACATACGCCACCGTGCCGGCGGTCTCGGCCAGCACCACATCACCGGTGTCGATCGCCGCCCGGCGCTCCATCCCGGTACCGACCAGCGGCGCGTCGGTCACCAGCAGCGGCACCGCCTGGCGCTGCATGTTGGAGCCCATCAGCGCGCGGTTGGCGTCGTCGTGCTCCAGGAACGGGATCATCGCCGTCGCCACCGACCAGATCTGCTCCGGCGAGACGTCCATCAGATCGACTTCCTGCGGGGGCACGGTCACGTACTGCCCGGCCTGCGTGCGGCAGATGATCTCCTCTTCGGTCAGGTTGCCCTGGGCGTCGATCGGCGCATTGGCCTGCGCGATGATCCGCTCCTCCTCCTGCGTGGCATCGATGCGGACGACCTCGTCGGTGACGCGACCGTCCTTGACCACCCGGTACGGAGTGGTGACGAACCCGTGCTCGGAGATCTCCGCGTAGGAGGACAGCGACCCGATCAGGCCGATGTTCGGACCCTCCGGCGTCTCGATCGGGCACATCCGCCCGTAATGCGTCGGGTGCACGTCGCGCACCTCGATCGGCGCCCGCTCCCGGGTCAGACCACCCGCACCCAGCGCGCTCAGCCGTCGGCGATGGGTCAGGCCGGCCAGCGAGTTGGTCTGGTCCATGAACTGCGACAGCTGGCTGGAGCCGAAGAACTCCTTCAGCGCCGCCACCACCGGCCGGATGTTCACGATCGTCTGCGGCGTGATCGTGTCCGCATCCTCCGTCGTCAGACGCTCACGCACCACCCGCTCCATCCGATACAAGCCGATCCGGAACGCCTCCTGAATCAACTCCCCAACCGTCCGCAAACGACGATTGCCGAAATGCTCGTACTCATCCAGATGATCCTGAATCGGCTCACGCGGCATCGTCGACGCCTCAGCCGCATAGTCCTTGACCTCAGCGTCAGGCTCCTCGGGCATCCCGAGCAGCCGCGGCAACGACACCAACTCCTTCACCAACGCGATGATGTCGTCGTGCGTCAACGTCCGCGTGTCGAGATCGATATCCAGATTGAGCCGACTGTTCAGCTTGTAGCGACCGACCCGCGTCAAGTCATAACGCTTGGGATCAAAGAACAACTGATGCAACAACGCCTTCGCCGCATCAATCGACGGCGGCTCACCCGGACGCTGCTTCTTGAACAACTCGATCAGCGACCCCTCCTCCGAGCGGGTCACCTCAGGATCGGACTCGACCGTATTGCGGATATACAGCGAATTCTCAAACAGGCCCAGGATCTCCTCATCCGACGCATAGCCCATCGCCCGCAACAACACCGTCACCGGCAGCTTGCGCTTACGATCGATCCGCACATACACGCGGCCCTTCTTATCGATCTCAAGCTCCAACCACGACCCACGCGCCGGCATCAGATTCGCGATGAAGACCTGCTTCTCCCGATCCTTCGGCTCCATCACATACGCGCCCGGTGAACGCACCAACTGCGTCACCACCACCCGCTCAGTCCCATTGATGATGAACGTCCCCCGCTCCGTCATCCACGGAAAATCACCCATGAACACCGACTGCTCGCGAATCTCGCCCGTCTCACGATTGATGAACGCCACCGTCACCGTCAACGGCCGCGCATACGTCAAATCCTTCTCCCGGCACTGCTCCAGATTCGCCACCGGATCATCAAACGTGAACTCACCAAACTGCACGGCCAAATTGCCCGTGTAATCCTCAATCGGCGAGATGTCATCGATCGTCTCACGCAGACCACCCCCAACAGGGTCAGTCAGCCACGCAAACGACCGGCGCTGAATATCAATCAGATTCGGAACTTCAAGAACCTTGTTCAGACGCGCGAAACTACGGCGCGTCCGGGGGGCGTGAGCGGTTGCCAAGACGGCGACTCCTCGGAGAAATCGAGAGGCGAGCAGGAAGTGCGGTCGGAGGCGCGACGGCTCCCGATGCGCGACCAGCAAAGATAGCACACGGCATCGCGGCCCTGTGCAGGACTCGCCAGCTCTCACGGACCCCGCCCCGGCGGCCGCGTATGTGGCGCGGTTGCCGTTCAGATGTGGGCGGCTACGACTATCGGCTAACGCCGGTCAGTGTACGGGCAAACCGGCTCGCCGGCAAGGAGGATGCGGACGGATGGGCACGGCGCCGTGGCGGGGCGAGCTTCGCCGGCATGACCGGCGCCCTCGCGATCTGTGCGCGATCTCACGTAAAAAGCCCGGATTCCAGTTGAATGCGACGGTCCGTTTGGCGCCGGCCAGCGCCGAGTGCGGGCTCCGGCATGCGCTCGATCCGGAGCCGCATCAGCAGCGCGTCCCGCTCGGCCGTTCGCACCGGGTCCGACACGCCGCTGCGCCGATCGAGCCGATCAAGCACGTCGAGCGTCGAGACGATCTCGTAGTCGGCCCCGCGCGCGCGGGCGGCGCGGAGCGAGCGGTCGAGCTCGAACGCAGCCCCGACCAGGTCGCCGAGCCGTGCCAGCGCCGTGCCGTAGACGCGGTGCAGGAGCGCGGCCGAGCGCTCGCCGCCCGCGAGCAGGCGCCGGGCGATCTCGATCGCCCGAGCGGGGTCTCCGTCGAGCGCCTCGGCCTCGGCGATCAGCGCCTGCGCGAGGTGGGCGTCGCCATCGACCCGCATCCTCGCCAGCGAGCTCGCGGCGGACTCCAGTAGCGCGATCCCCTCGACGCGCTGCCCCCGTCTGACGGCGAGTCGCCCCGACAGCAGGTCGACGAACGCCACCCCCGCCTCGTCTCCGGTCGAGCTCCATACGCGCCGTGCCCGACCGAGGTGGATCGCCGCCTGCTCGAGGTGGCCCTGGTCGGACAGGATCTCGCCGACGTTGCAGTCCGTGTAGGCGCCGTCGGCCACGTTGCCGGACCGGTCGCTGCACAGTGCCGCGGCGCTATAGAGATCCACGGCCGCGTCCCAGTCGCCCCGGAAGTATGCGTACATCCCGAGGTTGTTGAGCACGACCGATTCCTGCTCGGGGTCGCCGAGCCGTCGGTAGATCGCGAGCGCCCGCGGCGAGTTGGTCGCCTCGGCCGGACGCCCCTGCTCGACGAGCGCCCAGTCGAGCAGGTTGCACGCCACGGCGAGCGCCCGCGTCTCACCCGCGCGCTCGGCCGCGGCGATCGCCGATCGGCACAGCCGCTCGGCGTCCGCGGCGCGGCCCTGGAGCTGTCTGACGCCGGCGAGGGCCGAGATCAGGCGCGCGCGCCAGACCTGCGCTTCCGTGCCGTCGACGCCGTCGAGCACCCGCAGGCCGCGACGGATCCAGCGCACCTCGGCGGGTAGGCGCCCACTGCGCTCGGCGATGCGCGCGTGGCGGTAGTGCAGACGAGCCTCGTCGAGCGAGGAGCCGCGGACGAGCCGTCGCGCGTTCGTGAGCGCCGCGCTCGCCGCCTTGGGCTCGCCGATGCGCTGCAGCGCGCCGCCGAGCCGCTCCCAGGTGGTGGCCAGCTCCGCCGGACCGACGCCGGCGACGCGCGCCGTCTCAATCGCACGGCGGTAGAGCCGGGCCGCATCGGCATGGGCGAAGCGCGCCGTCGCGCGCTCGGCACCGATCAGCGCGTACCGATGCGCGCGCAGGTGATCGCCGGCGAGGATGAAATGCAGCGAGAGCACGGCGGGGTCGGCGTCGACGTGTTGACCGCGCTCGCTCTCGAGGCTCTCGGCGACAGCCGCGTGCAGCCGCCGGCGCACGCGGTACGGGAGGCCCTCGTAGGCGACCTCACGCAGCGCCGGTCGCTTGAAGCGCACGTGCCCGTCCGGGTCGCGCGCGAACAGCGACGACAGTCGCTCCCACGTGCGCTCGTCGGGCTCGGGGTCCTCGGGAGCGAGGACGTCGCGCAGGCGGCGCGGATGGAAGCTGACCCCGAGGACCGCGGCCCGGCGCACGAGCGTGCGATCGCCGGCGTCGAGCGCGTCGATCCTCGCGCTCGCCGCCGCGTCGATGCTGTCGGGCAGCGACACCGATCCACCGGCGGCGGCGGCCAACAGGTCGAGCAGGAACTCAGGGCTGCCGCCGGCACGCTCGACTGCCTGGGCGACCAAGTGCGGCGGGACCGCCTCGGCCTCGGGACTCGCCTCGGCGAGCGCGAGTGCGTCCTCGCGCGACAGTGGCCCGAGCTCGACCCGGCGGTGCTCGTCGGCGTCGGCGGCGAAGCCCTGTGGCATGTCACGCCGGGTGGCGATGACGACCCACGCGCTCGTGCCGATCACCATGGCGAGCGCGCCCAGCAGGGCCGCGGACGCGTCGTCCATGAGATGGGCGTGCTCGATCTGCACGAGCGTCGGCACCTTCAGGGCGCCGGACAGCAGGCGCAGGACGACCTCGTGCAGCTTGGCGGCACGGTACTCCGCCGCGAGCTCGGCGACCTCTCGCGTCGGCGGCGCGTCGGCGTCGATCGCGATCCCCAGCAGCGGCAACCACGGCAGCAGCTCCGGGTCTGTCGCGTCGAGCCCCGCTCGCAGCCGATCGAGGACGATCTCGTCGGCGTCCGCCCAGGTCAGGCCCAGCAGCTGGCGCAGCGGATCGCGCCAGGCGACGTAGGGCGTCTCCTGGGTGTAGACCTCGCAGGTCGTGTGCACGAAACGCATGTCCGCCGCCCGTGCTCGAGACTCGCTGAGCAGCCGCGACTTGCCGCTGCCCGTCTCGCCGACCAACTCGATCAGCGCCCCGTGGCCCGCGCGCGCCCCGGCGAGCGCCTCCTCGAGTGCCGCGAGCTCGCGACCGCGACCGATCAGCGGCAGCCGGGGACGAGCGGGGCCGGCCGAGCGTGCACGACGACCCCGCCCCACCTCCCAGGCCTGGACCGCTTTGGCCTTGCCCTTGACCCAGAACGGATCGAGCGCCGTGGTCTCGAAGCTGGTCGAGGATCGCTCGAGCACGCCGGCGGTGCAGTAGACACGCCCGGGCGGCGCCTTCGCCATCAGCCGGGCCGCGAGGTTGACGGTGTCACCCATCACGGTGTAGGTGCGCCGGTAGTGCGGACCCACCTCGCCGGCGAACACCGAGCCGCGGTTGACCCCGATCCGGACCGGGAGCGGCGGCTCGTCCTCGACCACCTGACGCAGAGCCAGCAGCATGCGCTCCTCGTCGTCCCCGGCTGCCCGGGGCGCGCCCGCGGAGAGCATGATCTTGCCACCGCCGGCGGCGACGTCGGAGCCGAGGAAGCAGATTCCAAAGCGGTCGGCCGCGGCCTGCACCGCACACACGGTGCGCTCGAGCGCGTCGGCGGCCGCGTCCGCCCCGCGATCGCGGAGCAGGCCGTCGAGCGCCCCGAACTGCAGGAACGCCACGGTGGCCAGGCGGTGCTCCGGCGTCGCCGGTGCGCTGGCCACGTGGGCGCGAAGCTGGGTGGACAGACACGCGGCCACCGCGTCGTCGGCCGGCCGCGCCGGCAACTCTGCCGGTGCCGCAGAGCGCTCCGCCGGCGCGCGGGCGAGCACCACGCCGGGCCCGCGGCGCCGTCCGAGGCAGCGGTCCGGGAGCAGCGCGGCTGTGGCTTCGCTGATCAGGATCTGACCGGTCTCGGCCAGCGCCTCCATGCCGACGACGGTCGTCGCCGCCGGACCCGCGATCACGTGCTCGCGGTGCGATTCTCCGACCAGGAACGACTCGTAGGCGCCGGTGTGGATGCCGACGGACATCCGCAACACGACGTGCCGGTCACCGACCGGGACGCGGCCGACGCGGCGCAGCTTGCGGCGCATGGCGACGGCGGAGCCGCAGGCCCGCAGCGCGTGGCCCTCGCCTCCGAACCAGATCAACATGGCGTCGCCGCCGAACTTGAGCAGTGATCCGCCGCCCGCGTACGCATCGGCGAGCAGCGGGCTGAAGCACGAGTCGATCGCGTCGACCAGCTGCTCGGCGCCCTCCCTGCCCGCGCGCGCGAGCCGCTCGGAGAGGCGGGTGAAGCCCGACACATCGACGAAGACGCCGGTGCCGTCAAGCTGCTCGACGCGCACATCCGGGGCCAGCGCGAGACGCTGCAGCAGGACCCTTGGCACAAATCGGTCGAACCGACCGATGCTCGACTCTGTCAACACTCGCTTGGGCCCCGCAGTGCCGTCGATTTCCCCGGACATCGCGGTCGGGATACCCGCCCGGTGGCCGAAGTCTAGTCCAGCGCGGCGGCGTTGAGAAGCTCGCGCACGGCAGACCGAAAATCTGGTTGCGACGACAAGGGTCTGATACCTTAGCCGCGTTTGGGGAGCCCGAACCGGGGACGGTCAGACGCCCCGTCGGCGTGGAAAGGGGCAGCACATGAAGTTCATTGGCATGCGCACGGCCATGGCGGTCGTCGCGTCGTCTCTGGTGGCGTTCGGCGCCGCGGGTGCGTCGGCGCGTGGGCCGCTCGACGCGCAGCGGACCGAGGTCAAGTGCCCGGAGCACCAGAGCTGCACCGGGTCCGTGAGCAACGGCACGTCCAGTGCCACGGTCACAGCGAGCCCGGGGAAGAGCGGGCCGGCCGCCACGCTCGTGCTCGCGCTCGACACCGGACCCGTGCTCGTGTGCGCCGACTACACGCCGCACAGCAGCGACTGGGCCGCCTTCAGCCTCAGCACCAGCACCCGCAGCAAGACGTTCGGCTACACCGTCATGCACGTGGTCCTACCGCCGGGTCAGACCGTCCGCGACGTGCTCCAGCGGACCCAGCTCTGCTACGGCGCGCCGTACGAGTTCACGACCCGCTCCGGAGCGCCGGCGACGAAGACCGTGCACCCGGATGGCACGGTCGAGTACGTGGGCCTGCTCCCCGAGTGCACATCGCCCGGCGTCACCGGGCCGTGCACGACCGGCAAGCAGCTCGACGTCGCGACGGGCATGCTCAGCATCAACGCGTTCGTTCCCGCGGGCCTTCCGGGTGATCCGCGCGGCCGGGCCTGACGCGGACGCGGGCTGTCGACGAGCGAGGGCCGGGCGATGTCGCCCGGCCCTCTGATGCCGTACCGGATCGGTGCGGCGGCTACTTCAGCTCGACGCTCGCGCCGGCCTCCTCGAGCTCAGCCTTCAGCTTCTCAGCCTCGGCCTTCTCGATGCCCTCCTTGACGGGCTTCGGGGCCTCGTCGACGAGCGCCTTGGCCTCCTTGAGGCCGAGACCGGTCGCGGCGCGCACGACCTTGATGACCTGGATCTTCTTGTCGCCGGCGCCGGTGAGCAGGACGTCGAACGCCGTCTGCTCCTCGGCGGCCTCGCCGCCGCCGTCCGCGGCTGCGGCGGCCGGAGCGGCTGCGGCGACCGCGGTCGCCGAGACGCCGAACTCCTCCTCCAGCGCCTTGATGCGCTCCGCGAGCTCGAGCACCGAAATGCCCTTCAGCTCCTCGATCCACTCTTGGGTAGTCGCCATCGTTCCTCCTTATGCGTCGGATTCCGCGTCCGACGCGGCGTCCTGTTCGGTGTCGTTCTCTGAAGTTGCTGCTGCCGGCTCCGGCGCCGCCGGTGCGGCCTCCGGCTCCGCCGGCGCGGCCTCCGGCTCCGGCTCCGCCACGGCCTCCGGCTCCGTGCCGGTGACCAGACCCTGCTCGGCGATCTGCTGCAGCGCAATCGCCAGGCCGCCGATCAACCCGTTGAGTCCGCGGACGAGACCGGTGAGCGGCGCGGCGATCGTGCCGACGAGCTGCGCCTGCAGGATCTCACGCGAGGGCAGGCGGGCGATCGAGCGCACGTCCTCGGCGCTTAGCACCTTGCCGTTCAGCAGGCCGCCCTTGAACTCGAGGATGTGGAGCACCCGCGCGGTGTCGCTGAGCGCCTTGGCGGCCAGCGCCGCGTCGCCGCGGACGAGCGTCAGCGCGGTCGGGCCCTGGAGCATCTCCTTGAGCTGCTCCGCTCCCGCCTTGTCCGCCGCCCGCTCGGAGAGCGAGTTCTTGACCACGCGGAAGCTGGCGTCGACGTCGCGCAGCTTGGCGCGCAGCTCCGCCACCTGCGGGACGCTGATGCCGCGATAGTCGACCGCGAAGATCGCGTCCGCGCCCTTGATCTGGTCGGCGATCTCGTCGACGACGGCTGCTTTCTGGTCTCTGTTCATCTCGCTTTCGGCTTCCTGTCACGAAAAACGCCCGCACGATGGCGGGCGTCGAGCACGAGATCTGTCTCGCTTCGAGGCTCCGCCTGCTCCGGTCTTACGCTGACGCGGCCGGAGGTCTGGGGCGTCGTCCTGGTGGCAATCGAGTCTACGCGGCCGACTCCTCGAGGTCGCGCACGCGCGTGGGTTCCACTTTCACGCCCGGGCCCATCGTGGTCGCGAAGGTGACCGACCGGATGTAGCGCCCCTTGGCCGCCGACGGCTTGGCGCGGATCAGCTCGTCCATCACCGCCGCGTAGTTCTCGAGCAGGCGGTGGTCGTCGAAGTCGCTCTTGCCGATCACCAGGTGCACGATCGCGGTGCGGTCGGTGCGGTACTCGACCTTGCCGGCCTTGGACTCCTCGACTGCCTTGGCGACATCCATCGTCACCGTGCCGACCTTGGGGTTCGGCATCTTGCCCGACGGACCGAGGATCCGGCCGAGCCGGCCGACGACCGGCATCAGATCGGGCGTGGCGATCGCCACGTCGAAGTCGTCGAAGCCATCCTGGATCCGCGCCGCAAGGTCCTCGGCGCCGACCACGTCGGCGCCGGCCTCCTCGGCCTCACGGGCCTTGTCGCCCTGAGCGAACACGGCGACCTTGACGTCCTTGCCGAGGCCGTGCGGCAGCGCGATCGTCCCGCGCAGCTGCTCGTCGGCGTGACGGACGTTGAGCCCGGTCCGCACGTGGACCTCGACCGACTCGTTGAAGTTGGCGGTCTTGAGCTGCTTGATCAGTGCGACAGCCTCCATGGGCGTGTATTCGTGCTCGCGATCGAGGCGCTGGCGCGCGTCGAGGTAGCGCTTGCCGTGCTTGCCCATTTAGACCACCTCCACGCCCATCGAGCGGGCGGTGCCGGCGATGATCTTCGCTGCGGCGTCGATGTCGTTGGCGTTCAGGTCCTTCATCTTCTTCTCCGCGATGTCCTTGAGCTGGGCCTGGGTGATCCTGCCCACCTTGTCGCGGTGCGGCTCCGCCGAGCCCTTCTCGAGCGAGATCGCCTGCTTGATCAGCACGGCGGCCGGCGGGCTCTTGGTCACGAAGGTGAACGAGCGGTCCTCGAACACGGTGATCTCGACCGGGATCACGGTGCCCATGTCGGACTGCGTCTGGGCGTTGAACGCCTTGACGAACTCCATGATGTTCACGCCGTGCTGACCCAGCGCGGGGCCGACCGGGGGGGCCGGGCTGGCGGAGCCGCCGACGGCTTGGAGCTTGATGACAGTGAGGACTCTCTTGGCCATGAATTACCGCTTCGCTCGAAATCTTTTCAAACAAGCCGCCGGAGGCGGCCCCTAAATCTTCTTGACCTGGTCGAATCCGACCTCGACCGGGGTCTCGCGGCCGAAGATCGACACGAGCACCTTGAGTCGCTGCGCGTCCTCGTTGACCTCGGAGATCTCGCCCGAGAAGTCCGACAGCGGTCCGGAGATGACCTTGACCGACTCGCCGATCGAGAACTGGGCCCGGCTGCGCGGCCGCTCGGCGGTCTCCTGGTGCAGCAGGCGATCGACCTCCGCCTGGGTGAGCGGGACGGGCTCGTTGGAGGCGCCCACGAACCCGGTCACGCCGGGCGTGCCCTTGACCAACGACCAGGAGTCCTCGTTGAGGTCCATGTTGACGAGCACGTAGCCGGGCATCGTCCGCTTCTCGACGGTGATCTTCTGGTTGTCCTTCATCTCGGACACCGTCTCGGTCGGCACGACGATCTGCCGGACCGCGCGCTGCTGGTTCAGCGAGACGACCCGATGCTCGAGGTTGTGCTTGACCTTGTTCTCGTGACCCGAATAGGTGTTGACTACGTACCAGCGGAACATTTTCTGTTTGGTCCTTTGCGGCGCCTGCCCCGCGCCGTGAATCGACGGCCGGCGCTTGAGGCCTCTACTTGAATGACTTAGTCCGGTTGCCTCTTACTTGAGGATGAAATCCATCAGCTTGCCGGCCAGGGCATCGGCGATGCCGAGATACGCTCCGGCGACGATCACGAACCCGAGCACAACCCCAGTGGCCTGGATCACCTGACGGCGATCTGGCCACTGTACCCGTTGTAGCTCGCGCCAGCTTCCCTGAAGGAAGTGGACGAGGCGGCTGCCGGTGCGCACCGGGGCCAGTTCCACCCCTTCCTCGGCGTCCTGGGCGGCCACGACGGCCAGCTCGGCCTCTTCGGGCCGCAAGGGAGGCCCGTCGTCCTGCCGGACGTGCGGGCCGGCGGGGATGATGCCCGGCACCCGCGTGGAGCGCTCGTCGGCTTCCTCGATCTCCTCGAGCTCCTCGGGATCGGGCACCTCGTCGAGCCCGGGGCGACCCTGGGCGAGCTGTGCCTCGGCCAGCTCGACGTCGGGCGTGGCGTGCTCGATCGGATCGGGGTTGCCCTCTTGGTGCTCGGGCCGCGCGGTCGCGACACCCGGCTGCGTCGAGGGCTCTCCCTGTGGACGACGGCTCCGTCGCTCCTTATTGCCGCGTTTGCGATTGCGAGCCATCCCGACCCCGTGTTCTCAGCGCGTTTCGCGGTGGGGCGTGTGGCGCTTGCACCAGCGGCAGTACTTGCGCAGCTGGAGTCGCTCGGGGTTGTTTCGCTTGCTCTTATTGGTCTGGTAATTCCGGCGCTTGCACTCTTCGCATGCGAGAGTGGCGGCGATCCGGACGTCTCCACGGGCCATTTACGCGCTTCCCGTACGGATTGGCAGGGCTTGGCGACCGGACCACGGGCGTCAAAACGAACGCCGCCCGGCGCCGCGAGGCAGTTTAGCGCCAGTCGCGAGCGACACGCATCCGGTTCGGCCCGCCCGCGCTCGCTCGATGCCCGGTGGCGTCAGTCCGTCAGCTCCACCGGTCGCAGCTCGAGCTCGAGCAGCCGGTCGCCGCGGAGCACGCGGGCGGCCAAGGCGGAGCCGATCGTAGCGGCGGTCATCACGCGCTGGACGTCATCGACCCGCTCGACCGCACGACCGCCGAGCTCGACGATCAGGTCCTCGGCGCGCAGGCCCGCGCGCTGCGCCGGGCTGCCGGAGGCCACCTCCACCACCTCGACGCCGGACGTGCGCCCGAGCCGGACGCGGGCGTGCGGCGGCAACGGTCGCGGTCCGCCGGCGATCCCGATGTAGGCGCGCCGCACCCGCCCGTCGCTCATCAGGGCGCTGACCACGGCGCGCGTGGTGGCGTTGATCGGCACCGCGAGCCCCAGCCCGACGCCGGCCACCGCCGTGTTGATCCCGACCAGACGCGCCGCGCTGTCGACGAGCGCCCCGCCCGAGTTGCCGGGATTGAGCGCCGCGTCGGTCTGGATCACGTTGTCGATGTAGCGCACGGTCCGCCCCGAGCGCGCGGGCAGCGACCGCCCCAGCGCCGAGACCACCCCGGCCGTCACCGAGCCGGCGAAGCCGTTGGGATTGCCGATCGCGATGACCAGCTGGCCGACGCGCAGCGCCTCGGCCTCGCCCAGACGGGCCGGGGTCAGGTCGCCGCCTTCGGTCCTCAGCACGGCGAGGTCGGAGAGGTGATCGACTCCGATCACGCCGAAGCTGAGCTCGCGACCGTCGACGAACGCCGCGCGGCCGGTGCGCCCCGGGCCGGCGACGACGTGGGCAGAGGTGAGCAGGAAGCCGTCGGGGGTCAGCGCGACCGCGCTGCCGGCGCCGGCCGGGACGTGCCCGGCCCGGGTCCGGCGCGTGATCCGGAGGTTGGCCACCGACGGCGCGAGCCGCTCGGCGACATCGACGACCACGCGCGAGTACGCGTCCATGGCCTCCGCCTCCGCCTCGGCCTCGGCCGCGCGGGTGTCGCCGTCAGGAACGTCGGTCAGCGTGCTCATGGCGCTCAGAACGTGACGGTGACGGTCCGCTCATCTGTGCCACGGACGATCGTCAGCTCGAGTTGGCCCTGCGCGCGGGCCGCGTCGAGCACCTCGTACAGGGTGTCGACGCGATCGAGCTCGCGTCCGCCGGCCGAGACGATCAGGTCGCCGCGCTCGATCCCGGCCCGCGCCGCCGGGCTGTCGTGCTCAACGACGCGCACCAGCACGCCGTCGCGCTCAGGCAGCCCGACGGCGTGGCGCAGTCGCCGCGCAACCCGCGGCGGCGCGATCGCCACGCCGAGCCGTGCGCGCTCGGGCGCCTCGCCGCGGCCGAGGGAGTCGACGCGCTTCCGCAGCGCGGCGTCAGCGGGGATGGCGAGGATCAGCCCACCCTCGACGCGCAGCGTGTTGAGCCCCAGCAGACGTCCGCCGACGTCGGTCAGCGGGCCGCCCGAGGACCCGCGCGGGAGCGGCGCCGTGTGCTCGATCGCGCCGGCGATGCGCCGGCCGCGGGGGCCGCGGAAGCTGCGCGCGGCCGAGGACACGAACCCGGGCGTGATCCGCAGACCGCGCCCACCCGGATTGGCCAGGGCCAGCACCGCGCGCCCGAGGACTGGGGCCTCGCCGTCGTCGGGCCAGGCAACGGGCTCGATCTCACCCGTGTCGACCGCGATCACGGCCACGTCGAGATCGGGATCCGATCCCGCCACGACGCCGCCGGCGCGGCTGCCGTCGGCGAAGGTCACGGTGACCTCGTCGTGGCGCAGGTTGTGCGCGTTGGTGACTACGCGGCCGGGCGCGATCACCACGCCTGACCCCACCCCCCAGCCGCGGCCGAGCCCGACCACGGCGGGACCGACATGCTCGGCGGCCTCGCCGACGACGGTTTCCAGTTCCTGAAGCACAGTCATAGCCGATCCATCCTCGTGTCTGCGGTGTCGTGAGTCTGCGCGGAGCGCCGCTGGGCCCTCACGGCAGTTACTTGCAAATTGCAAGTGAGAATTTACCAGACCGATGAGGGGGCGTGGGGTGAAGCGTTGAATCTGAGTTCCGGCCCCCGGAACTCAGATGCAGCACTTCGCGCGCGCCGTAGCATTGACGACACAGATGGCCGATCCCACGCCCACCCCAGCCGCCCCGGCCACCGATGCCCCGGCCATCGACGCCCCGGCCACCGACGCCCCGGCCACCGACGCCCCGAGCTCCGCCGGCGAGGACCCCGCCCGGTCCGCGCTCGCCGACGCGCTCGCGGCGGTCGGCGACCGCTGGACGCTGCAGATCGTCGCGGCGCTGCTCGATGGCCCGCGGCGGTTCGGCGAGTTGCAGCACGACGTGCGCGGGATCGCCCCCAACGTCCTCACCCAGCGCCTGCGGCATCTCGAGCGTCACGCGCTCGTGGTCGCACGCCCGTACTCCGAACGGCCGCCCCGGTTCGTCTACGAGCTGAGCGCCGCCGGGCGCGAGCTGGCCGGCGCCCTGCGGCTGCTGGCGGGCTGGGGCGCGCGCAACGCCGAGGGAGCGAGCGCGCCGCGCCACGCGGTGTGCGGAACCGCGCTCGAGGCGCGGTGGTGGTGCCCGACCTGCGAGCGTCCGGCCGCCGACCAAGAGGCCGAGGAGCTTCACTTCGCCTGACCGGCGAGGGTGCGGGCGCGACCAGGCTCGTCTCGCATCTGCCCCAAACGGAAAGAATCCGCGCATGCTCCGCCTCGTCGGCCTTGTCGTCTCCATCGGTCTCGCGGACTCGCTCAACCCGTCGACGATCGCGCCGGCGCTGTATCTGGCCAGCGGCGATCACCCCCGCTCGCACGTCTTCGAGTTCACCCTGGCCGTCTTCCTCGTGTCTCTGGCCGGTGGCGCGGTGGTCGCGCTGGGGCCGGGGCAGCTGCTGCTGGCGGCGCTTCCCCACCCCGGTCACACCGTTCGCTACATCTTCGAGATCGTGGCGGGAGTGGCGATGCTCATCGGCGCCGCGGTGTTGTGGTGGCATCGGGATCGCCTGTCGAGCCGCGAGTTGCCCGCGGCCAAGGCGGAGGGCAAGTCGAGCGCCGTGCTCGGCGCCACGATCACCGTCGTCGAGCTCCCGACGGCATTCCCGTACTTCGCGGTGATCGCGGCGATCGTCGGGGCCGGTCTCGGGCCGGCGCGGGCGCTGATCCTTCTGGTCCTGTTCAACGTCTGCTTCATACTGCCGCTGATCGGGATCCTGCTGACGCTGACGTTCGCCGGCTCCCGGGCCGATCAGCTGCTCGGCTGGGGCCGCAACCTGCTGCAGGCGCACTGGCCCGCCGTCCTCTCGATCCTGGCCCTGGTCGCCGGCCTGTTCGTGACCGTGCTCGGCATCACCGGGCTCACGCACACCCGGCACCGGCTCGGCCGGCTGGTCGGCCCGTTCCGGCACCTGCTGCACATCAGGTAGTGCTCAGACCCTGACCGCCAGCTCCTGCGACGGCTCACGGGCCAGCTCGTGCGCGAGCCGGCTGAGCAGGTTGGCGAGGTCGGCGTGCTGATCGGGCGACCAGCCGTCGAGCAGCCGGGCCAGGCTCGCCCGGCGTTCGGCGATCAGCTTCTCGACCGTCTGGAGCCCGTCCGGCGTCAGCACCCGGGACGGGGGCGCGTCGGGCTCGGCCGGCGGCGACTCGATCACCATGCCCCGCTGCACGAGCTCCACCAGCGCCTCCTCGCCGACGTCGGCCGAGATCGCGAAGGACGAGCACAACTCGGCGATATGCGCACCGGGATCCTCGTGCAGCCGCGCGAGCAGCCAGCACGCCGCGGGCGAGAGGTCGACCCCGGCCCGCTCGGCGATCCCCTCGACCAGACGCCGCCGGCCCTCCCGGCCAACCAGCACGCCCAGCGAGCGCGAGAGCTCGGCCAAGGAGTCGGTGTCCTTGGGCACGGCGAAGCTCTCGCCGATCCCGCTGCCGGCGGCGACGCTCTCGCGCAACGGGCGCTCGGGCAGGATCAGGCTGAGCAGGAACGCGGCCGCGGCCACGAACGCGGCGACCTGGAAGACGGTGTCGAGCGCGTTGGTGAACGCGTGGATATAGGCGGTGTGGAGCACCGGGGGCAGCTTCGAGAGCGACGCGGGGTTGGCGTGGGCGAGGCCGCTGGACGCGGCCGCCGCCGCGCCGGCGCCGCTGTGGGGCAGCGACGCCGTCAGCTCGGAGCTGAGCCGGTTGGAGAAGATCGAGCCGAGGATCGCGGTGCCCACCGAACCACCGATCGAGCGGAACAGCGTCGCGCCTGAGGTGGCGACGCCGAGGTCCTTGTATTCGACCGCGTTCTGCACGGCCAGCACGAGCACCTGCATCACCATCCCGAGGCCCAGGCCGAGCACGAACATGTAGGCCGAGGCGCCGGCCCGCGAGGTGGTCGCGCTCATGCCCGAAAGCAGCCACAGGCCGACGACCATCACGGCTGTGCCGGCGATCGGAAACGGCCGGTAGTGGCCGGTGCGGGTGATCAGCTGCCCCGAGGCGATCGAGGTCACGAGCAGGCCGGCCATCAGTGGCAGGATCTGGAGTCCGGAGCTGGTCGGGCTGGCGCCGTTGACGACCTGCAGGAACAGCGGCAGGTACGTGACCGATCCGAACAGCGCGAACCCGACCACGAACCCGATCCCGCTGGTCACCGAGAAGACCCGGTTGCGGAACAGGCGCGGCGGCAGCACGGGCTCTTCGGCCCGGCGCTCGGCGATCACGAACAGCACGATCAGCACCAGCGCGGCCGTGCCGAGGGCGATGATGAACGGCGAGCCCCAGGCGTAGGTGGTGCCGCCGAGGGTGCAGGCGAGCACGATCGCGATGAGCGCGGTGGCGAGCAGGCTCGCCCCGAGGTAGTCGACCTTGTGGGGCACGCGCTCGGGCGGAGCGGGCAGCGTCGCGGCGAGGACGACGAAGGCCACCGCCCCGATCGGGAGGTTGACGTAGAAGATCCAGCGCCACGACAGGTTCGTGGTGAAGAAGCCGCCGAGCAGTGGGCCGATCACGCTGGCCAGCCCGAACACGGCGCCGAACAGCCCCTGGTACTTGCCGCGGTCCCGGGGCGAGACGACGTCGCCGATCGCGGCCATCGTGCTCACCATCAGCCCGCCGCCGCCGAGTCCCTGGACGGCTCGGAACACGATCAGCTCGGTGAGGTTCTGCGATGCCCCGCACAGCGCCGAGCCGATCAGAAACACGATCAGGCCGACCTGGAGCACGACCTTGCGCCCGTACTGATCGCCGAGCTTGCCGTAGATCGGCGTGACCGCGGTCTGGGCCAGCAGGTAGGCGGTCACCACCCAGGAGATGTGGTTGAGGCCGCCGAGGTCGCCGACGATCGTCGGCAGGGCGGTGGAGACGATCGTGGAGTCGAGCGCCGCCATCAGCATCACGAGCATCAGGCCCGTGAAGACGATCGCCACCCCGTGGCGTCGGCCGGCGGTCGGCGCGGTTGCGCCGGCGACGCTCACATCTCTCCCACAGCTGCCGCGGCCGACCGCACGTGTCGATCTTCTCACCTGCGGTTGGTGGGCGCGAGGAACGGGCGCCAGCGCCGGACTCAATGGTGTCGACAACGGCCGGATCTGGTTCGAGCGCATGCGCATTCCGCGAGCCGACCTTGCTGGGTCTGTTCCGACGCGTGCGACGATGATGACGTGGCCTGCGCCCTGAATCTGCTCTGCGACCTGTTCGCGCTGCAAAACATCGAAGCCGACAAGGGCTTCCGGCAGGAGCACGGGCGACTCGCCTCGGTGCGCACGAACGGACTCGCCTCGGTGCGCACGAAGGGACTCGCCTCGGTGCGCACGAAGTCGGTCACGCGCGAGGGCAACCGGCTCTGCAACGCAGTGCGCCGGCAGGCAGGCCCACTCATCGACGCGCTGGGGGTTCCGGATGCGATCCTCAGAGCCCCGCTCGGGCTTCGTGATCCCGCGCCGGCGGACCGCTAGCTCCCGCCGGCTCACGCTCGGCGCCGCGCTCGGGCTGGCGCTGGCGGCCGGCGGCTGCGGCTCGGGGCACGCGTCCTCGGCATCGAGCACGCCCGCACCGGCCGTCTCAGCTCCGGCGCCGGCGGTGACGACCGCGGCGAGCACCACCGCCACGACGACGACGACGACCACGACGTCACATCGCACGGCACCTCGACGGATCGCGCACGTCGCGCGCCCGGCCGGGCCGCTGCGCGGGAAGGTGGTGGTGATCGATCCCGGCCACAACGGCGGCAACGCGGCCGCGCCGGACGCGATCAACCACATGGTGCCGGCCGGCGGCTTCATGAAGGCGTGCGACACGACCGGCACCGCGACCGACGCGGGCTACAGCGAGGCCGAGTTCAACTTCGACGTCGCGCTACGGGTGGCCGCGATCCTGCGGCGCGAGGGCGCGCGCGTGGTGCTGACGCGGAGCAGCAACGACGGGATCGGGCCGTGCGTGAGCGAGCGGGCGGCGATCGGCAACCGCGCCCACGCGGATGCGGCGATCTCGATTCACGCCGACGGCGCCCCGGCGTCGGGACAGGGCTTTCACGTGATCGAGCCGGCCCTCGTGGCCGGCTACAACGATGCGATCATCGCGGCGTCCGCGCGGCTCGGCGGGATCGTCCGCGACGAAATGGCCACCGGCTCGGGGCTGGTGCCGTCGACCTATCTCGGCCACGACGGAATCGACGTGCGGGGCGATCTCGGCGGTCTCAACCTCTCGGCGGTGCCCAAGGTGTTCCTGGAGAGCGGGAACATGCGCAATCCGCACGACGCCGGCCTGCAGACCGACCCCGCCTGGCGCGAGCGCCTGGCCCACGTGATCGCCGCGGCGCTGACGCTGTACGTGACCGGCCCGGCGCGAAGCTAGGGCAGCGGGCGAGCAGCCCGGTGCGTGCGCCGGTCAACGGGCTACGGGCGGTGGACCTTATGCGCCAGAACCCAGCGCGTGCGCGCCCAGGTCCTGGGAATCGAGGGGACGCGCGCGACCAAAACGCCGCGCGCGCCCTCAGGACTAGATCTTCGTGACGTTCGTGGCCTTGGGACCCTTGTCCCCGGCCTCGGCGTCGTAGGAGACCTTGGCTCCTTCGGGAAGCTCCCGATAGCCGCTCGAGTTGATGGCCGAATGATGGACGAAGAGATCCTTCGTGCCGTCGTCGGGGGTGATGAAACCGAACCCCTTGTCGGCGTTGAACCACTTGACGGTTCCGGTGGCCATGGTTGGTCCTCCGTGCTCTGGTGCTGCGAACGCGGAAGAAGCTAAGCAACGACTGCGGGCGCTGGCACTGTGTCAGCCCGAGCCGTTTGCTCGAACCGGGCTCAACGGTACAGGAATGCGCCGTCGGCCATCGATCCCGCGCGAAGCGGCGACGCTACTTGCGCGGGGACTTGGGTGGCCGTGGCGGTCGCGGAGGAAAACGCTTGCGCTCTTCCTCGGTCATCTTGCGCACCGTCAGCGATCCATCCTCCATCTGGCGCTGGATCTCCTCCAGCTTCTCCTTGCGCTTCTCGGCAGCGCGATCAGCCTGCGAGGCCATCTCGCTCCTTCTCGGCCGCGGCCTCGCGCTCGGCGTGCGCCAGGCGCTCCTGGGCAGCCGCGGCGGCGCGCTCCAGCGCCTCCAATCGCGCCGCGCTGGTCGGCCGCTGGCCGTAGGCCTTGGCCCGATAGATCGCATAGCGCTCGCTGTGGTAGCGCGCGTCGGCCCGCAGGGCTTCGATCTCCCTCGTGCCGACCATCTAGAACCCCCGCTTTCTGGCGTCCTCGCTCAGCGCCCGTGCCATCTCCACGGGCTCGGTGCGCCGGCGGAGCTCCGCGATCCGGTCGTCCTGCAGCACGTTCTGGCGGTCCACCGCATCCTGAAGACCCTCGAGCGCGTGCTCGAGATGCTGGATGCGCTGCTCCAGGGCGGCGATCCGGGCCTCGCTGTCGAGATCCTCCGACGGCTCGCGGATCGGTGCCGGCGGGCGCGAGGACTTCAGCTCACGCAACCGCTCGACGATCGCGCGCACCTCGCCCCGGGCGGGCCTTCCAGATCGAGCGTCGTCGCGTCCGCGGTCTCTTCGCATGTTCAGGTTGTCTCCGGACCCTCTTTGCGGGTGTCGCGCGAGAGCAAGAGGGTAAGAGCCCGGCGGGCGATCCGGCCTGGGCCGGGCCACGACGATACTCCTCCCGCCCGCGTTTATCGAGCCGGGGAGTCGCCGGGCGGGTCAGTAGTCCGCCCCATGACCCAGGTCGTGATTTGCGCCGATGCGGTCCAAGCCCGGCGCGCGTACGGTCGGTACCAACGGCTGTCTCTCAGGGCGCGACTCGTGCGCAGGCCGGAAGGTGAAACGCGCGAGGCGCTTGCCCAAAGTCCCCGAGGTGAGGTCATGACCCGCGCCACCCTCAGCACACCACCACCGCCGGTGCCGTCGACACCGAGCGAGCACACGGCACTCGATCTCTCGACCGGAGCGCGCACGCTCGGCGAGATGCTGTTGCGCAGCGAGGGGCGCGCCGGCGTCGCGCTCAACTACAAGGACGGCGGCGCCTGGCGGGACATCTCCTACCCCGACCTGCTGCGCTCGGCCCGCGACATCGCCCGAGGGCTGATCGCGATCGGCGTGGAGGCGGGAGAGCGCATCTCGATCCTCTCGGACACTCGCCCGGAGTGGACGGTGGCCGACGCCGGAGCATTCTGCGCCGGCGCCGTCGTCGCACCGATCTACCACACCAACTCACCCGAGGAGTGCGCCTACGTGCTCGAGCACTCCGAGGCCCGAGCGGTGTTCTGCGAGAACGCCGAGCAGGTCGCGAAGATCGAGCAGATTCAGGCCGACTGCCCGCGGCTGAGCGAGGTGATCGTGCTCGAGGGTCCCGGCAGCGAGTCGGTGCTCACGCTCGATCAGCTCATCGCCCGAGGCAGGGAGATCCCCGAGGACGCGGTCGACGAGCGCGTGGCGAGCGTCTCACCCGAGGACCTCGCGACGCTGGTGTACACGTCGGGGACCACCGGGCCGCCGAAGGCGTGCATGCTGACCCACAGCAACTTCATGGTGGCGATCCATACGCTCGAGGAGCGCCTCGACCTGGCCCGGGCCGACGCCCCGGTGCGCTTCTTCATGTTCCTGCCGCTGGCCCACGTGTTCGCGCGCATCGTCGAGGTGTTCACGCTCGACATCGGCGGCACGCTCGTGTACTGGCAGCGTGACCAGAAGCGGCTGCTCGAGGACTTCAAGGAGGCGCGTCCGACCTACTTCGCGTCCGTCCCGCGTGTGTGGGAGAAGGTTTATTCGGCCGCGACGAGCGGGGTGGCCGATCAGCCCATGCCCAAGCGCGCCATCTTCAAGTGGTCGATCGGCGTCGGACGACGCGTGCGCGCGCACGAGCGCAGCGGGCGCGCCCCCGGCCGCGCCCTGAGGATCGAGCACAGCCTCGCCGACAAGCTAGTGCTCTCGAAGGTCAGGAACCTGTTCGGCGGCCGGCTCGTGCTCGCGGTCACCGCCGCGGCGCCGATCGCCGAGGAGGTAATCGAGTTCTTCGACTCCTGCGGGATCGTGCTCGTGGAGGCCTGGGGCATGACGGAGACCTGCGCGGCGGGCACGATCAATACCGAGGTCGAGATGAAGCTCGGCACGGTCGGCAAGCCGGTCGGGGGACTCGAGATGCGCGTCGCCGACGACGGCGAGCTGCTGGCCCGCGGCGGGAACATCTTCACCGGCTACTTCAAGGACCCGGCCGCGACCGCCGACGCGCTCACCGACGGCTGGCTGACGACGGGCGACCTCGGCACGATCGACGCGGACGGCTTCGTGACGATCACGGGCCGCAAGAAGGACCTGATCATCACCTCGAGCGGCAAGAACGTGGCGCCATCCAACATGGAGAACGCGCTCAAGCAGTGCCGCTGGATCTCGGAGGCGGTCCTGTTCGGAGATCGGCGTCCCTACCTGGTGGCGCTGCTCACACTCGACCCCGAGGAGGCGCCCAAGCTCGCCGAGCAGCTCGGCGTGCCGGCCGACCCGGCCGCGATGGCCCACGATGCTCGCATCCGGGCCGAGATCCAGCGGGTGCTCGACGAGATCAACGTCCGCTACGCCCGCATCGAGCAGGTCAAGCGCTTCGCGATTCTCGATCGTGAGCTGACCCAGGCCGACGGGGAGCTGACGCCGACGCTGAAGATCAAGCGCGCCAAGATCTATGACGAGTTCGCCGAGGCGTTCGCCGGCCTGTACGAAGGGTGAGTCCGGATCCGGTCTGGAGCTCGCTGCTCAGCAGGCGCCGAGGAACGAGCTCCAGAACGGCGGCAGCGTGTCGTACCACATGCCGAAGTACCCGTAGCCCAGCCGCTGCGGCGCGAGCAAGGTGCAGGCCGACGCGTCGGGCGCCTCGTACACGAGCGCGGCGAAGTCGCCGGCCGGGTAGGCCCACTCCCAGCTCGCCTGTGTCCAAGCTCTGTAGGGGTTGGAGCCGGGCGTGTCGTAGGAGCCCTCGAAGGTGACTACGAGGTCCGCGGTGCGAGTCCGGCCGGCGGAGAGCGAGCATCCACCCCGACGCCGGGGTCTGGCCGAAAGTTGAACGCGTTGTCATAGAGCGGGATCAGCTCGTCGCGATGGCGCGTGGCCGCACCGGCCACGGCGGGGGCACGCCGGCGATCGCGATCGCGATCGTGGCGTTCGGCAGCAGTGGCATGTGGAGGCGGAAGCGCATCGGCGCAGTCTCTCGCCGCAGGCCCGTTCGCGACACCGAACGGCTCGGTCATCTTGTGTTCACGAGCGTGAACGACGCCGACGGCGCCCCGATCGCCGGCAGGGCGGCAGGGGCCGGACCGCTCGGCGCCGGCGTACGCTCGCGTTCACGCGCCGACATGAGAAACCTCACATGTTGTCGAGCGCGCAATTACTTGCGCACGATCGATGCCGGTGGTACGTTCGCGCCCAAGGCGTGTTTGTCGCTCGGGGCAAGCAACACACGGAGAGGTAGGACGCTGAGCGATCGCCCCATGCGGTCGGGTAGGCGTGGTGTCCACCTGCGGGATTCGTGCGGCCGGCGCGAGCGTTGCGAGCGGCAGGGGGAGGGGCGAGCACGTCACCCCATCAACGGTGATCTCATCATCCGTCCAAGGAGACCGTCCATGTCCGCAGTGACATCCGCTCGCCGCCGCACGAGTCATCGTGCCCGCGCGCTGCTGGTGACCGCCGCGCTCGCCTCGGGTGCCGTACTCGGCGCCGGTGTGCTCGCCGGTAGCGCCACCGCCCAGACCACGTACACGTTCCACACTTACGACAACGCCTCCGACCCGACCTTCAACCAGTTGCTCGGCATCAACCTCGACGGCGTGATCGCCGGGTACTTCGGCTCCGGCAACCAGGGCAAACCGAACCAGGGATACCTGCTCTATCCGCCCTACGCGCCGGGCAGCTACGTCAGCGAGAACGTCCCCGGATCGGTCCAGACCCAGGTGACCGGGCTCAACGACTTCGGCGTCACCGTCGGGTTCTCGTCCGGGCAGAACAACGCCAACAACGTCAACGAGAACGACGGCTTCTACCGCGTCCGTAACCACGCGTTCCACACCGTCCGGTTCCCGACCAAGGACAACTCGACCCCGCCGGTCAACCAGCTGCTCGGCGTCAACGACAACTACCTCGCCGTCGGCTTCTACACCGATGCGGCAGGCAATGCCCACGGGTACAAGTTCAACCTCCGCAACAACCACTACCGGGCGATCAAGCTCCCGGGCAAGCCGACGGCGACGACGGCGGCCGGGATCAACAACCACAACGACATCGCGGGCTTCGAGACCGTCGACGGCGTGACGCAGGCGTTCCTGCTGCGCTCGGGCGGTCACTTCCGGGCCCTCAAGTTCCCGGGCGCGACGGCAACGAATGCCTTTGGCGTCAACGACTACGACGAGGTGGTCGGGTCGTACACGGTGGGCAGCGGCACGACGGCCGTGACGCACGGGTTCACCTGGACCCCACAGCATGGCTTCAGCACGGTCGATGACCCGAACGGCGCGGGCACGACCACGATCAACGGCGTCGACGACTTCGGCGAGCTGGTCGGGTTCTACGTCGACGGCGCCGGCAACACGGACGGCATGCTCGCCGTGCCGAACTGAGCTCAGGCCGCGCGGGGTCGGAGACCCCGTCCCCCTCTCGGACGAGGCCGGGCGTCCGCCCGGCCTCGTCCGCTCTCTGACCGGACCGTCCCGCCGGCAGACGGCTCAGGCCCGCCGAGCTGCTGAGAGCCGCCGACTGCGCGAGCGCGGTTAGTGTTCGAGGCGCCGGTCAGGACGGACGAAGCACGTCGGCGCGCATCGGCGCCACGAACTGGCGCTCGCCCGGCTGCTCGCCGGCCTCGCCCAGCTCCGCCAACGCTTCGGCCAGCTCCCGCTCGCGTGCGTCGAAGATCGCCGCTCGCTCCGAATCGACGCTGACCATCCGGTGGCGCAGGGCGTCGTGATCGGCGATGCGAACCCGCACGTCGTAGTCGACCGTCAGCGACCGCTGCAGGCCGGCGCGCGAGGACTCGGAGAGCGCGGCCTGCACCGCGCTCCGCGCCTCGAGCTCATCCTCGACCAGGCTGGTGAGGGCGAAGAAGTCGCCCTCGGCCAACGGCTCGGCGACGTACACGATCCCGTCCGGGCGCAGCACCCGGCGCGCCTCGCGCAGCGAGCGCGTGAGATCCGCCGCGGGCACGTGATGCAGCGAGCGCATGAACACGACGACGTCGACCGAGGCATCCTCGAGCGGCAGCACCTGCGCGCGTCCGACGAGATACTTCGCTCCGCTACCGCCGTCATGGGCGATCGCGGGCGCGAGCTGTTCCTCGGAGATCTCGACGCCGACCACACCGGCGCCGCGGCTCCTCAGTTCGCGGGCGAGCGCCCCGCCCCCGCAGCCGACGTCGACGATGTCCCGGCCGGGCAACTCGACCAGCCGCTCGAGCACGGCCAGATCGGAGGTCTCCTCGCGGAAGCTCATGCGGCGCCGGACGCGACCGAGCCGGCACGGTGGCGGGCGCTCTCGAAGCACGCGAGGATCGCCCGAGCCGAGATGTCGATGTCCTCGGGCGTCGTCTGCCAGCTGACGACCGAGATTCGCATCACGTCCTGCCCGCGAAACGTGCTGCCGCCGCACCAGCACGTCCCATCGCGCTGGACGCGGTCGATGACCTCCGCCGTAACCTCGTCGCTGTCCTCGAAGCGGACCACCACCTGATCGAGCACGACATCGTTGAGCACGTCGACGCCGTCGTGGCGCGACAGCGCCGACGCCATGCGCTGGGCGTGGTCGCAGCAGCCGTCGATCATCTGGCGGACGCCCGCGCGTCCGAGGGAGCGCAGCGCCGCGTACACCGCCACCCCACGCGCCCGGCGGGAGAACTCCGGCGTCCAGTCAAAGCCCCACGGGATGTCGTCGCCATGGGACGGGATGTACGCGGAGCTCGAGGTCATCGCGGCTCGGTGCGCGGAGGCATCGGCAACGGCGGCGATGCCGCAGTCATAGGGAACGTTGAGCCATTTGTGGGCGTCGGTCGCCCACGAGTCAGCCCGCTCGAACCCGTCGAGGAGGCGGCGGCGCGACGGGCTGACGGCCGCCCACAGGCCGAAGGCGCCATCGATGTGGCACCACGCGCCGGCCTCGCGGCAGATCTCGACGATCTCGGCGAAGGGATCGAACGACCCCGTGTTGATCTCCCCGGCCTGCGCACACACGATCTTTGGACCGTCGTGCTCGGCGAGCGCGGCCCGGAGCTCCGACGGCAGCGTCCGGCCCTGATCGTCCACCGCGACGAAGCGGATGCGCTCGGCGCCGAGTCCGAGGATCCGGCAGGCGACCTTGACCGTCACGTGGGCCTGCTCGCCCGCGAGCACGCGCAGCTCGGGCGCACCCTGCAGTCCGTCCGCCTCCACATCCCAGCCGACGTCGCGCAGGACAGCATGGCGTGCCGCGGCGAGACAGGTGACGTGCGCCATCTGAGCGCCGGTCACGAAGCCGACGCCGCACGAGGTGGGCAGCCCGAGCAGCTCGCGGAGCCATCCGGCCGCTACTTCCTCGGCCACCGACAGGGCGGGCGCGACGACGTACCCGCCGGCGTTCTGATCCCACGCCGCGGTGAGCCAGTCGGCGGCAACCGCCGCGGGGAGTGAGCCACCGATGACGAAGCCGAAGTAACGCGGCCCCGCCGAGGCGACCACACCGGGCTCCACGTCGCGCGCGAGGGCGGCGATCACCTCCCGAGGGTCCACCCCGTCCTCCGCCAGCGGCCGGCCGAGAGCGGCGCGCAGCGCATCGATGTCCGCCGTGGCATGCACGGGTCGCGAGGGCAGGCTGTTGATGAAATCACGCGCCAAACGGGCGGCATCGTCAAGCACGTCGTAGCGAGCATCCATGCCCTCACTCTAACCCGGGGGCCAACCCCGCTAGGGTTGCCTAACGGCATTCCGCCGTAAACACCTAGGAGACAACGATGGCCAAGAACGAAACTGACCTGTTTGACCGCCTGCGCAAGGTTGGTGTGCGTAGGCAAGTTGCCAAGACGCTCAGCGACATCGGTGACGGCGCCAGCAAGAAGGCTGTGAAGGCTGCGCAGGGTGCCGCCGCCGAACTGCGTTCGCTGGCCGATGAGATCGAGCGTCGCCTGCCGCACTCCTCGGCAGCGAAGGCCAGGAGCAGCGCGAGCTCCCGTCGGGCGGCAGCGCCCGCGCCCCGGACCCGCAGTGCGGCACCCGCGCCCAGGCGCACGGCTGCCACGCGCAGCGCCGCCGCCTCGAGCAACGGCGCCCGCGCGCCCCGCGGTCAGAACAAGGCCAAGATCCTGGCCTCGCTCAAGACCGGCCCCAAGACCGCGTCCGAGATCGCCAAGGAGACGGGCATCGGCACCGGCACCGTCGGCAGCACGCTCAGCAAGATGGCCACGGCCGGCGAGGTCCGCAAGGCCGAGCGCGGGTACGGGCTCCCGAGCTGAGCGCGTCCTTCGCCACGGCGGCCCTGGAGCGGCTGCGAGCGCTCACCGCTGACGAGCGCTCGCGGTTCCGGCCGGGCCAACTCGAGGCGATCCACGACGTCGTCCTGGATCGGGCGCGCGTGTTGTGCGTCCAGCGCACCGGTTGGGGGAAGTCGGCGGTGTACTTCGTCGCGACGGCGTTGTTGCGGGAGGCCGGCGCCGGACCGACGCTGATCGTCAGCCCGTTGCTGGCGTTGATGCGCAACCAGATCGCCGCCGCCGAGCGGCTCGGGTTGCGTGCGCACACCGTCAACAGCACCAACCGCGAGGAGTGGGACGAGGTGCGCGATCGGCTCGCTGCCGACACCGTCGACCTGTTGCTGATCAGTCCCGAGCGACTCAACAACCCGCGCTTCCGCGAGGCCATGCTGCCGTTGTTCGCCGCATCGGTGGGGCTGCTGGTGATCGACGAGGCCCATTGCATCTCCGACTGGGGGCATGACTTCCGGCCCGACTACCGGCGGGTCAAGGACATGCTCGATGCGCTGGCGCCCGGCGTTGCGGTTCTCGGTACCACCGCCACCGCCAACGATCGCGTCGTGGGTGATGTGCTCGAGCAGCTCGCCAGTCCGGGCGGCGAGCCGTTGCGCTCCTACCGCGGTCCGCTGGCCCGGACGAGCCTACGCCTCGAGGTGCTCGAGCTGCCGCGGCCGGCGCAGCGGCTGGCCTGGCTCGTCGAGTACCTGCCCACGCTGCCGGGCTCGGGCATCGTGTACACGCTGACCAAGCGCGACGCCGAGCAGGTCGCCGCATTCCTTTCGGACAACGGCGTTGCCGCGCTGGCCTACAGCGGCGAGCAGGAGACCGAGGACCGGATTGCCACCGAGGAGCGCCTGTTGCGCAACGAGGTCAAGGCCGTCGTCGCCACCAGCGCATTGGGGATGGGCTACGACAAGGCCGACATGACGTTCGTCGTGCACTACCAGGCACCGGGATCGGTCGTGTCCTATTACCAGCAGGTCGGTCGCGCCGGTCGCGGAGTGGACCACGCCGACATCGTGCTGCTGCGCGGCGGCGAGGACCGCCGCATCCAGGACTTCTTCATCGAGCAGGCCTTCCCGGCCCGCGAGCGGGTCGCGGCGGTTCTGGCCGAGCTGAGCGGCGCCGGCGACGAAGGGCGCACGACGCGCGAGCTGATGGCGGTGGTGAACCTGGGCATGGGCCGGATCGAGGCGATGCTGAAGATCCTCGACGTCGAGGGCGCGGTGCGCCGCCAGGGCACGCGCTGGCACATCGTCCCCGACGCGGACTGGACCTACGACGCCGAGCGCTATGCCCAGGTGACCGCCCTGCGCCGCGCCGAGCAGCAGGCCATGGCGTCGTTCGGCACCGACGGCCGCTGTCTGATGCGGGCCCTGCAGGAGGAGCTCGACGACACGGACGCGCGCGACTGCGGCCGCTGCTCGGTCTGCACCGCGCCACGGTTCGGCCGGCCTCCGGACCGGGCCCTGGTCGAGCTGGCCGGACGTCACCTGCGCTCGACGCCGATCGTGCTCGAGGCCAAGAAGATGGCGCCCGACGCCGGCGGCACGATGCGCAAGATCCCCGAGGACGCCCGCCTCGAGGCGGGGTGGGCACTCGCGCGCTTCGGCGACGGTGGCTGGTGGGCCGCCGTCGAGCGCGGACTCCGCACCGGTTCGTTCGAGGAGGAAGTGGTGCTCGCGCTGGCCGACATCGTTCGCCGCGCCGGTGACGGGAGCGACCCGGTGGCGTGGATCACCGCGGTCCCCTCCGCGCGCCTCGGCGACGCGATGCCGCGGCTGGCCGAGCGCCTCGCCGCCGCGTTGGGGATCCCCCACCTCGAGCTCATCCGACGCACCGAAGATCGACCGCCGCAGCGCGAGATGGCCAATGCCGTGCAGCAGGCCGCCAACGTCCGCGGCGCCTTCACGATCATCGCTGCGCCCCCACCGGGCACCGGCGCCCTGCTCGACGATCGTCGCAGCTCGGGCTGGACGCTGGCGATGGCCGGCGGCCAGCTGCGGCGCGCCGGCGCCGAGCGCGTGGTGCCGCTGGCGCTCGGAACGCTCGGCTAAGGACCTAAGGCTCGCGCGGCGGGTCGGGCGCGACCGCGGCGAGCCGCTCGGCGCGCTGGCGGATCCCCTGCAACATCTTGCGCTCCATCACCAGCGAGCCCGGTTCCATCGGCAGCATGCCGATGCGCGCGGCCAGGGTCGGGAGACGGAAGCGGTTGCGGCTGATCAGCCGCGTGCGTCCGGCGCGCTCCTCGAGCACGAACGTCCACACCCAGTTGCCATCCTCGGAGCGCCACGCGAGCACGCGCTCGGGCTCCATTTGCTCGAGTCGCATCCGGTTCGGGCCGAAGCCGATCGTCTCGCCCACCTCGGGGTGCTGGAACTCGGGCAGCACGCGGTCGACGCTGTGCATGTCGAGCCCGAGCAGGTTCTCGATCCAGTCGTAGGTGTAGGCGCCGCCGCGAGGGGCCGGTCCAATCTGCGCGATCCACGGCCACACGGCGGCGGCCGGCGCATCGATCTCGATCGCCCGGGTGGAGATGCCGTCGGCGTCCGCGAGGAGATCGTCGCCGGGGAGGCGCGCTGCCGCCTCGGCGGCGGTCGCCCCCCAGGTCAGGATCGGCCGCCGCAGCAACGCCCAGTAGAGCGTGCATGACCCGGCGCTGAGGACGAAGACGAGGCGCAGCGGGTGGCGCATGAGCACATCGTGGACGATCGTGGGGCCGCCGGTATCGGCAGCTTCCGGCAGCTGGGGTGTGGGCGACTACGCACCGGCCCCGCGTGGTTCCGCGGTTGTGGATCGCGGAGCCGGTTGCGAGCCTGGGTGCAACGATGACCCGCGCCTGCCGGCTGACCGGACTGCTCGCGTTCTCGCTCGGCGCCTACGGGATCCTCGCGCGGCCGCGATTGCTGCGCTGGGGCGCGAGCGATGCGGAGGTGGACGAGACGTTTCCGGGCGCCGGCCTGATCCCCGGCGGCACGCGTACCGCAACGATGGCGGTGACGATCGACGCGCCACCGTCACGGGTGTGGCCGTGGCTGGCGCAGATGGGCTGCAATCGCGCCGGCTGGTACAGCTGGGACCACCTGGACAACGGCGGCAGCACAAGCGCGCACGAGATTCGACCCGAGTGGCAGCAGATCGCGGTCGGCGACCGTCTTGCCTCGAGTCCGAGCGGGCGCGGATGGTTCGAGGTCGCCGCCGTGGAGCCCGAACGCTTCCTCGCCCTGCGCGCGCCGCTCGATCTGCGCGGCAAGCCCTTCGACACCACCGCTCCCCGACCGCGCTGCCATGTCGACTCGCTGTGGGCGTTCCGGCTCGCCGAGCGGCCGGAGGGGAGGACCCGTCTCGTGGTCAGCGGCTACGCCTCCTCACACCCGCGACCGCTGACCGCGATCGGCGAGTTCCTGTTCTGGGAGCCCGCTCATTGGATCATGCAAGCGCGGCAGTTCACCAATCTCAAGCGCCGGGCGGGGCGGTCACAGCAACCTTTGATGTTGCCACCAGCGCCAGCTTCGCCGACCGGGACAGCCGCTTGATGCGCGCCTCCTCGCGCCGCGCCGCTGTGCGATCGGGCATCGGGATCGCCAGTTCGAGCTCGACCGGGAGCCGGCTCGCGGTGTAGCGGCTCGCCCGGCCCGCACGG
>Ga0208478_1000125_pt1 | contig 30147 bp, 23 predicted proteins | sample NGESurdeep072012_5_FD_184462 | JGI IMG/M metagenome (GOLD analysis project Ga0208478, IMG submission 184462) | Arctic peat soil microbial communities from Barrow, Alaska - NGEE Surface sample 415-2 deep-072012 (SPAdes) | ecosystem: Environmental > Terrestrial > Soil > Wetlands > Peat ...
ATTGAGCATGGTTTCAGAATCCAACGGATCAATTTCACAAATGGTACATACAGATTTTAACGGAATTGTGAATCGTGACTATATAATATTTGAAACTGCTCTTACAGCAAAAAAATCTGATACTTACAGACTCATGCAGTTACTAAATCCAGGGTTTGATAGTAAAATAAAAGTTTTTGCAGAACCAAGTAAGAAGACAGGAGGCCTAAATGTCGGAGGACTTCAGTTGACAGGTGGTGAGGCCAGGGCATATCTTTTTGTCAAAGGAAAAGAAAAGTCTGTAGAAGTAAAGAAAGGAAGTTATTCCAAAAATTTTGAAGAGCTTTATTCAGATTGCCCTCAGATGCTTTCAACATTCCAGGGTGAAAAAATAAAGTGGAATGATGTTGCCCTGCATGTATTCGCTTATGACCAGGCCTGTAAATAGTAGTCTGAAGCACTGCACTATGACGTTAAATAGTCCAAGAGTAATTATAAAACAAACTCTCTCATCTAAATGAATCTGGTATAGTACAGTTTTCAATAATCGAATACAAGAAATTGATATCACTTCTTTTAACTAATGATGAATATTGTCGCGGCTTTTATTGAAATTTTTAAACTAATACTTTAATGTCATGAAAAAAAGTTTATTCTTAATTATTGTTATTTGCTTTTTAAGCATATCAATGCTGAACGCTCAATTTGACAAGGGAAGAATTCTCCTTGGAATATCAACGTCATCTAATAACTTGTATAACATGTATAGTGGTGGATCATCAAATTTTTTCCATCTTGGATTTACCACATATAAGACTAAAAGCGATAATGGTAATGGAAGTTCCGAGAAAATAAGGACTTTTAATCTGTCCCCCAGAGTTGGTTACTTCATTGCAAAAAATCTGGTCGCCGGACTTGATATAAATTTTTCCTCGATGAGCATGGGAACTGGGAATAATAATGAAACAACTTCTTTGTTGGGAATAGGTCCCTTTCTGAGATACTATCTGCCTCTAAAAAAAGTTGCTCCTTTCGCTGAAATGGGAGGGTTATTTGGATCTTTAAGAGATAAGTATATCAACTATTTGAGTGTGAAAGTGGTAGACAAAACTGCCCTTACCTCTTTTTTGGGTGGTATTGGACTTGCTGTTCCAGTCGGTGACAAGTTTGCATTTGACATGATGTTAGGTTATGTCTCAACAACTTTAAAGGCAAAGGAAAACAATACGAATAATGAAAGAGAGATTCTTGGAACGTTAGCCATTAAAGTTGGATTTCATCTATATATTGGAGCAAATCAGACAGCACAAGTGAATAAATAGCCAATAAATAGATGTTCAGATATACTCTCTTAATCCATCAAGTAATACGAAGTACATTGTGCTAATTCCATTCACCAGGTCCCTCTATTGAGGGACTTTGGTGGGTGGTAAAATAAACTTGACTTGTATAACTATTCACATGTAACTTGAAGGGGAAATTTACTAGAAAATGAAAAGAATTCTTACGATTTTAATTTTACTGTCTATATGCCAATATATTTCCCCCCAGAATTATAATAATGTCAGCGCCAATTCTCCATCCTCTGGAAGGGAATCAATCCTGGCAGTATCACCTACTGTTTTGTTTGAAACTCCAAACGGAAGACAAATGGCAGGTGGTCTCAAGATCCAGGTATTTCTTGGCGGTAGATTAAGTATTGACGGAGATATTGTCTTCAGCAGTAATTATGCGCATTTTAGTCCCAGTATCATTGGGGTTCCTCTGGCTCTGCTTTTATTAAATAAAAAGGGCGAAAGAAGATTTGGAGAGCTCCTATTGACAATTGCAGCTTTAGCACTTTCATTTGAACATGTATCTTACCATATTCCGGTATTTAATAATTTTGATATTACTCCATATGTCAGCCTTCTTCGCTACAAATTTGCATACAAAAATGGTGACAATCCAGATCCGAATTTTATAGGAGAACAGTTATGTTTTACCTCCGGGCTGCAGTTGGACAAATACATTGGCAGGTTTGTCTTTTCACCATATGCAGAATACTGTTTTGGTTATAAGGATCATCTATCCGGATATAATCTTGGAGTCTATCTCGGAGTCTATTTTGGGTCTCCTGGCCCAAAACCTTACGATAGGTGAAAATGAATATGATTAAGGTAACTAGTTCTAATTCAAAGTCAATGGCAAGTGTGTTAACTAGTTACTTTTGATTCGTAGAAATTTGGAAAGCGATGTTTATCAGCATTAAAGTATTAGAGTCTCATTATATTCATCAAAGCACTTACCTTAAGCTGAAAATGATAAACTAGATACATTATCACCTAAACATTTACTTAATCTCAAGAACCATTGAAAACAATTGTACTTATCATTCACCAGGTCCTCTGAAAGGGGGACTTGAGTAAGTGGATTAAAATAAACTTGACTCTTATAAGTATTCAGTCATAACTTTGATACAGGAGACAGTTATTTGCAGGTTGACCGCTACGATAATTAGTCATATTTAACTATATTTCTGAAATCAGCTATCTTCTAGTTTTGACTTTATTAGTATTTGTGGCATTTAATAAACTGGCGAAGTAAGATCTGTTTAGAAGAGATAAAAGAATCACAGGTGGAAATACGGCAGCCGGAAAATTGCCTGTTAAAATTTATTCATGTTAAAATGAGGAAAGTTATTATTTTATCAGTTGTCGCAATACTTTTATATACTAACTCATTCTCTACGGAACCTGATTCGCCAAAGAAAAAAGAAGTATTCGAAACCAAATACAGGAGAACCATATTTGACCGTGGATATGTAGCTGTCCCAATCGGGTATTCAAACATCGATAAAGAAGGTGCTTTCTTATATGGTTTTAGGAGTGTCTGGTTGGTAAGTAATTCTTTAGGTCTGGGAATTGGAGTGAACGGATTCGTAGATTTCTCCCATTATGATAATACACTTCAAAGACATGTATTGCTTACTGCCGAAGATGGAGGGCTTTATGTTGAGCCGATCTTATTTCCAAAATTACCGGTCCATTTCTCCTTCCCCTTACTATTGGGCTTTGGTGATATAATGACACAAAAATGGGATAATGACAGATTTCAATACTTAATCAATGATGTTTTCCTTATTGCAGAACCGGCTGCTGAAATTGACCTGAATATCAGTACGCATTTCAAGATCGCATTGGGAGCCTCTTATAAGTTTGCAACACTTCATAACATCTATCTATCCGGGACCTCTCCATTAAGTCCTGACGCTCTTAAGACCTGGAGCTATAAGTTGACTTTTAAATTCGGAGGGTTCTGAAACCGCAAACCATGTAATCACATCCTGGCTCTCTCTTTACGAAGTAGAGAGGGGGAATAGGGGGTAATATGATTAGCCAATTAATATTGAAGTACCACTTCAGTGTCTTCTCATACCCCAGAGATGAGTTTTGATAATCCCTGTAATAGTTTCGACACCTTCATCATAGAATTTAGAAAATTTACTTAAGTGCTAATTTCACTTTCCCGGTCCCTCGAAAGGGGGATTGGGGAAAGTGACTTGTACGAATGAATAAAAAATCTAACTCCTTTAATTTCAGTAGAGATAATAATTGTAGCATTTTGAATCAATGAAGTGTATCATATCACTACAATAATAACTTGGCTTAATTCTAATGTTTAATATAAATTGCACATACTCTTATAGTTATATAGATTGGCCCAATTATTGAGTTTCCTCTTTAGTTATACGATAAACTTGACCTGGCCTTTATGACTGAATTTTAACACACAAAGCAGTGAATGCTGAAAAAGCAAAGTGATAATAAACCTAAAAAAGAAAATTAAAGTACGACTTCTATTTTGCAAAATAATTGTGTAAATGTGACTATAAAATCCAAAACAAGCAGTGCAAATATTATTTACAGACCCCGTCAGAATGAATTATCAAAGGAGTTATGTAAGTTTTTAAATAAATCTGATTAAGACCTATTCAACTTGTTAATAAACTAAATTTTAAATCTATGAAGAACTTAATTAAACTTTCAACTTTAGGTTTCTTGATTCTATCAACTATTAGTTATTCATGTAAGAAAAAGGAAGTTCCTATTTTGACGACCAACGAAATTACAAATATTAGATCAATCTCAGCTATATGTGGGGGAATCATAACTGATGAGGGTTCTGGTGAAGTAATTGCCAGGGGTGTTTGTTGGAGTACTGGTACTAGACCTACAATAAACGATAATAAATCTTTAGATGGCACAGGTCTAGGTAGTTTTTCAAGCAATATAACGGGTTTGAGTGCCATGACAGTTTATTATGTCCGCGCTTATGCGACGAATAGCGCTGGAACAGGATATGGGATATCAAATTCATTTACTACTGTAGGTGTTGCAGATTCTGAGGGTAATAAATATAAAATAATAATTATAGGTAATCAAGTTTGGATGGCAGAGAATCTTAAAGCTACAAAATACAATGATGGTACATCGATCTCTCTGGTTACTAATAATACAGCTTGGATAAACCTTACTTCCCCTGGGTACTGTTGGTACAATAATGACCAATCTACAAACAAATATACTTATGGGATACTTTATAATTGGTATACTATTAGTACAGGAAAGTTATGTCCAACGGGCTGGCATGTACCCACTGATGCAGAATGGGTGACTTTGATAACCTATTTAGGTGGTGAAAATATAGCCGGTGGTAAACTAAAAGAAAGTGGAACAACCCATTGGCAAAGTCCTAATACAGGAGCAACAAATGAAAGCGGTTTTACGGCTTTGCCCTCAGGTGATCGTATTGGAGCAGATGGTAGCTTTTACAATCTTAATGGTTACGTAATCTATTGGAGCAGTGACCAATTATCTTTTACACAGGCTATAGACAGAGTTTTGGTCTTCAATGATACCAATTTCAGAACAGGATATGATAATATGACTGCAGGTTTTTCTGTTCGCTGTATCAAGGATAATTAACCAGGTAAAATGGAGTTCGGGTTGCTCTCTTTATGTTGCATTAAATAATGCATGGTTCTAGGATGTGCAACTCACATGACAACTCTATCTATATTTCCTGAACCACTGAAAATCAACAATACTAGATTCCATCCATCATGTCTGAAAAGATTTTGGTGGATGGTTTTTTAATAACAAAATTAATAGCTATTTAATTTATCTGGTGTATCTTTGATAAAGGATTAAAGTGTTATTGTACTATCATAATCATTAATTTGTGAAAACACAAAAACATTTTCTTGTTCTTCTCTATCTTTTCTTGCCTTTTATATCTTTCTCTCAGGGTTTTTTAATTACTCCTCCCAAACTGGAATTCGATGGCAGGCAATTGCACATTTCCTATGATATTATAAATAAAAGTCAAACGGATCAATTCTATGTATGGGTTGAAATGGAGAAGAAAAATGGTGAGCCTGTCGGAATGAAATCTATTTCAGGTGATGTTGGCGATAATATAAAAGCGGGTAATAATAAGCAGATTACCTGGGTTCCGGAAAAAGATTCCATTTTCCTAAATGAAGAGATCTTTGTTGAAGTTAAAGCTGAAAAATATGTCAAATCTTTCAACAAAGGCTCTATGATGCTTTTGTCAACAGTTGTTCCGGGATTGGGTCAGACAATGATAAGCAAAGGGAAACCATATTGGCTGACGGGAGTAGCAGCTTATGGAGCACTGGCCGGTGGTTTCATTTTTCACAATAAATATCTTAAAACTTATGATTCCTACCAAATTGAAGAAGATCCTTTAATAAGAGATAATCTGTTTAATCAGGCTCAAAAACAGATGAATATTTCTAATGCATTGATTATCTCTGGTGCAGCCATATGGGTTGCAAATGTCTTATGGGTGGCCATAACGCCGGATAAGTACAAACCCTTTCAGCACATAAAGCTTACAGTAGATCAATCAACCGGCCCTTATAAGGGAACTACGTTATTATCATTGAAATTAACCTTTTGATTGTCATCGAAATGAAAAAGTCAATTTTTGTTTTAATACTTTGCATTTCGCAGATGATGAATATTTCCGCACAGATTGTCAGCAGCGGTAAGGCTTCAGTTCTTATAAATAATAAACCGAAACCGGAAGTTATGCAGAATAAGCCACCTGTTATTGAGCCACACAATACCAGTGTTCAGCCTGCAGGCTCTATGGAGTTGCCGATTGCCGGGGGAAAATACTATGCGCTGATAATTGGAATAAGTCATTACGACGACCCCCTGATAAATGAACTTGACAAACCAATCAAGGATGCTGAGTTATTTTATAATACAATTACTACAAGATACACTTTTGAAAAGGAAAACGTTAAGCTTCTTCGAAATGCAACGATGTCAGAGATTGTGGATGCCCTTGATTTTTATGCAAAAAGGGTTACCCCTTTTGATAATTTTCTGATTTTTTATGCCGGGCATGGAGTATGGGATGCTTCTTCGGAGATTGGCTTCTGGCTTCCATCCGATGCCAGGAAGAGCAGCAAACTTGCGTGGTTCAGAAACAGCACGCTACGTGATTATCTCCGGGAGATAAAATCAAAACATACTTTACTTATAAGTGATGCATGTTTTGGCGGTTCAATATTTAAGTCGCGCAGTGCTTTTATGGATGCTACACTTGCAATAAATAAACTTTACGAGTTACCCAGCAGAAAGGCAATGACAAGCGGAACCCTTACAGAGGTGCCCGATCAGAGCGCTTTCCTGAAATATATGATTGACAGATTGCAAAACAATTTTGAGAAATACCTCTCCTCCGAACAACTGTTTGTGAAGTTCCGGATGGCTGTAATAAATAATAGTAATGTACTGCCACAATTTGGTGTGATCCAGGATGTAGGGGATGAAGGAGGAGATTTCATTTTTATCCTCAGGTAATTTAAAAACAGTTTTTCTATAATATTTGCCGGTAACTCAATTGCCATGAAAAACAATGCCCCTAAGTTATTTTTTCTGCTGTGCCTTTTGCTGTGTTTAATAATTCCAGCAACCTGCAAGAAGCTTGAAAAGGAGATGCTGGTTACAACAAGAGATGTCAGCAATATCTTAACCAATTCTGCAGAAGCTTCCGGTGATGTAATAGACCTGGGGGAAGGAGCCACACAGCATGGACATTGTTATGCAACAACACCTAACGTGACTATTGCCGATTCAACAACAAAATTGGGGGTACCTCCTGCAGGCAGTTTTACAAGTCAGATAAGAAACCTGGTAGCAGGGACGAAATATTACATCAAATCATATTTAAGCAAAGGAAGTGTGACCGTATACGGGAAAGAGATATCTTTTACAACTGTTTCAGCTTCGCTTCCTACGCTGACGACTTCAGCGATTACATCCATTGCAGCAGCTTCAGCCAGCAGCGGCGGAAATATAAGCAGCGACGGCGGAGCTCCAATTACTGCGAGGGGAGTTTGCTGGAATACTTCAACGGGTCCAACCACAACAAATAGTAAAACTACTGATGGAACAGGTTCAGGCAGTTTTACAAGCAGCCTGACAGGATTAACAGCTATTACGACCTATTATGTGCGGGCATATTCAACAAATAGTGTTGGAACAGCTTATGGAAATGAAATAAGCTTTACAACAAGTGCATTCACACCAGTGGTTCCTACCCTCACAACTACAGCGATTACTGCAATTACTACGACAACTGCCACCAGTGGTGGAAATATAACCAGTGATGGAGGAGCATCTGTTACGGCACGAGGTGTATGCTGGAAGACAACCGCCAATCCTACAATTACTGATCTTAAAACAATTGATGGATCCGGGACAGGTTCATTCTCCAGTAATATAACCGGGCTATCTCAATTAACAACATACCATGTAAGGGCTTATGCAACTAACTCTGCTGGTACTGCTTATGGTGCTGATGTTGCTTTTACTACAATATGCGCTCCTACTATTAATACTACAACGGTCTCATCAATTGCTATTACCACTGCTACCTCCGGTGGAAATATTACTTCAGATTGCGGGTCACCAGTAACGGCTCGTGGTATATGTTGGGACACATTCAATAATCCTACAATCACCGATTCAAAAACGATTGATGGATCTGGGACGGGTTCATTTACAAGTAATATAACTGGATTGACGCCAGGAACTTTATATCATGTCAGAGCTTATGCTACTAACGCTGGAGGTACTGTCTATGGAACTGATGTATCGTTTACAACATTATGTCTTCCCTCTATCACTACTACAGCAATCTCGTCAATTACTGCTACCACTGCGACCTCAGGTGGAAATGTTACTTCAGATTGCGGGTCAACAGTAGTAACACATGGTGTATGCTGGAGTATATCTGCCAATCCAACAACTGCTGATTCGAGAACATATAATGGCTCAGGGATTGGTTCATTTGCCAGTAATATAACAGGGTTAACACCAGGTACCATATATCATGTAAGAGCTTATGCTATTAATGCTGCAGGTATCGCCTATGGTGTTGATGTTGCATTTACCACTATAGGCCTTCCCTCTATTACTACTGCAGCAATAACATCAATTACAAACGGATCAGCTACAAGTGGTGGAAATATAACAAGTGATGGAGGAGCTACTGTTACTGCAAGAGGCATTTGCTGGAGTACTAGTACAGGTCCAACAACTGCAAATAGCAAAACATCCGATGGTGCAGGTACAGGTAGTTTTGTCAGTGGTTTGACTGACTTATTGGGCAATACTATTTATTATGTTCGCGCTTATGCTGTCAACAGTGTAGGAAAAGTTTACGGAAACGAAATAACATTCACAACTCTTTCACCCTCTGTACCTACTTTAACTACTACTGCAATAACATCAATTACAACTACAACAGCTACCAGCGGTGGAAACATAGCTAATAGTGGAGGATCTTCTGTGACCTCCCGTGGTATATGCTGGAGTACAATTGCCAATCCTACCATTGCTGATGCAGAAACAAGTGATGGGACAGGTTCAGGTTTATTCACAAGCTTTATAACAGGATTAATCCCAGGAACAACTTATCACGTCAGGGCTTACGGAACCAATTCAGTAGGTACTGCATATGGTGATGATATAACTTTTACAACAATTTCACCCACTGTCACAGATATTGATGGGAATGTATATGATGCAATAACCATTGGAGGACAGATTTGGATGCAAGAAAACTTGAAGACAACAAGGCTTATAGATGGTACCGCCATTACACTTACAAATGATCCTACAACTTGGGTTAATTTATCATTATCAACTACTCCAGAATATTGTTTCTATAACTATGATGCAGCAACTTATAAAAATATTTATGGTCCGCTGTACAATTGGAATGCTGTAAGCTCAGGTGAATTATGTCCCAATGGCTGGCATGTGCCAACAGATCCCGAACTTACGCAATTAATATCTAATGTAGGAGGCTCCTCTATAGGTGGAGGCAACCTTAAAGAAATTGGAACTGCCCATTGGGTAAGCCCAAACATCGGCGCTACAAATGAAACCAGTTTTACAGCACTTCCTGGCGGATGGAATATGAATGGAAGCTTCTCTGGCGGAGGTTTCGGTACGGTTGGTTATTATGCGATTTTTTGGACTTCTTCCTTTGTTGATCCATATCAAAGAGTTTATTATATTGTTAACGGTTCTGCAGGAGTCAGCCCATATAGTGCCTCCCCAACTTACGGTTGTAGTGTCAGATGCCTGAGGGATCAATAGACTATGTGATTATTTGATAAAACCACTGAGGTAAATAGGAGTTCGGGTAACTCTCTTTCTAAATTATCATTAATTAATCAACAGTGATAATACCATCCATCAAGTCTCTCAAAAGGGGACTTGGGTGGATGGATCTTTTTAATCAGGTTACGATAAAAATGACCTCGTTAAAATAAAATTGACTTTGTCTTAAACAAGGTGTAACTTTGATAATTGATTTAAGCTAAACCTTTAAAAACTTCATTATGAAAAACACACTAAGAATTCTATTGGTGGTTATAATCATTATGCCACGCATTGACTTGTATGCTCAAACATTTGGGATAAAAGGCGGGTTAAACTTATCCAATACTTTTGAAAAGGATAACACACAAACCTATAATAATAAGATGATACCCGGAATCCATTTGGGTGCAACAGTTGGCATCCCTTTGTCAGGTGAATCAATATTTCTTGAACCCGGAATTTTATTCAATATGAAAGGTTCCAAATATCAAGAAACTAATTATTCAGAAACATATGTTATGTATTATTTAGATATACCATTAAACCTTAAGATGGTGTTTGGAAGTAATAAGATTAAAGGATACGGCACATTAGGTCCATATATTGGAATAGGTTTAAGCGGGAAAGATAGTTGGACAAATGCTGGTGTAAAAAATTCTGAAACTATTAAATGGGGTAATGATGCAAACAATGATTTCTTAAAACGATTCGATTATGGCGTTGGAATTGGTGCAGGAGTTATTTTCAGCAGTGTTTCAGTAGGGATTGGCTATGATTTGGGTTTGGCAAATATAGCATCTGATGCTTCAGGAGGATATAAAATCAACAATAGGGTTTTACAAATATCCATTGGTTATTTATTCGGGGAAAAATAATTGAATCTGGAATGTTATTTAGTAAAAGACATTCTAAGGGAAAATAAAGATTTGCTTTGGTGTTATTGTAGTTTTTAAGTTTAATGCAGACAGGGACAAATTCTATAAAAAGGATGGAAGTGATTTTTATCTTGGAAAAGCTGCTGGAGATAAGATGAAACCTGTATATGACAAATTAGCAAAGATCGGTACAGCCGCTTCAAAATACACTGATTGGATTATACTATAACATTTAAATTTTCAGCAGGAATTAAGCCCTCGGAAATCAGATCCGGGGGCTTTTCATTTACTAGAAATAAGGTGTTCGGGTATGCTCTCTTTATGTTGCATTGTATAATGCATGGTTCTAGGATGTGCAACTCACGTGACAACTCTATCTATATCTCAAGAAGAACTGAAAATCAACAGTGCTAAGTCCATCCATAAGGTCCAAAAGATTTTGATGGATGGATTTTTTAAAAGTTGCATTTTGATTAGACAAATTATAACTTGTATAAGTTTAGAATTCTGAAAAAGTAAAATTGAATATGGACCGGATGAAAAACATATTTAGAATTTCAAAAGTCATATTACTCATTTTGGCAATCTACTTTGTCCATTCTTGTAAGAAAGGAAAAGAAACAATACCTACTGTGACAACTTCTGATGTAACTAATATCACAGGAACAACAGCCTCATGTGGAGGAACAATAATCTCAGAGGGTACTGGAACAGTAACTTCAAGAGGTGTTTGTTGGAGCACAGTTCATCCAACTGTTGCAGATAATAAAACAACTGATGGTAGTGGAGTGGGATCTTTCACAAGTAATATTTCAGGATTGAATGGCGCTTCAAAATATTATCTAAGAGCTTATGCAACAAATAGCGTTGGGACTGCTTATGGGAATGAGATAAGTTTTGCAACAAATTCAACTTTTACTGGTCCGATTTTTTACAATAATAATGGTAAAATAATAAATGCTGTTTGTTACGGTTATTTTCGAGATGGGCAAGCGCCGGGTAGTATTCTCACCGAAACTCAGATTAAGGAAGATTTATTGATAATAAAAAATAATTGGGATGCAATCCGCTTATATTCTACCGATGATAACAGCGAGAAAATCTTGAAAGTGATTTTCGATAATAACATTGACCTCAAAGTGTCATTGGGAATCTGGATTTCTGGAAACACGCCAATAGACAATGCCTCTCAGGTTGATATAGCAATTGCTCAAGCAAATGCTTACCCCAATATTGTTCAGGCGGTTAGTTGTGGAAATGAAATTTCAAATATTTATATTTCGAATAAAGATGAAATTACTGGATATTTAAATAAAATTCATGAAAAAACAACTGTTCCTGTTACTATTGACGATGTGTATGCCGTTTGGTTGGACCCTAAATACAGTGATTTGGTAATGCTTCTGGATTTTCTTGCAATTCATATCTATGGACAATGGTCTAATGTTCCACTTGAAAACACAATATCATATATTGATGGTTCATTTAACGAGCTGAAAATATATTTTCCTCAGAAACAAATATTGATTACTGAAACCGGTTGGACAACCAGCAAAAATGCTGGACAATTTAATCCCGTTGCTGATGAAGTTTCGCAAAAACAATTTTATACGGAATGTCAAAAATGGAGCAATTCAAATAAAGTACCCATTTTTTATTTCGAAGCATTTAACGAGCGATGGAAAGGAGCAACATCAACCGAAGCTGAAACAAACTGGGGTTTTTATTATGCCAATCGTACGCCGAAATTAGTGTTTCAAGAGGGGAAATAAATTTGTTTTTGGTAAAACTAAGGTTTAATTTTAATAGTTCTTAAATGCGGTTTTTAAAATTGAAATAGAAATTTGGAGATCAGTGTCCACTTTAAAAACGGGGCGACTCCTAAAAACCAAACAAGGAGGACAAAATTTAATAAAGAAACAAAATGAAAACATCTGTCAGAGTATTTCATTGGTTACCACGGATTATCTGCATTTTGGCTATTCTCTTTGTTAGTTTATTTGCAGCCGATGCTTTTGCACCTGGCCTCACTATCTGGCAACAGCTTGGAGGTTTCTTGCTCCAGCTCATCCCTTCCTTTATCTTACTGGCTTTTCTTATAGTGGCTTGGAAATGGGAACTTATAGGGGGCATTATTTTTGTGGTGATTGGCCTTGTCACGAGCCCTCTTGTCTTTATGTTGAATCATAATAGGAATCACTTCTCCGTTAGTGCAAGCCTAAAAAACGTCCTTATGATTACTTTCCCCTTCATCGTTGTAGGTGTTCTTTTCATTATAAGTAATTCACTGAAGAAAAAGAATCTTGCGAAAGTGTGATAATTCAAACACTCTACAACATACTGTATAAATGTTAATTAAGGTTACCAGAACGTTATTATGGAGTGCAAAGTATCGTAATAGTAAGCTGTGAGTATCTTTTGGCTATTTATCAAACCTGAACCCCGGTAACCAGGCATTTCAAAGAAGGAAGCAGTGAAGAAAGGACGGTAATTGAATTTATAATTCGGAATATTGTATTACAATTGAAATTTACTTTTAATTTTGACGTTGGTTTTATCGCTTACATTGATAAATCTGGATAAACTGATTGTTTGACAAGCAAAAGATCTCAGAGTTCATTAATGGGAGTTGACTGAATATTAAGGAGCCTGGTTAGGAATCCCTAATTAACGAGAAATCAGAAAGAGTGATTTTAAATAATGTACTTATAAAAATAAATTATTATGCTAGATTTTAGTAGCCCAATGCATCTGATATTAATACTCCTTGTAGTAGTGTTATTATTTGGCGGAAGAAAGATTCCCGAATTGATGAAAGGAATTGGGGAAGGGATGAAAGAATTCAAAAAGGCGTCACGTCTTAATGATGAACCTGAAAAAAAGGAGACTGAAGTAAAAGACTCTGAGATTAAAACCCCGGAGAAAAAATAATTTGAGGTCTTCTGATAGTAAAATTTCCTGTATTATTCAATATGGGATTTTATTTATGTATAAGAAAAGGTGATTTTGAGCTCTCTTTTCCTGTTTTATATTCAGAAAAACAATTATGTTGTTTAAGGAATTATAGAAAATCTAAAGGATTGGTATTTCTTCAGGTAATAGAAAAACATATATAGTATCTTGGTATTAATATTGATGAGGAGAATAAAAAAAATTTTGCTGACCATATTATTTATAATTTTGCTGATTCTGTTGTTAAAAATCGTATCAGTTCTTGGAAAAGTTATAGGTTTGCTCGTTCTGTTAGTAGTAGTCCTGTTATTTGGAAGTCTGCTGATTTAAAAATACAAACAGTGGAAATATGTCTAACTTTGGATTATATAAAGCGTGCCATAAAAACTTTCAATATAAAAGACAATTCGTTTTGACAGTTCATTATCAATAGTGTAATCATAATAAAAAAGAAAAATGACCTATAGTCCTTTAAAAGAACGTTACGATAATATGAATTACAGGCGCTGCGGAAAAAGTGGAATCAGATTGCCTGAAATATCACTTGGGTTGTGGCATAATTTTGGATCTGTTGACGTTTTTGAAAATTTCAGGAAGATACTGTGGAGAGCTTTTGATGCAGGAATAACTCATTTCGACCTGGCAAATAATTATGGTCCGCTTCCCGGATCTGCAGAAGAAAATTTCGGAATAATCCTGAAAAAGGACTTCAGCTATTTACGAGATGAAATGATCATATCAACCAAAGCAGGCTGGGAGATGTGGCCTGGACCTTATGGCGATTTCGGTTCAAGAAAATACCTGCTTTCAAGTCTCGACCAGAGTCTGAAGCGAATGAATCTGGACTATGTTGATATATTCTATTCTCATCGTCCCGACCCGGAAACTCCTCTCGAAGAGACAATGGGAGCGCTGGCTCAGGCGGTTCATCAGGGGAAGGCGTTGTATGCGGGGATTTCAAGTTACCCTGCTGATCTTACAAAAAAAGCTGCAGAGATACTTAAAGAGATGCATGTTAATTGTCTTATTCACCAGCCCAAATATTCAATGTTTAACAGATGGGTTGAAAATGGACTACTAGATGTGCTTGAAAAAACCGGAATGGGTTGTATCCCATTCTCCCCGCTGGAACAGGGATTGCTGACCGACAAATATCTGAAAGGAATACCTGTTGATTCTAGAGCATATAAACCGCATGGATTTCTGAAAATCGAAGATGTAACCGGACAAAGAATTTCAAATGCAAAGCGGCTTAACGAAATCGCAGCAAAACGGAATCAATCTCTTGCCCAGATGGCGATTGCCTGGCTGCTAAAAGACCCTCGGGTAACATCGGTGCTGATTGGTGTAAGTAGTGTAGGTCAACTTGATGATAATCTGAAAACTCTTAATAATCTTAATTTCAGCGAGGATGAACTGAAGAAAATTGATTTTATTCTGAACGGAGAATGAATACTAAATTAAAGGAATTTTTTTTAAATCCATTTACTCTCTTCCTCACTGCATGGGGAATTTTAAACCTGCTTCAGGCCCGGTTTACAACTTTAAATAATGATGAAGCATATTACTGGATGTATTCAAAACAGCTTGCATGGGGATATTTTGATCATCCTCCCATGATCGCGTTAATGATCAGAATCGGGTATTTTTTCTTTCACAACGAACTGGGATTAAGGCTTATTGTTGTATTGAGCCAGTTGGTTGCCTTTTCGGTAATATGGCTGCTTACCAATAAAGAACAACGTAAGAAAAAAGAGAACATTTTACTGTTTTTTATAATAGCCGTGATACTGCCAGTTTGTAATATTTATGGATTTATCTCTACTCCTGATGCCCCGCTTATACTGTTTTCGGCCGTTTTTCTCCTGGTATATAAAAGGTTTTTAGAGGAGGAAAGCTGGCAGAACACACTTTTTCTTGGTATTTCAATAGTTGCCCTGATGTACAGTAAATATCATGGTGGACTTCTAGTTATACTCGTCATCCTTTCAAACCCTTCGTTACTGAAAAATTTCAAATTCTATTTAGCAGTATTACTATCTTTATTATTATTCTTTCCACATCTATTCTGGCAATATTCAAACGATTTTCCTTCCGTCAAATATCATCTGATCGAAAGAGTCTCTGCTTTTAATCCAAGGCATGTTCCTGAATACCTGGCAAGCCAGCTTTCCTTTAATAATCCGTTTATCATTGTGTTATTAATATGGATTATGATTAAAGTAAGATCTAAGAATTTGTTTGACAAGGCATTGTACTACATTTTTGCAGGGTTTTTAATATTCTTTTTCATTTCAAGTTTTCGTTATCGTGTCGAGCCGCAATGGACCGCCATGATAAGCATTCCTATGATAATTATTTTGTTTAACAATGTTGAATATAAATCCTGGATCAGAGGTTATCTAAAATGGGTCGCCATTATTCTGTTTCCTCTTTTTTTATTGGCCAGGCTGGCATGTATGGTTGATTTTTTGCCAATATCCTTTTTTAAAAATGAGTTTCATAAAAAGAAACAATGGGCTAATGATATAAGTATGCTTGCAGGTGATCGTCCGGTTGTCTTCACAAACTCTTATCAACGACCCTCTATTTATACTTTTTATACTGGGAAATTTGCTCATACCCTCGATAACCTGTCATATCGTAAAACACAATATGACCTTTGGGATTTTGAAGAAAAGGTACATGGCAAAGAAGTTTTATATGTTCCGCACTTTTTTTCAGATTATTATAAGGAGCATCTGACAAAACAGATACTATCTAACGGCGACTCAATATTTATTAAAATTTATAAGGATTTTCAGTCTGTACAACGGGAGTGCGTGATTTTAAATGATGATCAGTATACATTCAGCAGAAGCGGCATCAATACAATTCATTTAAAGATCTTCAATCCATACCCTTACATTATCGACTTCAGACATAAAGAATTGCCGGTAGTCTTTCAGATCGCATTCATAAAGAACGGGAATATGGAAGTTAAAAAGAATCTCGAACTGCCTGATGGTATTTCAAAATTGAATGTGGGGGATACAATTTCAGCAGATTGTAAGTTCACTATTGAAGATTTGCAGTCAGGTATCTATAAGCTTGCTATTTGTTCAGAGACCGGAATTCTATATGACACATATAACAGTAAATTCAAAAAGGCAAAAATCAATGAGTAAAATTGAGATAATAGTTAGCTGTGAAATTCCATAGTGATGTTACCATGATTGCAAGGAATTTAGCAAAATAAAATCTGAGTTTTTTTTCAAGCAGATAGATAACCAGGTTATTAATAATAAGACCAATTAATGAAATTATTAAGAATGTACTATATTCAAGAAGAACTTTTGGATTATTGCTCTGAAATGTCCAGAACCTGTTAAACAGATAATTTGAACTGGCCGCTATTGTGAAACCGGCTGAGTTTGAGATGTATCTGTTTACTTTGAGTTTTTCTTTAAGCAGAATGGTTATAGAAAAATCAATAATCATTCCCGAAAAACCGACAATAATAAATTTAAAAAACTTGAAGATCATTCGGTAGTTTTAATATTTCGGCAAAGTCCATCCATTGTGGTATTCAGGGAAGATAAATTTGTTAGCTGTACTTGTCTGAAACGCCTGCTTTGAATCATCCCAGCTTACCTTTTCGCCTGTGCGGAATGCAATATTCCCCATCTGGGCAACGAGGGCCACATCCCTGCCTACATTAATACCTGCATTAAGTTTCCGGGGAGTATTGTTTTTCAGACAATCGAGGAAATTCTTTACATGAAGATCAAGGCCGACACCAATATTTTTCTGAACAGGGAGAGCTTCAATTCTTTGTTTTTCAGGAATTACCTCCCAGCCATTACGGTCGAGAACCAGCGTACCATTTTCTCCAATATATGACATTCCGTGAGGTCTGTTCCAGTTTCCCAGACCTATACCTATTGTGTGCTCCCAGATCATAGTAAAATCCCTGAAATCATAAACTGCTGTCATAGTATCCGGAGTTTCCATAGCATCATCGGGAAAGGCATACTTACCACCGATCGCCATTACAGATTCCGGAACACTCTTTCCCATACCATAGAGAATATAATCTATTAGATGAACACCCCAATCGGTCATCACTCCTCCGGCATAATCCCAGTACCATCTCCATGTTAAGTGGAAACGGTTTTTATTGAAGGGTCGCTTTGGAGCAGGACCGAGCCACATATCATAATCCACTCCATCGGGAACCGATGAATCGGGGACTTTAGGAACAGCCCCTTTCCAATCGACATACGACCAGGTCTTACAAGTTCGGATACGGCCAAGTTTTCCTGATTTCAGATAATTTACTGCATCTACAAAATGGGGTTGACTTCTTTGCCATTGGCCAACCTGTACGATCTTTCCATGTTTATTAACAGCTTTCTGCATTATGTTTATTTCGGCAATGGATTTTCCGATTGGTTTTTCAACATAAGCGTGCTTACCTGCCTCGAGAGCGTCAACCAGAATCAGGCAATGCCAATGGTCGGGTGTTCCGATAATGGCAACATCAATATCTTTATTCTCGAGCATCCTTCGGTAATCGACATATAGTTTTGGTTTTGGGAACCCAAGTTTAACCAGAGCATCGGTACGGCTGTTCAGTACATTGCGGTCAATATCGCATAATGCCACACACTCTACCTCAGGGTTTTTCAGGAATGAAGTCAGATCGTTAAACCCCATACCATTTGCACCGATGAGACCGACTTGTATCTTATCATTTGGAGAGACTCCTATCCTGGATTTTGAAAGTGCATTAAAAGGGATAACACTGCCTGCAGCCAGAACTGAGGCAGTCTTGATGAAATCTCTTCGGGTGGAACTCATGATGAATTGATTTATTATATCTGGCAAGGTAGTATATTAATTCAATTTGGTCAATCGGCCAGTTGCTAAAATCATTAAATGGGATTTAAAGAATAATGAATAATAAGTAAAGATTCACCCAATTGTAAGGACCAGTAGCAAATTGATTTTATTATTGTGGATTTGACAATAAATTTCTAAATTTACTTCCTGCATCTGTATACAATATCTTGTGCTTCGCTGCAAATAAAAATAAAGTGAAAGTGTAATTCTCAAATAGTATTTAAAATCAACACAATGAAAAATTTTAAACTTCTTTATGTTTTAGTTTTCTGTGGATTTGTGTTTACGGTTAGTTCTGCTCAAATCCAGAATTCTGATAAACCCATTCCTGCTGATCCGAATATAAGAATCGGTAAGCTGGTTAACGGGATGACATATTACATCAAGGCAAATAAAAAGCCTGAGAAAAGAATGGAATTAAGGCTTGCAGTAAATGCAGGATCTATATGCGAAACACCAGGACAGCAAGGGTTAGCTCACTTTTGTGAGCATATGTGTTTTAATGGCACCAAAAATTTCCCCGGTAATAAAATGATCGACATGATGGAATCGCTTGGTGTTAAGTTTGGTGCAGATCTGAATGCATATACCAGTTTCGATGAAACAATTTATATGCTAAAGGTTCCTACTGACTCAGTTGAGTGGATCAACAAAGGTTTTCAGGTATTGGCCGATTGGGCGCACCAGGTCAGTATGGAAGATAAAGAGATTGATAAAGAGCGGGGTGTGATAACTGAAGAGTGGAGGTTAGGTCTGGGTGCGGAAGATCGTATGCGAAAAAAATATATACCGATCATTTTAAAAGGGTCAAGATATGCTGAAAGACTACCAATAGGTAAAATTGACGTGATAGAAAATTGTCCGCATGATACCCTGAGGGCTTTCTATAAAACATGGTACCGTCCTGACCTGATGGCAGTTGTAATCGTTGGCGACATTGATCCGAATCTTGCTGAAGAAAAAGTGAAAGCATACTTTGACACTATTCCAAAAGCACACAATCCCAGGACCAGGCTCGAATATAATGTTCCTGATAATGATGAACCATTAATCAGTGTGGAAACAGATAAAGAAGCTTCGGGTTATAATGCTACAATTTTTTATAAACATCCTAAATCAGATAATGTGACATATACCGATTATCGGAACTCGTTGATGAGATCAATATATACCGGTATGTTAAATAATCGTCTCCAGGAGATTGCCCATAAACCCGAAGCTCCTTTCTTATATGCCGGAGCAGATTATGGACCATTTGTAAGCCGTTCACTTGATGTTTATTCTTTATATGCAGCAGCAAAGGAGAACCAGATTGAAAAAAGCATTGAAGCCATTCTGACTGAGAATGAAAGAGTGCATCAGTTTGGTTTCACTTCAACTGAACTTGAACGAGAGAAAAAAGACCTTCTTTCGATGTACGAAAAGCTGGCAAAAGAGTCTGATAAAACCGAATCTGTATCATATGCCGACGAATTTATCAGAAACTATCTCACTCTGGAATGTATTCCCGGTATACAGAAAGAATTTGAGATAGTAAAAGAATTTCTTCCTGGCATAACTCTGGAAGAGATAAATAAACTTGGTCAGGAATGGACAACCGATAAAAATATGGCTGCTCTCATTACTGCACAGCAGAAAGAAGGTGTCAACGTTCCTACAGAGGGCCAGGTGAAAGATATTATCAAAGCGGTAAAGACAAAGATAATTGAAGCCTATGTTGATAAAGTTTCAGATGTTCCACTATTAGCTGTGCCACCTGCTGGCACGAAAGTGGTTAAGAGAACAGATGATCAAAAATTTGGATTTACTGAACTGACTTTTGGGAATGGAATTCGAATGATCTTAAAATCCACTGATTTCAAAAATGATGAAATTGTTTTGTCAGCTTATAGTCCCGGAGGCATTTCATTATATCCCGATGGTGATGTAATGTCTGCAACTATAGCTTCTGCAATAATTGTTCAAAGCGGGTTAGGTGATTACGATTTTACAGGATTGCAGAAAAAGCTTTCAGGGAATACTGCGAAACTTAATCCTTACATCAGCGATCTCCGAGAAGGGGTTAATGGAAACTGCTCTCCGAAAGATCTTGAAACGATGCTTCAACTCAATTATCTTTATTTTACAAAAATCCGAAAAGACGAAAGCGCCTTCAATGCTTATATCTCACGTATAAGGAACATGATAAAACCGATGAGGGCAAATCCACAGGTAATTTTCCAGGATACACTATCAAAGATAATTTCTCTCAATTCTCCACGGGTTATCGCAGTACCTTCGGAGGCACAGATTAACCAGATTAATTTAGACAGGTTGATAAGCATCTTTAAAGATCGTTTTGCTGATGCCAGTGACTTTACATATCTCATGGCCGGCAATTTTAAAGTTGATGATGTGATCCCGCTTCTGGAAAAGTATATCGGAGGACTACCTTCAATAAAGAGAAAAGAGACATGGAAAGATGTAACTCCGGGATTTCCTAAGGGATTACTTGTAGTTGATGTACCAAAAAACTCTGAACCTCAGAGTTCAGTCGCCATGGTTTGGAAAGGCGATTTCAAATGGAATGATAAAGATCGCCAGAGTTTCTCAATGCTGATGAACATACTGGCAATAAAATGCAGGGAATCAATGAGGGAAAACCAGGGCGGCGTTTATGGGGTAAGTGTTAACGGGAGCGCATCAAAACTGCCAAAACCAAATTACACTATTCAATCGATGTGGGGCTGCAATCCCGATAGTATTAAAATACTAACTCAGACAGTTTTGGATGAAATGGGAAAAATCAAAAAAAATGGTCCGACTGAGGTTGATTTGAATAAAGTGAAAGAAACCTTAATCCGTGAGCGCGAAACAAAGCTCAAAGAGAACGGTTTCTGGCTGACCTCACTACAAAACCATTTCTTATTTGATGACAAACTTCTTACTCTCGAAGAATATAAAACTTTTATAAACTCTTTTACAATTACAGATATTAAAGTCATTGCCAATAAATATTTAAATACTAATAGTTACGTTGAGGTTGCCTTGACTCCTCTTCCAAAATCGGAATCAAAATAGAATATTTCTGTTGAAATATTAAAAAGGGGCTCTGATTGGGCCCCTTCTTCATTTTTTTACATCAAAACAAACCGTGTAATTCGGCGTTGATCTTATCAATAACCTCGCTGAGGTGATCACTGTTATTGGGAAAATTATAATGATCGGCTTCGATTATAAGAACTTTCCCAAGATTGTATGTCTCCATCCATGCCTCATACCTTTCATTTAACCTTTTCAGGTAATCGATACGGATAGAACTTTCATATTCCCTTCCGCGTTTCTGGATTTGATTTACCAATGTCGGAACAGATGCTCTGAGGTAAAGGAGCAGATCAGGAGGCTTCACCAGGGAACTCATCATTTTAAAAAGAGAAGAGTAGTTATCAAAGTCACGGGTCGACATCAGTCCCATTGAATGAAGATTAGGTGCGAAGATGTAAGCATCTTCATAAATGGTCCTGTCCTGAATAATGGTTTTTTCCGATTTCCTGATTTCCAGGATCTGACTGAAGCGGGAATTAAGAAAATAGATCTGCAGGTTAAATGACCAGCGTTGCATATCTTCATAAAAGTCATTAAGATACGGATTGTCATCAACATCTTCATAATGAGCAACCCATCCGTACTGTTTTGCAAGCAGCCCTGCCAGTGTTGTCTTGCCCGATCCGATATTTCCTGCTATAGCTATATGCATAAGTCAGATTATTTTGTTTTACAGTTTATAAAATTAACAAAAATTGAGAAAGGTTGGATAAAAAAAGTGCCTAAAGTGCCTAGAGTGCCTAAAGTGAGCTAGAGTGCCTGAAGTGCGTTATATTTTCGTAATTGCTCTTTGTTTTTTAATTTTAGGCACTCCAAACTTTAGCTGCTTTTTATCCCAGCAATAATATACAAATCCTCAATATACTCGCGTGAATTGGAAAGCCGCGGTACTTTGTTCTGCCCCCCAAGTTTATTTTTTGTCTTTAACCATTTATTAAAAGTTCCTATGGGAACGGCCTTCACAACAGGCATAACAAGATTCAGGTCTTTAAATCGTTTGGCCTCGTAATCTGAGTTTACTGATTTCAGAGTGTTATCAAGGGCATTAATAAATATTGTCAAATCAGTCGGGACTTTTTCAAATTCAATTAACCATTCATGGGATCCTTTTGACACTGTATTCATAAACACAGGACCGGCAGTGTATTCTGCAATCACTGCATCCGTTGCCTTGCAGGCCGATTCAAGAGCTTTATCTGCATTGTCAATAATAACCTCTTCACCAAAAACATTTATGAAGTGTTTTGTGCGTCCCGATATCCTGAAACGGTAAGGATCAAGGCAGGTAAACACTATTGTATCTCCCATCATGTATCGCCAGAGGCCACCGTTGGTAGAAATGATAATTGCATAATTAATCCCTGTCGCCACTTCCGCGACAGTATAAGCCGGAGGATTATCGGAATTAATTTTATCAGCTGGTATGAACTCATAAAAAATTCCGTAATCCAGCATAAGGAGCATATCGCTTTTAAGGGGATCATCCTGAATTCCGAAGAATCCCTCCGAAGCATTATATGTCTCCATATAGTTCATCTGATCTCCGGGAATAAGTTTTTTATATTGGTCCCGATAAGGTGCAAAACTTATACCCCCATGAAAAAAGACTTCAAGATTAGGCCAGACATCGAGAAGGTTATTTTTCCCTGTAAAAGCAAGGATCTGTTTTATTAAAACGAGATACCATGAAGGAACTCCCGAAATACTTGTTACATTCTCATTAACAGTAGATTTTGTAATCAGGTTAAGCTTCTCTTCAAAATCTTCAAGAAGGGCAATCTTATGTTTCGGAGTTCTGATAATATCAACCCAGAATGGAGCATTTTCAATAAGAATTGCTGAGAGATCTCCATATAATGAATCGTTACTGAACTGATTCATTCTATGACTTCCTCCGAGAGTAAGACTCTTTCCTGAGAATATCCGTGTCCAGGGTCTTTGCATGGTATAAATTACCAGAATATCCTTTGCTGCCCTGTAATGACAATCTTCAAGAGCTTCGCGGCTCATTGGTATAAACTTGCTTTTTGCGGAGGTGGTGCCTGAAGACTTTGCGAACCATTTTATTTCTCCGGGCCATAAAAGATTCGTCTCTCCTTTACGGAGTCTTTCGACATAAGGGATTATATCCTCATATGTCTGCACCGGAAACCTAGATTGATAATCTTTAATGGAAACGATTGATGAGTAATTGAACTTTTTTCCCCACTCTGTTTTAGCTGCTTTAGCAAGAAGCCTGTACAGAGCCTCCTGCTGCGTTTCGAACGGGTATTTTTTAAATATTTCTATCTGATTAATACGCTTGACATTCAGCCAGTTAATTATTGAAGGAATAATCGCCATTATACTATCAGTTTGATGTTTAAAGATAGATAAAAAAGTTCAGGGTGGTGATTTAAAATTCAGCTGAAAACCTCTTTCAGTACATCAAGAGATTTTATTTTTTTCAAACCCGGAAGATGAAGTGAGTAGAATCTGACCAGTGTCTCAAGAATGTCATTCCTCACTTTCCCGGTAAGCGATATATTGCTGATAGAGTCATAAGATGCCACAAAAAACTCAGCAAGAATATTTGTAATCTCTTCGGTTGTATAATTGCCATGAACAGGGGGTATTCGGACAAAAATGCCATTCACCATGTCAAAAAATGCATCCTCTTTTTCTAATCTTGGACCCGGTTCGAATCCAAGAAAACTGCTGAGTCCGGCCAGAAAAGCTATATGGAAATTTGCAAAGCCATCTTTGCATTTGTCGAAGTATACAATTGACTCTTCGATAAAGTCGAACATCTCTTCATGAGGGCTTTCTTCTTTCAGAACAGAAGTTAAAACCTCTCCAAGAAAAATTGCAACACAGCTTTTTTTAATATTAGAATAGATATCATAAGGAGTGAAGGAAACAGAAAATTCTTTCAGGGTCTGCATTTCGCGTGATGTCTTATAGTATAACTCCATATCAAGGATGAACAATGGCTGAAAGAGGATATTATGTTTACCTGTTTTCCTTTTTCGCATTCCCTTAATAAGGAACGATTGTCTGCCGAATTTTCGAGTATATATCTGCGCAACAATACCTGAGTCGGTGTATTTTATCTGATGAAGTATTATCCCCCTGGTTTTCTCAAGCATGGTAATTTGAGGTATTTCCCAAATTTATTATATTTACTGATCAATCAACTCTATTATGTCAGTAACTAATATTGAAGAGCTTGTAAAGAGGATTGCCAGGCTTGCAAAACAGAACCAGGAGCTTGAAGAGCATATCAAGAAACTTGGTAAGATGAATGAAAAGCTGGTCAGGGACAATGAGAAGCTCAAGGGTCTTTATGAGAAGGTGTCTCCTGAGGGATTGAAGGACCCGGGTGAGGCGGAGAAGAAAGAAAGGTCGCTTAAATTTAATATGGCGACAGTTCTGTTCGCTGATATTCATGGTTTTTCAAGGCTTGTTGAGAGGATGGATTCCACATCAGTTATGGATGAACTTGATGAGATACTTGTGGAATTTGAAGCCATTGTCACCAGATTTAAAATTGAAAAAATCAAAACCATTGGCGATACATATATGTGTGCTGGTGGAATCCCGGTTAAAAATATAACAAACCCTGTCGATGTGGTAATGGCTGCCATAGAGATGAGAAATTTTCTTGAAAAATATGAAATAAACAAGAGAGGGATTAATAACCGGATATGGGATTTGAAGATTGGTATTCATTCCGGACCTGTGACTGCAGCAATTTCAGGAAGGAAGAAAATCAACTATGATATTAAAGGAGATACTGTAAATACCGCAAGCCGTATTGAAGCAGTTTCTGATAGCGGGATGATCCTGATTTCAGTTATGACTTATGAACTTGTAAAAGAATTTTTTGATTGTGAGTACTTTGGAAAGCTCCCGGTGAAATACAAAGATGATCTCCAGATGTATAAAGTGAAAGGACTAAAACCTGAATTCTCAGTTAACGGAGAGGGAATCATTCCTAATGAATCGTTCAGGATTAAATTCGGACTTATTCAGTTTACTGATATCCAGGAGCTCATTTTAGATAAACTTGAAATGGATTTGCCAGGTTACCTGTTTTATCATAATGTAAAACATACAGTCGATGTCGTTACTGAGGTGGAACTTATAGGTTGGGCGGAGGGTTGTTCCGACGAGGAAATACTGTTGTTAAAAACGGCTGCATTATTTCATGATGCCGGGCATATAGTTGCCTACGATAATCATGAGTTTTTCGGGACGCAGATCGCAAGAGAGATGCTTCCAAAATTCAATTACACTTCCAGCCAGATTGAACTGATATGTTCAATAATAATGTCAACCAAACTACCGCCAAAGCCAACCAACCTTCTCGAAAATATAATATGTGATTCTGATCTTGATTACCTGGGAAGAAGCGATTTTATCCCCGTTTCAAACACTCTTTATGATGAGCTTAAAGCTCAGAACAAAATGGGATCTCTTAATGATTGGAATAAGATACAGGTTAAATTCATTTCAGGACATCAGTATTTTACCAGAACAGCCAGAAGTCTCAGGGAGGTTAATAAACAACTCCAGATCGAGAGAATACAAAGCCTGATAACTGAATGATTATTATTTTATTACAAGCATCTTTGTGACACACGATTGTGAACCGTCTTTGCTGGCACAAAATACAAGATAGACTCCAGTAGCGACACGCCGGCCATTATATGTTTTCAGATCCCAGGTTGCCTGACCCCCGTCAGATACCGTTTCATATACAAGATTACCACTAATATCTGTAATCCTGATTTGTGAATCCCTGATGAGCCCGGTGATGGTAACATTTCCTTTGAAATCCTCTCTGACCGGATTCGGAAAAGTATAGACCTTTTTAAATTTTTCGTCCCCTTCAGTGGCATCACCTCTGAAAGACTGGATTCCCTTTGATGTTCCAAACCATACCTCTCCCGTTTTATTATCAACAGCCAGGGTTACAATGGAATTAGAAAGAAGGGGACTGTTTTGTTCATTGAAGTTTTTTATCTGGGTTGTGCCATCAGAAGATAGCAGGTAAGCGCCTGAACTGGCTGTCCCCAGCCATTTCCTATTGGCGCCGTCAACTGCTATAGAAGTAATTGTTTCGGTTTTCAGCATATAGTCGGCAAGATTTGTACCGTCATTCCTGGGAATTTTAATCCGGCTGGCTTTGAGATCACTATTGAATACATTTTCAGGATTGAAATAGATAACCGGCCCCTGATCTGTCCCTACCCATATGTTGCCGTCAATATCCTCGGCAATGGAATATACAAATGAGATTGGCTGGTTCTCTGCATCCTGCACCAGCAACTTCTTTGATTTGTCATCACTGAAAATATCGGGTGTTTTGTTATCATCCAGAATAAATAGCCCATATCCCCTGGGCAGTACAACCCATTTTTGCCCTTTCCCGGTAATAATGATATCTCCGATTGTCGGAGCATCAATTGTCAGGGGATTTACTATCCAGCTTCCATCAGATTTAAGTACTTTTATACTGCCGGGTACACCTGTTTGAGTGAGCCAGAGGTTTTTAGATTTATCCATAGCCAGACCACATATTCTTATATCCGGACTTCCGGGACTAATTGTCTGTAATGGTGAATTTGACCCGGTGTACTGTTTTATCAGGTTATTATTTTCGTATTCAAGCAATCCTCCGCCCCAGGTTGAAACAAACACGTGGTTAAGGTTATCCGGATCGATAAGTGCTCTCATGGGATCAATAATTGCACCGGATGGGAGGGAGGTCCAGTTATTATTTTCATAAATGGAAATCTGGAGCGGTCTCCCCAGGTTATTCCATGAAGCGTCGGTAGCCCCTCCGCAAATTATAGTTTTTCCATTGTATGATGTTATATCGAAAGCGTTATTGGAAACAGGTCCGGGAAGAGTAAGCGCCGTAAACTCCGACATATTTTCTCCTCTGACAAGCCCTGAGTTAATATCTGCAATCCAGATATCCTGGTTATCAGCTGCTGCCTGAGAAATGTCTGGTACTGCCCATCCGTACGAAGAGATTGTTTTAATAAGTGAACCATTGATATTATAATATTTTACGGAAGCACTGGAGGAGACTGTAAATCCCGATGATGCATTATCGAATGATTTGTTAAAAACACCAGCTATGAATGAGAATAGTGAAATGATATCACCAACAACGAACACCTGATCGCCTGCCAGAAGAGGATCTGACAGGTTTGCATATAGCTTACCACCGGAAAAGATCAATAACGTATATTTTGCAACTGGATTGGGAAGAAGGGTGACCAGGTACCAGTTTCCAAAGTAAGAGAGGCCCTGATTTGAAAGGTCGGCAGAGTACACTCCCATATCTGTGGCTGCATAAATTTTACCGTTTCCGAAGGCAATATCCCATACCTCTTCATCTTCAGAGCCGTTGCCTGGTTTCCAGGTATCGTAAATCTCCCTCTTATTGAGATCTATTACAACAATTCCAAAGCTGCATGCCAGGTAAGCATACTTGCCGTTTATACGTATTTTGTTAATCTTTTTCTCCCCGGGAATATACTTTCTGCTGATATCAGGGATGTTATAAATTATATTGTTTTTTAACAGATCAACATTCGTGCTCGTATAAGCAATTATCAGGGTTTTATTCTCTTCTGACCATGTTATTGTACTGATCCCGGTTTCTGTAAGTCCGTCTATGCGCGACATTTTCTTAAGCTCAGCAAATGCTTTGTTATAAATAATTATTGATGAGCCGGTTGAGGCAAATACTTCATCAGCACCGACAGTAACACAATCAGTCGTGTTATAAACAAGGTGATCTGACCATGATCCAACCGGTGTTTGTCCTTGTAAAATCAGTGACATTAAGAGTAGCAGCTCAATGGACAGAAACTTTCTCATCGGTACCGAATTAAAAACTCCTTCAATTTTTCAAATGCTCTTGCCCTGTGCGAAACAGTGTTTTTTTCTGCAAGCTCCATTTCTGCAAATGTGCAGATTTTACCATCAGGGACAAATATCGGGTCATATCCGAATCCTTCGGTACCTTTTTTGTCATGGATAATCGTCCCGTTTACAATTCCCTCAAAGAGGTACTCTTTCTTTTCAAGGATCAGAGCAATAACAGTTCTGAATCTGGCTTCCCTGTTTTCAGTATTGCCAAGCAATGATAAAACTTTCTCAATATTTGCCGATGAATCCTTATTCTCCCCGGCAAACCTGGCCGAATGGACTCCAGGCATTCCATTGAGAGCAGTTATTTCCAGACCAGTATCGTCTGCAAAAACATTCAATCCGGAAGTTTTAAACACAAACCTGGCTTTAGCGAGCGCATTTCCTTCAATTTGAGGTTCTTCTTCAGGGATATCTTCCCTGATATTGATATCATGAAGACTTAGAAGCCTGAAACTATTGCCAAGCAGGCTATTTATTTCTTTTATTTTATGCTCATTATTTGAAGCAAAAACTAATGTCATGGAGTCTGTTTCTTTGAACATTCAAAAGTACTCAAAAATGAGCTTTCCTTTTGACCTGATTTTTATATGTATTACATTTGGAATAATAAAAAGCAAGATAATTGTTTATGTCTTATTTCGTAAGGTTGAATTTTCTTTTCGGAATTATTTTGTTTTCAGTCTTTTTAAAAGCTTCTGCAGCTCAGGTTTCTTTTTCAGATGTAACGCCATCTATAAAGCGTATTCTGATTAATGGGGATTCTGTTGTTTTTATTTCAGACAGCTCCAGGTTGCAGCCTGCTGATTACAGGCAAAATATTATTTTAAACTATCGGAATAACAATATCTCTATAGAGTTACAACCTGCAGATAGTATCAATTATCAGTTTTTTCTTGAAGGATTTGACAAGGTATGGGGCAGTTGGAAACGCACCAGTTTTAAAGAGTATACTAACCTTCCTGCCGGAAGATACCTCTTTAAAATAAGGTATATTAGTTCGGGAAATAGTGGAGGGGAGACCTCCTTGCTCTCTTTGAGAGTTTTGCCTCCATGGTACTTTTCACAACTCGCCATAATTTTCTGCTTAATAGTATTCTCATTGATAAACTGGGCATTATACGATCTGCTTAATTTGCGGTTCGCCCGTAAGCTTTATATGCTCGAACAGATAATTAATAAGAGAACCGAGGATCTGATAGTTGAAAAAGAAAAGACAGAAGCATTACTGGCGAATGTTCTGCCAAAGAATACAGCCAGTGAATTAATGGAGAAGGGAAAGGCTACCAAGATCAAATATAATTTTGTAACTGTGCTGTTCTCAGATATTCAGGGGTTTACTAAAATAGCGGAAGAGATGAATCCTGAAGTTTTAATAGATGAGCTTGATAAATTCTTTTTTTATTTTGATTCGGTTGTTGAAAAGTTTGGCATAGAAAAAATTAAAACTATCGGGGATGCCTATATGTGTGCCGGTGGAATTCCGGAGAAGAACAGAACTAATCCTGTTGAGGTAATTCTTGCAGCTCTTGAAATGAAGAGCTATATGAAAAAGCTTAAGGCAACATCCGAACTTGAAGGGATGAAATACTGGGATATAAGAATCGGGATTCATACAGGAACCGTTGTTGCAGGTGTTGTAGGACAAAAGAAACTTTCCTATGATATATGGGGAGATACTGTAAACACAGCAAGCAGGATGGAATCTTCGGGAGAGGCGGGGAAGATAAATATATCGGGAACAACAT
>Ga0208478_1000127_pt1 | contig 29755 bp, 15 predicted proteins | sample NGESurdeep072012_5_FD_184462 | JGI IMG/M metagenome (GOLD analysis project Ga0208478, IMG submission 184462) | Arctic peat soil microbial communities from Barrow, Alaska - NGEE Surface sample 415-2 deep-072012 (SPAdes) | ecosystem: Environmental > Terrestrial > Soil > Wetlands > Peat ...
CATAACTATATTTTCCAGCCATTTCCGGCTATGAGATCCAATAACGATAACATCTGCTTTCAGTTCTTTTGCGGTAGCCAGAATAGAATCAGCAAAATCACCCTCTTTAACAATAGTCTGAATTGTTTTATCACCAAGGTGTTGCTTTGATTTTTCAAGATATTGAAGGGATGCATTTTTCAGTCCATCTACACTTTCCAACTGCATTGGACCCATATCCTCATAACCGTTATAGCCCATTATCGGTGAATATCCTGAAGTGGAATAAAACACCGGATCAGTTATCACATGAAGTAATGTTATTTCAGCATCCATGGATTTTGCCATAGAAAAACCTACCTCTGCCACCTTTTGCGCTGTTGGATTGTAATCCAAAGCTATCAGTACTTTTTTCATACTATTTGTTTTCGTATTAGTTAAATATTCTTTATGTAATTTTGGTTTTTGATATAAATCAAAGACCTCTATCGCACACATATTTTTCTATCAACCAGGTTACTTACGTCTCCTGGCGATCAGGTATCCCAGCAGAAATACAATGATTATACCAAGCAGAATCAGTACCCAATTCCAGTTTCCCATGTTCATCGAGCTTCCACCACCATGCATCATTCCCTGTTGATTATCGCAGGCTACTATTAGAGCTGCAAACGCGATAAGGTAAATCCCAGTTTTAATTGATTTTATAATTATCTGTGATTTCATAGTTATCTGATTATTTGATTAATAAATTGTTAATTATTCTCATTCACCTTTTCACCTTTGTCCAGAATTGCGAATCAAGGATTAAATGCACCCAAAGTCCAGATATCTTCTGCTGTCACCCGTAAATGAAAATTAGGAAATGAGAGAACGGGAATATAAGCTTTGTTTATCATCTGGTGAGCAAAGTTGCCCAACAGTAAATTAGAAGCACTCTTTTCCTGCTCGGTCATTATTGAAATAAGGTTTGCGTCAATTGCCCTCGCATAATCGAGAGTTAAATCAGTGAGGTTTCCACCGTGAAGATGTTCCACTGTATAAGGAACTTCATGAGTGTCAAGGTAAGAAGCTACCTGCTCGGCATATTGATGAAGCTTTTTTTCAATACTCTTTAAATTTGATAACCGTATTGTCAGAAGATGAATTTTTGAACCAAAAGCTTTGGCCAGAGCAGCAGTATATGGAACTTTTTCTCTTGTCTGAAATGTGATATCAAGGGGTAATACTATGTTATCAATATTTGAAGGTATTTTACTTTTTCTGACAGTGATCACCGGATTTCTCGAATGAGAGGTTATTTTGTAAGCATTTCCTCCAATAAACAATTCTTCAAAGCCAGATGCCCCATGGGTTGAAAGTACAGTCAATGCGTCTTCATACTTATCTGCCAGATCGGCAATTTCCTTGAATATCTTACCTTCTTTAATTATATAACTTAAAGTAAAATTTAAATTGACTTTCTCTTTATATTTTCGGAGTATTCCTTCAAATTTTGTTTGTGCAAGTTGATTTTCCTTTTCCACCTGTTGATAATAGTCGCCAGTATAATTTCCAATAACATGAACCAATAGAATATTAGCTCCGGTTTTAGCAGCCAGCATCATTGCCAGATTTAGACCATTTAATGACTCATCTGAGAGATCAAGGGGAACAATAATTGTTTTCATAATTTTATGATTTTATTTTTAAGGTGTTGAAAATTCCGGGTTCAATTCTGCTGTATTTCATGTTGTAAGGACTAATGGGGAATTTGTTTAAGATTGTTTAAAAATTTATACTCATACTTTTTGTATATAACAAAACATGAGCGGTTTTGTTATAACGAATTTTACCTCTTAAATATGGTTTTTATCGCCAATGCAGCCTCTACAGGAGCAGTTTCTCCTAACTCCTGAGCATCGTCGAGACTAAGCAGTAATGATGTAAGATTATCCTTTTCGTTTTCATCAAGAAGACTAAGCAATACATGATGTGCTCCTTTGTTAAAAATAAAGGAGCTTTTCCCATCGCGCACAGACTTTAATAACGGCAAGATACTATGTCTTCCGATTTTGATAAGACCTTCGGCTGCAATCCATCTGATTTCAAATTCTTTATCGTCAAGAAGATTAATTAAAAAAGGGATAGATTTTCTGTCAGCTATAAGCTCAACTATCTTTGCTGCTTCCATCCTAAGCAAACCATTTTCTGAATCTAATAGTCTATGCAGTTGAGGGATAATGGTTTTACCCATTCTTACCAGGGTACTTCTTGCAGCAAGTTTTTTACCGGAGTTTTTAGTATCCAATGATCCTTTAATAAGTTTGGCCAGATTGCCCGGAAAATCATTAAGAGCATTATCGATTTCAGTGTTATCAATTTTTTTCATAATCTGAGAAAATCCAGGATGTTTTATTTAATATTTACCAGTCCTTTTTCCCTGCCTTGCTAGGCGGGAGGGTTTGTACTTTCGTATCTTCTTTTATAAACATTAATGAAATATGAGGGAGCTAAAGTTAATCCCCCATAACCTGTTGAGTGTTACATAACTTTTGCAAAAAGTTATATCATTCACACATTTTCTACAACATGCATGTTGCTTGCATCATTTTCTTCTTAGGCGTAGTGCATTGGCAATTACCGACACTGAGCTGAAACTCATGGCTCCAGCTGCAATCATTGGACTGAGTAAAATTCCAAAAAAAGGAAATAGTAACCCTGCTGCAATAGGCACTCCAAGTAAATTGTATACAAAGGCAAAAAATAAATTCTGTTTGATATTCCTCATTATATCTCTGCTAAGGTTCTTTGCACGGGCGATTCCGTTCAGGTCACCTTTTACAAGTGTGATTTCAGCACTTTGCATGGCAATATCTGTACCTGTACCCATAGCAATTCCAATGTTGGCCTGAGCCAGGGCAGGAGCATCATTAATGCCATCGCCGGCCATTGCTACAATATGACCTTTCCCCTGTAATTCTTTAATTTCGTCGTATTTATCTTTAGGTAAGCAATCGGCTTTGAATCCATCTAGGTGTAACTCCCCAGCTACTGCTTTGGCAGTAATTTCATTATCGCCAGTAAGCATAATTATTTTAATACCCATTTTTTGTAACGATTGAATTGCCTCGGTGGAAGTTTCCTTAATCCTGTCAGTAACACCAATAACGCCTTCCACGGTATTTTCCCGTATTAAATACATTACCGTCTGCCCTGAGCGTTGCCATTCTTCCACCAATTTCTTTCCATCATCACTAAGAGAAGTTTTGAAATCTTCAAGCAACCTTTTATTTCCAAGTCCTATCTTTTCAGACTGGTAAACTGCCTGTACTCCTTTGCCGGTAACTGATTCAAAATTCTCCAGTTTTATCAATCCTATGTTTTTTTCTTTTGCCCCTTTCACAATGGCTTCAGCGAGAGGATGTTCACTATTGGTGTCAATTGAAGCAGCAAACATAAGAATTTCTTCATCGGTTAATTTGCCAAATGATTTAAATCCTTTAAGGCTGGGTTTTCCTTCCGTAATAGTACCAGTCTTATCAATTATCAGGGTATCAACTTTATTCATTTCCTCAATAGCACGAGCATCTTTTACCAGGATACCCGATTGGGCACCGCGACCGGTACCTACCATAATTGACATAGGAGTAGCCAATCCAAGGGCACAGGGGCAAGCAATAATTAAAACTGACACTGCATTAACAAATGCATAGACATAAGCAGGTTGTGGCCCCCATATTGCCCATACTATAAAAGTTATTATAGAAATAGCTATAATAATCTGCACAAAATATTTTGCTACTACATCTGCTAATTTTTGTATGGGTGCTCTTGTTCGGCTTGCTTCATTTACCATTTCAATAATCCGGGCAAGCAAGGTGTCATTTCCAACCTTTTCAGCTCTCATTTCAAAGACAGTCTTCCCATTGATTGTACCTCCGGTGATCTTATCGTCTTTTGATTTATCAACAGGCATAGGTTCACCAGTAATCATGCTTTCATCGACAAAGGCTTTACCATCTGTAACGATTCCATCCACAGGTATCTTTTCACCTGGTTTCACCCTAAGAACGTCTCCTGCTTTTACTTGTTCCAAAGGGATTTCCTCCTCTTTCCCGTCACGAATTATTCTTGCTACAGGCGGTACAAGATTCAGCAAAGCTTTTATTGCAGAATTCGTTTTGCTATGAGCTTTGAGTTCCAGAACTTGTCCAAACAGGACAAGAGTCAGAATTACAGCAGCTGCTTCGAAATAGAGATGAACAGTTCCATGCATATCTTTAAACTGCATCGGGAAAATACCGGGGAAAAGAAGGCCAAAAACACTAAAGAGATAAGCCGACCCCACACCGATAGAGATCAAAGTCCACATATTAGGAGCCCAGTGAATTATGGAATTCCATCCTCGTTTAAAGAATTCCCAACCTGAGTAGAAAACTACAGGTGTGGCTAAGATGAATTCTATCCAAATCCATACTTTCTTTGAAGCAAAAGATTCTAGATGCAGAAAGGTAATAACTTCTGACATTGCAATAATGAATACAGGAATACTCAGAATCAATGCAATCCAGAATTTCTTTGCCATCTTTTGGTAAGCCAATTCTTCTTCATTTGTATCCTGTGGTTTTACAGTAACCAGATCCATACCGCATATCGGACAACTCCCTGGTTTTTTTTGTCTTATCTGAGGATGCATGGGACAGGTATAAATGATACTATCAGACCTACTTTTTTTATCTTTATTAGCTTTCCCTGGCTCAATAGAGTCACTATTATTTCCTCGATGAATATCCGTGTTATGATGTTCGCTCTGTTCATCATTCCCATCTACAGCAACCAACTTCATTTTACAAACCGGGCAGTTTCCTGCTTGATCATTGGCCCTTATTCCCTCGCAGTGCATGGGGCAGATATATTTAGTCTTTATAACCGATTGAGCAATGATCTCAGGATTTCTCATAACTTTTTATTTTTTATAAAATTTGCAAAATAACAAACTAAATTGCCTGAATAGATTATCCTTCCTTTTTGTTTTGATTTACGACTTTAACTACCACCCAGATAAGTACAACAATAATGCTAATGCCGATAATCCAGTAATAAGTGCAATTTTACTGCACCAAATGTAGAGTCATGTATAGGGTTCTGTGTTATATAAATTTTGAAATAAATTACATCATTCACGGAGTTTTAGAACGCATCTGGCGATATAAAGGGACCTTCCTAAATATTTCAAATTGATGCTGGTACTCTTATGTAAAGGATTATAAAACGGAGATCACAATACAATCAAGATTCTGATCTAAATAGTGTTTATTTTAACTTACTATTTTCTGCTTCAATGCAATTCAAATCTTGTAGAATATAGATAATTGCACCTGAAAGAAATCTGTTAGCACAAGCCAGCTAATGTTCTTTAAATAAAAAATATTCTAATGATACATCGTTCTAGAACATATAGGTGAGAGATAAAGAAATGATTCATATTTATTCAACTCAAGATGACTTATCATCCCTGTCCTTGAGACAGATTCAACTTTATTGACCATTGGGCATCCGGGAACCGGACAATTAATTATTTTATGTTCCTTATTATCTGCAGGTTCCCATCCCATTATAAGATATAATGCAAAGAACCCAATTATATACGCAGCAGCGACATGCCATCCGTTCTTAATCCAAAGAATTACATCCCGGCCTTCAGGAAATTTATTTGTGATTGCGACTCCTGCTGACGATCCAAACCAGATCATTGACCCTCCGAATCCGACGCTATAAGCCAGCATTCCCCAGTCAAAATGACCCTGATCGAGGCAAAGCTTCGTTAGAGGTATATTATCAAACACAGCTGAGAGGAATCCAAGTGCTAGGGCAGTGATCCATGAAGCACTGGGCAGTTCTTCAACAGGCATCAGCGATGCGCAAAATACGAGACAAAGAAGGAATATTGTACATTTAATTGCTCTGGGGACTTCTTTCCACGGAACTGGTCTAAGAAGAGCACCGATAACAATAGCGATCCACACGCCCAATGCAGGCATATCATAAAGTATGTTTGAAACTATTGCTCCTACCAGTATTAGTCCAACATTAAATATTTTATGCCAATCTATTTTTACATTTAGAGAAGCATCTTTTTGTATCCTTTGGTATTTATCCTGTTGGTGAGAAGCGAATCATGAAAAAAAAAGTAAGGCGATACCGGCAGCAATAAATGCGTGCAAAACGTTAAATGCACTTACTCCATCTATCCACATCATTGTTGTTGTTGTATCGCCAACCACACTACCACTACCACCAGCATTGCTGGCTGCAACAATTGCTGCAATATATCCGATGTGAACTCTGTTTTTAAATACTACCAGGGCAATAGTGCCTCCAATAAGGGCAGCAGCAATATTGTCAAGGAATGATGATAAAATGAAAACGAAAATTAAAAGTATGAAGGGGCCTTTCCAGTCATCTGGCAAAAATTTTGGCAATATATCAGGAACTCCAGATTCTTCAAATATTTTTGAAAGTATGGCGAATCCCAGCAAAAGACCTAATAGATTAATCAGGATTCCCCATTCTCCCTGTCGTAATCCTTTATCCGATAATTGCTCAATCAGGGGGGTCATACCGAAGAGGTGTTCAGTAAGATGAAAACCTGGATCAAAGACGAGTTTAAAGGTTAACAATACAGTTAACCCTGTCACAGCAACCCAAAATGTATGTCTGTGAAAAAGAGCAACTCCAAGGAGAATAAGTCCGAAAATGATAAATTCAACCCTTATAGGTCCTATTGAAGGGACTGATCTTCCTGCAGCAAGCAAGCACAATGGAGATAAGAAGATTAAAAAAAACATGAAAAGCTTTTTACTGTAAATTACGATGACGGATTTAAGAATATTTTTCATTCATCGGATATTGGAGCATTAGACCAAAAACTTAATATGGCGATAAGATAGAAACTTTTTTGAATCGTATATCCATTAATAAAGGACCTCAAGAGGATTACCCTATAACTTAGAGAATTAAGATACGATACCCGGTCTGAAATTCGATTTAAAAGATTAAATTGACAATCTTGATTTAATCAAATGACAACATGATGGACTCAAAAAATAATAATATTTTAAGAGTATATCGAACTAAAGCGCAGGCAAAAAGAAATTATGACAAAATCAGTCATTTTTACGATTGCTTTGCCGGTGGATTCGAGAGTAACTATAGAAATATGGCTTTAGAACAGTTAAACATCAAGTTGGCGAAACTGTTCTTGAGATTTGTAATGGTCAAAGCCTACTAAAACAGGAACTTATTTTAAATAAATGTTTAACTATTAAATATCTGAGTCATGAAAACACAAATAAACTCAATTTTAATACCCACTGATTTTTCAGTTCTCTCAGAAAGTGCGCTAAGGGTAGGTATAGCCATAGCAAAAAGACAAAATGCTGATGTTACCTTGCTTCATGTTGTTGACCTGCTTCCGAATTTATTACCAACCCAAGTCTTACTATCCGATCCTCTCGAAGTTTTATCAAGGATGGAAGAAAAACTTAAAGAATTAAGTGAAGAGATTCAAAACGAGACTAGTGTAAAAGCGATCGTAAAAGCTTTAAAGGGAACACCATCTGATAGCATATGCAAATTTGCTCATGAAGAAAATATCAGTTTAATAGTCATGGGTACTCATGGCGTTTCCGGTTTACGAGAATTCTTTATTGGCTCAGAGGCGTTTAGAGTAGTAAAAAACGCTACTTGTCCGGTTTTAACAATTCCCGGGAACTGGGGAAAAACTGATTTTGATAAAGTTTTATTTCCTGTCAGGCTTAGACCAGGCACTTTAGATACATACTTTTATGCCAGACCAATAATTGAGAGAAATAATTCAGAGTTATTTATTCTTGGACTCTATGAACGGCAAAAGGATGTTGACAACAAAGAAATTTCCATTTTAATAAATAAACTAAAAGTTCAATTAAATAATGACAATGTTCTATTTAAATCCGGAATAACCCAATCCAAAGACCTCCCGGCAAAAATCTTAACCATAGCTAAGGATTACGAAGCTGACCTTATAATACTTACTGCAAATCTTGACTCAAATTTCGAGGCTTTCTTTGTCGGTCCATTTGTACAACAAGTTGTAAATCATTCCCGGTTACCGGTTTTAAGTATACGACCAAAATCCAATGAAAATGGACAAAATACATTTGCTGAACCTGCATAATGAGTTTAAAGATAAGAAAGTATCGAAACCTTTTAAGAAGCACAGTGTTAAACTTTATTGCGGAGACACGGCTAAGCTGGCTTATGATTGATACAAATATGATGCTGAGTTCATGAGCCTTATCCCTGATTTTTTGATATACCTGAAATTCCAATTATTCTGAATGAAAGGTAAATAGTACTGATTTCTACGCCCTTGTTTCAAGTTCTTTTGCATAAATTGAACCATGTTCAAAATACGAAGCGATAAAATATGACATAGCCGAAACTATCATTAATGGAACAAACAAAACATATCCCCCGGTAATCTCAGCAATTAAAAAAACTGCAGTCAAAGGAATTCTAATTACACCTGATAGGACACCTGCCATACCAACTACCGTAAAATTAACCACATTCAGTTCTACCAACCCGGTGCTATTTAATGCACTTGCTATCAGGTAACCAAGAAATCCTCCCATAAAAAGCGAGGGAGCAAAAATACCGCCATTTCCACCTGCTGAAATAGTAATACCTGTCGCATATATCTTGACAATCAATAAAACTAAAATTGCAATAAAAATAAAGCTGTTATCTATGGAAAAGAAACTCGGATTGAGTACTGCAATAGTCTGATGATTAAGTATTGATTGTATCGAAAAGTAACCTTCCCCTAAGAGAGACGGGAAGATAAATATTAATGCAGACAAAAGTACACCACCTATTCCAACACGAATCCATTTATTACTAATCCTTGTGAAGAGTCTTTCGATCTTAATTGTTTGACGAATAATTAGGACCGAATATAATCCAGCAATACCTCCCATCAATAAATAAATAGGAATCGCATTTAATTTCCATTGGTTTGTTATCAGTACAAACAGTTGTCCCTGAAATAATATTCTGGAAATGATTGCTGCTGTAGCACTGGCAAGAAGCAAGGGAATAAAAGCAGTAACGGACATATCCACCAATAATACTTCAATTGCAAAGAGTACCCCGGCAATTGGTGCATTGTATATTGCAGAAATACCAGTTTCGGCTCCGCTTGCCAATAATAATGCACGCTCATTATCTCCAATTTTAAAATAGCGTGCTATATTAGAACCAATCGCGGAACCGGTAGCAACAATTGGTGCCTCAAATCCTGCTGAACCTCCGAATCCAATTGTCAATGAGCTTGAAATAATGTGACCATATGTCTGATTGCGCTCAATTATTAATGATTTATTCTTTATGGAATCAAGTATCTGGCTTATACCTTTTTTAAATCCCTTTTTGTGAAAAATGCTGAAATAAGCAACTGTCAGGAATAATCCAACAATTGGGAGGCCTACAAGGAAGATGTTGGATAAATTTCGATTGGTTAGCAGTTTGATGAAATTATGGAGGTTTTGTAATAGACTTTTCAATAAAAATGCAGAGATACTTGCAACAATACCTATTAAAATGCATATTAGTATTAATAATGTGCGTTTTGGCAATCTTAATACAAATCGCCTTAGTCTTACTGCTATCTTCGAAATTATGCGCATCCATCAGTATTTTAACCATTGCAAGATATTAAAACAACTTGAACTAAAGTTTAATTACAAAGAGTAATCTGAATGGAGCACTAATTGTTCAATATTTTGAAGAAGCATCTTTAAAGAGTCCCTCTTATAAATAAACAAAACTGTAATTAAGCCTCTCAAACCCTTTTATTATCAAGGGGTTTCGTGCTTTCTGCCACAAAATCCGCCACAGCGCATTGCTAAGATGCTGATAGTATGGAAAATAAAATTTCTGTTCGAGTCCCGTCCGCACCGCCCTTAAGACTTCATAACCTCTTGCTTTTCAAGGGGTTTTTTATTGCCTACCACAAAATCCGCCAAAATCTGCCACAAACTTTTTCCTTAAACTCTTGCTCTTTCTGAGCATCTCTTTATATATTTTCAACACAGAATGTTAAACTACCAAAGTGGTTTCTTGATCAGAAATGGGGTACCCAGGTTAGATTTGTGAATAATTCAATCAATTGGTATAATATAAACTAATCTTATTAACAGATATTTATTTTTTTTTACTAGAATTAATCCAATTGTTATTAACTTAGGTTTATTATTTGGTTCTTCAAGACTTATTCCCAGTTACCAGATCAGTTTAAGGACAACATATATTCTGAATTCAACATTTTTGTAAAGTTTATGTATCATATTTATTAAGTGTGTTCAAAAAAACTTAGCAAGGAGTTAACCGAAAGTGAAAAGGAAGGGTATACTTTATCTGTTGATATTGATTCTAAGCCAGGGCAATTTTCTGTTTGCCATAAATGAAAGTATACGAATCGAGGACTATTCTTACAGGGAAGGGTTAACATCTTCAGGTGTCAACAGTGTATTCAGGGATTCAAAAGGTTTTTTATGGATCTGTACCACCAATGGCTTATTCAGGTACGATGGATATAGTTTTAAAAATATCAATTCAATAGCAAGCGGAATTTTAAAATATGAAACGTACTGCATTGTTGAAGACAGGTATCAGAATTTCTGGATAGGCACTGCCGGTAAGGGGATTGTTTATTATAACTCTCACACCGGGAAACTATTTAACCTTAAATTGAGCGAAGGGAATAATTCTAAAGTTAACAGAATATTATTCTTTCAAAACAGGATATGGGTTGCCACTAACGAAGGTCTGCTGGTTATTGATGAAAAGGAAGATATCGATGTTAATACGCTTTTTAAAGTTAAAATATTATGGCCTGACCCGTTGAACAAGAATTTGCAAATGAATGTCATAAATTTCATCTATTCCCAACCCGAGAGTAAATCATTGTGGATTGGGACAAACAGCCCGTTATATGAACTTGATCCTGATACTTATGAATTTAAAATTGTTAATTCGTACAATCAAAACTCTATAAGGTGGCTCGCTGATTATTCAAATGGTAAAATACTGGTATCAAGCTGGGATGGAGGAATTTTTGTTGTTGATCCCGTAAAACATATCCTGGAAAATGACCTTGTAATTAATGAAATAAACAGAATAGTCGGTGATAAAAGAGTAAAATCAGCTATTGTTGACAGCCAGAACCGGTATTGGATTGCAACATTTGGCGACGGGCTATATATCTTTGAGAAAGAGAAAAACGGAAGCCTGAGGTTTGAGAATTACCGGAATGAGGAAAATCTTCCAATAAAGTTAAAATCCAACTTTATTGATCAGATTTTTTTAGATAACTCAGGTACTGCTTGGTTGAGCATGGCGGAATCAGGATTGTCAAAAATTTACTACCAGAAAGAATTTTTCCGTTATTTTAATTTCTCGGAATCAGATAAAACAAAGTCAAAAGAAATACATGCCATTAAGCAATCCTCTGATAGAAACAAATTCTGGGTAAGCTTTAACCGGAATGAGTTAGATCTTTTTGATTCAAAAAACTACAGCTACAGACAATTTACATCTTCAAGTTCAGGCCTTCAATTACAAAACGATAAAATCAATTTTACTTATCAGGACAAGAAAGGGAATTTATGGATCATATATTCAAGGATCGGAATATATGTTGTCCCTTCAAAATTTACCTTAAGCCTGGTAGAAGGCAAATCAAAAGACACAATTAAGCCTGTTGAGGCAAATGCATTATTTTCGAGGGATCCCAGGGAGAATTCCTACATAACAAATTTTTTTGATGACAGTAAAGGCAGGTTATGGGTTGAAAGCTGGGGAAATGCCTATGTTCTTGAAATATTTGAGGGTTTTCTTAATTCAAAGACCTCAGAACAGCTGCAGACTAATTCTAAAATTGTTCAGATTTACTCTGAGGTTAACAAGGAGCGGATTAATTTTACTATTTCTCCTGTCAGCTCTATGGTTGAAGTAAGAGAAAATGTTTACTGGCTTGGCACAAGGAATAAAGGAGTTATTGAAATTGAAGAGCTTTCAAATCATAAATTTGTTGGAAAAGAGCTGGATATCAATGAGAAACTTCCAAGTAATTACATTAATTGTTTTTACATGGATATAAACCGGAACTTATGGATTGGGACTAATTCAGGTCTTTGTTATCTTAGTGATAATAAACTCCAGATTCTAAATGTAAAAAACGGGCTCTGTTCCGAAAGCATTAACAGCATCACAGAAGATGATAATCATGATATCTGGATTTCTACATCTTATGGGATATCTAAAATCAACAGCAAGGATTTATCAATACAAAACTTTTACAACTCTGACAACGCAAAATTGAATCAGTATATCAATGGAGCTGTAGCATTATCCACTGCCAGGAATATCTGGTTTTCTACCAATGAATCTTTAGTGACTTTTAACACCGACTCAATACAAAATTATCAAATATCTGCTCCTGTTTATTTTACTGATATTAAGATCAATAATCACACAATTATTCCTTCTGAAAAATACATGGGAATACACATTATTGACAATGAAGCAAACTTGAGTGATGTCATTAACGTTCCATATGGCTCTACTCTTAATATTGAATTTGCAGCGCTTGACTATTTAAATCCTGAGAAGATATTGTATAAATATAAAATAGGTAATAACAGCGAATGGATTATACTCAGTCGCGGGCAACGTACTCTTAATCTTCCAAATACAAATCCGGGAGAATATAATCTAAGTATAATGGTGGTCAATTCCTCAGATATAAGCGGGCTAAAGAGTGTAAAGATCCATTATCTGCCTCCATTCTGGCTTTCCAAATTGGCCTATTCTATATATTTACTGGTTATCATGTTTCTATTATTTACTTACCGGAAGCTGGTAATCCAAAAGACAATGCAGAAATCTCTTGTCGAAAAAGAGCGTTATGAGAGGAAAAAGATCGAAGAATTAGATAAAATGAAAAGTGAATTCTTTTCAAATATTTCTCATGAGTTTCGTACTCCTTTAAGTCTGATCATTAATCCCCTTGAGAAACTGGTAAATGAGGACAACCTTTCGATTAAAGACAAAGACAGGATCAGGCTTGTGCTGAAAAGCAGCAATCGTTTATTAAAACTGACCAATGAGTTAATGGATTTTAGTAAGATTGAAAAGCAATTATTAAAGCCGGATTTCGAGCTTTACGATATTGTTTCCATGACAAATGAAATCAGCCATCTTTTCATTAACCTGGCTGATTTGATGAATATCGAATTCAAGATCAACTATTCCTTCGATCGTCTTGAATTACCAATAGATAAAGGAATGATTGAGAAGGCAATATTTAATTTATTATCAAATGCCTTCAAATATACATCTATAAACGGGGTTATTATGATAAACCTCTCCAAATTCAGGGAGTCAGATACCGAATATGTTAAAATATCAGTTATAAACACGGGGCAAGGTATTAGTAACGAAAATTTAAGTAAAGTCTTTGATCGCTATTACCAGGTTAATAATGTTCAAAATAAAAATATTGAGGGTACGGGTATCGGATTAGCCCTGGTTAAAAGTTTTGTTGAACTGCATAATGGAAGGGTTGAGGTTATAAGTGAACCTAATCTTGAAACATGTTTTGACATTTACCTTCCTGTAATTCAAACTGATTTTAACAGCAGTAGCGAAGTCAGCCCTGCCATATATAAAAAATCAAGTAGAAATACAAAGATTACAGAAGATAGTGAAAATCCATCTCCCAAACAAAATTATGGGTTCAGGATTTTAATTGTGGAAGATGAAGAGGATATCAGAAATTATATAATAGAAGAATTATCATCAGATTATAAAGTTTTATCCGCTAAAAACGGCGAAGAAGGACTTAATATAGCTAATGAAACTATTCCAGACCTGATAATCACTGATGTGATGATGCCGGTTTTGTCGGGTATTGAATTGTGTAAGAAATTAAGAAATCAGGTAATAACTTCTCATATTCCAATAATTATTTTATCAGCAAAAACAGGAATTAATCAGCAGATTGAGGGACTGGAGATGGGTGCCGATGTTTACATGATTAAACCATTTAATATTGATGTCCTGAAAGTCCAGGTTCAACGTCTGATTAGCTTTAAACAAGCCATATATTCAAAGTACTTAAAGGAGACTACCCTAATTCCGCAAGACTCAGGAACCAGTAAGCTCGATGATAATTTTATCAGGAAAGTATTGACCTTTATTGAGGAAAATATGACTGATTCCGATCTTAATGTTGATCAACTGGCAAATTGTGTTTCCTTAAGCAAAGTTCAAACATACAGAAAAGTGAAAGCAATCAGTGGTTTATCTATTGTCGAGTTTATCAGAACAGTTCGTTTAAAGAAAGCATCTCAACTTATATTGGAAGATCGCTTAAATTTCTCTGAAATTGCATTTACCACAGGCTTTTCAACTCCGTCATATTTTTCTAAATGCTTTCATGATCATTTTGGAATGACGCCTTCTGAATTTGCGACTGAATACGGTAAAGAAACTGCAGCGACCGGAACGACGGGCATTCAGATTCTGTAAGTTGCTCATTTGTTCCCCGGTATTTAATCGATCATATTACTGTCAGAATTTTAATAGCATCACTTCTTACTTGCTATTTGAATCAATTTTAATAGTTGTTATTCCAAATTTGACAGAGTTAGAGCACCGGATAATTTACATTTGATTCAAATAGGTTCTTTAGTTTTTAGGGTAATTTGAACATGTTATAAATAATAGGTGTACTTTTTTGAGTCTATCATTATTAAGCGTTGTTAGTTGTTTCAATAGTTAGTTTATTAAGCGATAGGAAGCAGTTGTCAGTCGGGTACTCTGCAACCTATCGCTTTAATTAAACTTATAAAAGAAAGAATTATATGATTCATTTTGGAAAAAGGAGAATTCCTGTTGTTTTTTTTATATTAGTATTCCCGGTTAATTGTCTGCTAGCCCAAAAAACACACAGTGATAACAATGATGGCACTTATACCAACCCGGTCATCTTTGCTGATTTTCCTGATCCTGATGTGATTTTGGTTGCTGATACCTATTATATGGTTTCCACGACCATGTTCATTTTTCCCGGAGTAACAATTTTGAAATCCTGCGATCTTGTGAATTGGAAGTATTGCAGTAATGCTGTTCCCCGCTTCGATTTCAATCCTTGTTATAACCTCGATGGTTGTACAAGATACGGGCATGGACAATGGGCTACCAGTTTAAAATATAACAACGGTAAATTTTATTTACTGTTTATAACCCTCAACGAAGGCGGTTTTATTTGTTCGGCCGTAAAAGCAGAGGGACCATGGGAAATCAGAAAGCTGCCAAAAGGATTTTATGACCCCGGCTTATTCTTCGACGATGATGGGAGAGTTTTTGTTGCCCACGGTTATGGTAAGATTTTTATAACTGAACTGGATAAGACTTTTGCACCAAAAAGTAACGATTCGTTGGTTTATACAGGTGATATTCGTGATGGTCTTGAGGGATCCCATGTATATAAAATAAACAATTATTATTATTTGTATTGCACTTATGGAGGAGTTGATGGTATCCAGGTAGCCCTCCGCTCTAAAAATATCTTCGGCCCCTATGAACAAAAGGTGGTTCTCAGAGATACAACGAAAGGGGTTAACTTCGGAGTTCACCAGGGGGCGCTTATCAGAACACAGACAAACGAGTGGTGGACAATGCTCTTTGTCGACAGCGGACCATTTGGCCGTTGTCCTTCATTGCAACCGGTAACATGGGTTGATAACTGGCCTGTTGTGGGAATTGATGGAAAAGGCGTAGTAAGATATAAAAAACCAGATGTTGGGAAAAAATATCCGATAAAAGATCTGCCTGCATCGGATGAGTTCAGTGATAAGATCCTGGGGATGCAGTGGGGATGGAACCATAACCCCGACTCAACCAAATGGTCGCTAACCAGAAGACCAGGATTCCTCAGATTAGAAACAACCAGGGTTATAACTAATCTGCCTGAAGCCCCTAATATGCTTACCCAAAGGATCTTTGCCAATTACGATCAGACCATCCCAACCATAGGTACTGTCAGTTTGGAAGTAAAAAAAATGAAAGATGGTGATGTTGCAGGGCTGGCTGTTTTTCAGGACCCTTATGCCTATATAGCGGTCAAACAAAATAAAGGTTCGAAATTCCTGATTATGGTTAATAATGGCAAAGCAATTGACTCACTGTCAATAAATAATTCATCAGTATACCTGCGAACCATCGCATGTAACAATACAAAGAAAGCAACCTTTGAGTTTAGTTTTGACAATAAAACATTTACACCTCTTGGAAATGAATTATCAATGAGGTTTAATCTTTCGATATTCACTGGAAACAAATTTTGCCTCTTTAATTATGCCACTTATGAAACAGGTGGACATGTTGATTTTGATTGGTTTAGAATGCAGTTAGCATTGAAAAACAACTGAAGTACATATCTTAATTTACCATGAAGAAAAAAGTTCTTATTGTTTTGCTGGCGTTGCCACTTTCCTTATTTGCTCAGAATGCAAAAATTAAAATTGATATCTCCAGGGAAATCGGAGATATTGATCCTAAAATTTACGGTGTATTCATGGAACCTATTCATTTCAGCGGAAAAATGATGGGATTGCCCGATACTGTCAGCTTCAATACACTCTATGGGACTTTGTACGATCCATCTTCGAAGCTTGCAGATGAGAACGGCTTCAGAAAAGATTATGTTGAAGCCATGAAAGAGCTCAAGGTTACAAACATGCGGTGGCCAGGGGGTAATTATGTAAGCGGCTACAACTGGCAGGATGGTATAGGTCCGAAGGATAAACGTCCGGTCCGGATTAACCTGGCCTGGGGTGGTCCAGACAACAATCATGTAGGTACTGATGAATGGATTGCTTTAAATAAAGCGATAGGAAGTGAAAATATTGTATGCGTAAACCTTGGTCTCGGCAACATAACTGACGCATGTTACTGGCTCGAATACTGCAACTATAAAAAAGGAACCTGGTTTTCTGACCTTCGTGCAAAAAACGGACATCCCGATCCCTATAATTTAAAGATATGGGACCTTGGAAATGAAGTCGATGGAGCACCATGGGAGCTTGGACATAAGACAGCCGAAGATTATGTTAAGATTGGACGGGAGGCAGCAAAAGCAATGAAATCTGTTGATAACACTATAAAATTCGTGGCCTCCGGATCATCTTATTATGAATCATCCGGCCAATGGGTTGAGTGGAACAGAAAAGTACTTTCCGGACTTGGAGATCTGATTGATTATATATCGATTCACCGTTACTGGGAAAACTCACCAGACTATTATAATTACATGGGACAAAGTGCTTTAGATTTCGAAGAGAAGATAAATGTAACAGCTGCTGAGATTGAGGTGGCCAGGGTCATGAACAATTTTAAGAACCCAATCTCAATTTCTGTGGATGAATGGGGAATTATGTCGAGAGATTTATTGTCAGCCCTTCCGATAGCACAATGTTTTAACTCTTTTATCCGTCATTCTGGCATTGTAAAGATGTCCAATTTCACTATGCTTACTTCTTTGTTGGGAAGCGATAAAGAAAAAGGAACTTTTAAAACACCTTTATTCTATATTTTTAAATCATTTTCAAATAATTGTCGTGGAAAATCTATCGATACATATGTTGAATGTGATACCTTCAATACTGATTTGTATAAGGGAATTCCTTATCTCGACGTAACAACTGTATATTCAAAAGAGACCGGCAATGTCATTATCAACGTGGTTAACAGGCATAAAGACAAAGCACTTATTGCCGATATCATTTCAGCATCCGGAGAGTTCACAGCTAAAGCAGAAGCCACCCTTGTTGCCGGAAACACTCTGAACGATGCTTTTACATATGATAAGCAAAGTCAGTATGTACCTGTAACAAAAGTAATTAATACTGATAAAAACAGAATTAGCTATTCTTTTCCGGCACATTCATTTACGCAAATTAAAGTTGAGATTAGAAAACAGTAACCTGAAGAAATTGAAAATTGAAATAACATGAAAATATGTGTAGCTGGTTAGTAAAAATTGTTCGCTGGGGTGGTTTGGTTCCTTATAAAAATTTAACATGCCTGATATGATATCACTGTTTTTTACAAATATTAAAAAGGGACTTTACATTACTACTTTCGTGTTTTTGTCAGTAGGTGTCAGGGCGCAGCAATTGCCTTTTCAGAACCCGCATTTAAGTTCTGAAGAACGGGCTAAGGATTTGATTTCGAGGCTTACTTTAGAAGAAAAAGCAGTATTAATGTGCGACCAGTCCGACCCGATTCCACATTTGGGAATAAAACGGTTCAACTGGTGGAGTGAAGCGCTTCATGGCTATGCCAACAACAACAATGTAACTGTATTCCCGGAGCCGATTGGAATGGCAGCTTCTTTCGATGACAAATTACTGTTCAGGATTTTCGATGCAACTTCTGATGAAGCGCGTGCAAAAGTTAATGAAGCCCGGGCCTCAGGGCAAGAGAATAAACGTTTCTTAAGTCTTTCAGTCTGGACACCAAACGTCAACATTTTTCGTGATCCACGCTGGGGAAGAGGTCAGGAGACCTACGGTGAGGATCCTTATCTGACTTCCCGCATGGGCGTTTCTGTAGTGAGAGGACTTCAGGGACCTGCCGATGCCAGATATAAAAAGCTTCTGGCGTGTGCCAAACACTATGCCGTACATTCGGGTCCTGAATGGAGCCGTCACCAACTTAATCTCAACAATCTCGATCCCCGCGACTTGTACGAAACCTATCTCCCGGTATTCAAATCACTGGTTCAGAAAGCCGATGTAAGAGAGGTAATGTGTGCCTATCAGCGATTGGATGATGAGCCTTGCTGTGGTAATTTAAGGTTACTGCAACAGATTCTTCGTGATGACTGGGGTTTTAAATACCTTGTTGTTTCCGATTGCGGTGCTGTAACTGACTTTTTTACAAGTCATAAGGTCTCTTCCGATGCCGTGCATGCTGCTTCAAAAGCTGTTTTAGCCGGGACTGATGTGGAATGTGTGTGGCAAGACTATCCTTTTAAAAAATTACCTGATGCTGTTTCACGGGGACTGATTAAAGAAGAAGAGATCAACAAACATCTGATGCGTGTATTAACAGGCCGTTATGATCTGGGTGAAATGGACGAGGATTCTATTGTCCCCTGGACTAAGATCCCTCTTTCAGTCATAAACAATGAAGAACATCGAAAACTTGCATTAGACATGGCACGTGAATCGATGACAATCCTTCAGAATAAAAACAATATTCTCCCATTAAGTAAAGGTAAAAAAGTTGCGGTTATTGGACCAAATGCCAACAACAAATCAATGCTCTGGGGAAATTACAATGGAACGCCTGTAAAGACCATCTCCATTCTTGATGGAATTTCGTCGAAGGTTTCTGCCGCTAATGTTTTTTACGACAAAGGCTGCGATCTGGCTGAAGAGAAAGTAACAAATAGCTATTTCTCCTATTTTTCATTTGAAGGAAAACCTGGAATTAAAGCTACTTACTGGAACAACAGGGAAGGAAAAGGCGATGCTGTCGTTAGCCGACAAATAACAAACCCAATAAAATTAACTGTAGCAGGTCAGCATGAATTTGAAACAGGCGTAAAACTGGAGGGTTTCTCAGGTTTGTTTGAAACAGAGTTTGTTGCATCAAAAACTGAAGAACTTGTTTTCAAATGTGGCGCGACCGGGCATTTCGAATTGTTGGTAAATAACCGGTCATTGACAGTGTATGATAATTGGAGGACACTCCCTTCCAGAATTCCCATAGAAGTTGAAAACGGAAAGAAATATAAGATTGTATTCACTTACACACAACTTAACAATTGGGAAGCAAACTTAGAGTTTGACTTTGGCAAAGAAGTCGACATCGATTATACCGGGTTGATTAAAAAGCTTAAAGGATATGATGTAGTAATTTTTGTTGGTGGCCTTTCGGGCCAGCTGGAAGGTGAAGAAATGCCGGTATCAAACACAGGTTTCAAAAATGGTGACCGCACCAGCATTGAATTACCACCTGTGCAGCGCAATTGTCTGAAAGCACTCAAGCAGTCCGGGAAGAGAGTAGTATATGTGAACTGTTCCGGTTCCGCAATTGCTTTAACCCCTGAAACAGAAAGCTGTGACGCAATTCTCCAGGCCTGGTACGCCGGCGAATCAGGAGGCCAGGCTGTTGCCGATGTCATCTTTGGAGACTATAACCCATCGGGCAAACTGCCTGTAACATTCTACAGGACTTCACAGCAGTTGCCCGACTTTGAAGATTATTCAATGAAAGGTCGTACCTACCGCTTCATGTCCGATCCCTTATTTCCATTCGGCTTTGGCTTAAGCTATACAAAATTCTCAATTGGAGCTGCAAATTTCAGCACAACAGAGATCAGTAATAACGAAGCAGTCGTACTTACAATCCCTGTTACTAATCTTGGAAAACGTGATGGAACCGAAATCATCCAGGTTTATGTTCACAAAGTGAACGACAGTGACGGACCACTAAGAACCCTAAAGGGATTCCAACGGTTGAGTGTTGCTGCAGGAAAAACAGGTCAGGCTGCAATCAGTTTGCCTTATGACTCATTTGAATTTTTTGACAGGCCGACAGGAAGAATGACTGTTGTTCCGGGCGAATATGATGTTTACTATGGAAACAGTTCAGATCTAAAAGACTTAAAAACATCAAAAATTATAATTTCAAAATAACAGGTAATATCAGCATAAGATGAAATCAATACTTTTTATAATAACATTAGCAGTCGCAGCAGGCTTTCAGGCTAAAGGCCAGAATATAATAAATCATTCTCCAGCTGGCTTTGATACTCCCCGTAATGAAATAAAAAAGGGGAAAATTGATACCATTATATATTATTCGAAAACAGTTGGCACAAAACGTAGAGCACTGGTTTACACTCCTCCTTCATATACCAAAACCCGAAAATATCCGGTGCTGTATCTTTTACATGGAATTGGTGGCGACGAAAAAGAATGGCTGAAAGGAGGTCAGCCTCAGATCATTCTGGATAACCTGTATGCCGAAAATAAATTACAACCCATGATTGTGATCATGCCAAACGGCCGTGCTATGAAAGACGACCGGGCCACCGGTAATATAATGGCATCAGATAAGGTTGAGGCATTCGCTACTTTTGAGAAGGACTTGCTAAATGATTTGATTCCATTTGTGGAGAAAAAATATCCGGTACTTACTGACCATGAAGACAGGGCAATAGCCGGTTTATCGATGGGTGGAGGACAATCACTGAATTTCGGTCTTGGCAACCTGGATAAATTTGCATGGATAGGAGGTTTTTCTTCTGCGCCAAATACAAAAGCACCGGAATTATTAGTGCCGAATCCGGATGAAACAAAGAAAAAACTAAAAGTACTCTGGATCTCATGCGGTGATAATGATGGTCTGATAAGTTTCAGCCAGCGTACTCACGATTATCTTGTTGCGAAAAGCGTTCCTCACATTTTTTACATTGAACCTGGTATTCACGACTTCAAAGTCTGGAAAAATGATTTATATATGTTTTCCCAACTTCTTTTCAAACCTGTTGATATCTCTTCTTTCAATAAATATAGTGTTCTTGGAACTCCGGCTGCAACCAATGTAAGAAGTTCTAAATACCCTCAGATTATGCCTGACGGCAGGGCTGTATTTCAAATTAAAGCGCCTGATGCTCAAAAAGTGCAACTTGACTTAGTCAGGAAATACGATATGGTAAAAAGCAGCGACGGAATCTGGAGCATTACTACGGATTCATTAAGCGAAGGTATTCACTATTACTCATTGATAATTGATGGCGTTGCAGTTTGCGACCCGTCCTGCGAAGCTTTTTACGGTATGGGACGAATGGCAAGTTGTATAGAAGTTCCTTTTAAAGGCGACGGCTATTACACATTAAAAGATGTACCTCATGGCGATATACGCATAAAGCGCTATTTCTCTGAAGTGACAAGGAGCTGGCGCCGTTTCTTTATCTACACACCTTCCGGTTATGATGTGAATACCAATGAAAAATACCCGGTTTTGTATCTGCTACATGGTGGTGGCGAGGATGAAAGAGGCTGGGCTGAACAAGGGAAAACAGACATAATTATGGACAATCTTATTGCAGAAAAAAAAGCAAAACCTATGCTTATCGTTATGATGGACGGCAACTTTTCTACCGGAGGAAATGGGTTTGGTGAAAACATGCTGAAAGACTTCACTGCTGAATTGAAACTATCGTTAATTCCTTTTGTGGAAAAGAACTTCCGTGCTGAAACTGACTCTAAAAATCGTGCTCTCGCCGGTTTATCAATGGGTGGCATACAGACACTCTATACAGGAATATACAATACCGGATTATTTTCACACTTAGGAATCTTCAGTTCTGGCTGGATTTCAGGTATGCAGGATAATATAGCCGACGCACAATATGATTTTATGAAAAAGAATGCAGATAAAATAAATATGGATTTGAAACAGATCTGGATTTCCATGGGAGGACAGGAAGATATAGCTTTCAAAAACTGTAAAATCATGCTTTCGAAATTCGATGAAATGAATATCAAATACACATACAGCGAATATCCCGGTGGTCATACATGGCCTGTATGGAGAAATAACCTGTTTAATTTTGCACAACTATTGTTTAAATAGCCAAATCCTTAATAAACTACTACAATGAGTCAAACCTCTCAAAAAGTCTCAGTGCTCGAAAAAATAGGGTATAGCCTTGGTGACCTTGCTGCAAACCTGGTTTTCCAGACGTTAATTACTTATCTGGCTTATTTCTATACCGATATTTATGGGCTGAAAAACACAGATGCATCAATTATAATGCTTTCGGTCGGCTTAGTTGCTGCATTCATATTTAATCCAATAATCGGATTATTGGCTGACCGGACCAGATCGAAATGGGGTAAATTCCGGCCCTGGATTTTATTCACGGCTATCCCTCTTGGAGTTATTGCATTTCTGGCCTTTTCAACACCGCATTTTTCATACAAAGGAAAATTAATCTACGCCGCTGTAACTTATACGCTTCTGTTGCTGATGTACGCTTCAAGTAACCTTCCATATGCAGCTCTGAGCGGAGTGCTGACAGGTGATATGGGAGAAAGAAACAGTATTTCATCGTACCGGTTTGTTGCAGTTATGTTCGCCCAGTTTTTTGTACAGGTTTTTATGCTTCCAATTATTGAATATGCAGGCAAAGGAGACAAAGCGGTGGGGATTGAAGCAGTAATGACATGGCTGGCATCTGTTGGAACTATCATGCTACTTATAACTTTTTTGACAACAAGAGAGCGCATCATACCACGTTTGGAGCAAAAATCATCGATTAAGGATGACCTGTCTGATCTTTCGAAGAACAGGCCCTGGTTAATAATGCTCATCTTAACAATATTGGTGTTCATCACTCTGGCAATGAAAGGGGGTTCTTATGTATATTATTTTAATAATTATGTAGATAAGGTTGCTCTTACTGATTTTGTTAGTCCTTATATTTCTGATTTGTCTGCTGTAGGTATTAATTTTTTTGGATCAGATCCAATTGCAGCGGGCTTTGGTTTATTTAATGCCGGCGGCATTATCTTCATGATTGTTGGTATCTCATTTTCAAAAAAACTTGCAGATAAATATGGCAAACGTGATGTTTACAAATATGGCCTACTCACTGCAGCCATTTTTGTTCTGATCTTTATCTTTTTCAGACCCGATAATATAATCCTGATGTTTGTTTCACAAATTTTGCATGGATTTTCATACGGAATTACCATCCCGATTCTCTGGGCGATGATTGCTGATGTTGCTGATTATTCTGAATGGAAAACAAATCGCAGGGCAACTGCAATAATCTTCTCTGCAATGATGGTAGGCCTTAAAACAGGTCTATCTATCGGTGGCGCTTTGGTTGCATGGATATTGAGTTTATATGGCTACATTCCTAAACAAAGTGCGGTTGCAGGCCATGCAATTATTCAACCTGATACTGTCGCCGTCGGAGCAAAAATGCTTGTCAGCATATATCCTTCCATCCCTTTCATTTTAGGTGTCGGGTTGCTGTTTTTCTATGTTATTGACAAGAAAATGGAAGTTAAAATTGAAATGGAATTGAAGGCCCGAAGGGAAAGCAGAGAAAACATAAATTGAATTGGATTATCAGGTACTTTTCGACCGGAATAACAATCGAATGAACGTGGTTGATGAAATAATTAAAATGTCAAAAAAATAAAAGGTTTAGAAATGAAACAAGCAAAATACCTGGTTGAGAATGATTTCATGGCAGATCCTGCTGTTCATGTTTTCAATGGAAAATTGTACATATATCCATCACATGACCGGGAATCCGGTATTCCCGAAAATGATAATGGTGATCATTTTGATATGAATGATTACCATGTATTCTCTACATCCGATATTGAAAGCGAACCGCTGACAGACCATGGTGTTGTTCTTAAAATAAGCGATATAGCCTGGGCCGGGCGCCAGTTGTGGGACTGCGATGTAGCATTTAAGAACGGTAAATATTACATGTATTTTCCGTTGAAAGACAGAACTGATATATTTCGTTTGGGAGTTGCAATATCCGACAATCCTGCCGGTCCTTTCATTCCTCAACCCGATCCGATCAAAGGAAGTTATAGCATCGATTCGGCTGTATTCCAGGATACGGATAATGCATATTATATGTATTTCGGAGGCTTATGGGGAGGACAGTTACAGCGTTACCAAGATAATAAAGCCCTAGAATGTGCATATTTGCCTTCAGGTGATGAATCAGCACTTCCGTCAAGGGTTGTTCGTTTGTCGGACGATATGCTCGGGTTTGCTGAAGAACCCCGTCCTGTTATTTTATTGAATCAGGATGGCAGTCGCATGGAAGCGGGACAAACAGAAAGACGCTTCTTTGAAGCATCATGGATGCACCGGTATAATAACAAGTATTATTTTTCTTATTCGACAGGAGACACACACTTATTGTGCTATGCCACCGGAGATAATCCTTACGGCCCATTTACCTACCAGGGAGTAATCCTGACTCCGGTAGTCGGCTGGACTACCCACCACTCTATTGTGGAATTCAAAGGCAAATGGTATTTGTTCCATCACGACTGTATTCCATCTGGTGGGAGAACCTGGTTACGGAGCCTTAAAGTAGTTGAATTGGAATACAATAAGGGGGGAACCATCAAAACTATTGAGGGTGGAGGACAATTGCAGGATTTGGTCTAATAATCTGATAATTACCACTCAAATGCATTATACTGAAAAGATATAACAGACCGTCATAATAAGGGTCAAAATAACCATCGGAATATGGTTCCAGTTTTGCATTCCACAAAGCATCTATAAATTTCCAGCTATTTTCCTGTGTTCCCATAATTGAAGCTGAAGCAGTTGTAGCCACCAGGCCAAGAGAATGACGCAATTTTTTATATCCCCCCGCCTGAAGTATGAAATCCGGACTGGAACCATCCATGCTAAACTGATCTTCAAAAGTGTTAATGCCTTTGCTAAAAAGAAAATTCTGGATGCGCCTTGCATATTCCTGTTGCCAGACTCTATCTTTTGCAAACCAGGAATAGTCCATAGCTATATTCATTGGGACTCTCCATGAATCATAGTGAAAAGCTGCAGGCATCCATTGAGTTGAATGAGGAGTACCGCTAAATTCAGTATAATCTGAATTAAGACCGGTTATCGGATGACACGCCCTGTGGAGAAACATCCTTGCGGTATCCGCACAATCACGATAAAATTGTTCTCTCCCATCTTTGGCATATTCAGCCCATATTTCAAAAAAAGCCGGCAGATGGTAGGACGGATCAGTCCAGTTATATCCGAAATTATCCGGGGTAAAAGTAATCTGTTTGTGTTCTACATTTATAAGATCCATTGTCCCGCCGGTTCCATCTTTAGCCCACATAGCATCTAAAATTCTTCTGGCTTCCGCATAATAATTAATCCCGGTGTTACTTCCCCACCTGTTAGCTGCAAATAAAAGATCAGTTATGAAATAAAGTTCACCATCAGAAGCAGAACCTTCAGAGTTATGTTTTAAGGTCTGAGGATTAATGCTCCAGGCAAAGTAACCTTCACGCGGTCCGCTCTGATGTTGCAGATAAGCTTTACTCCAACGCCACAAACGGTCAAAAACATCTTTTTTATTTAGTTGTACGGCGACCATCATTCCATATGAAAGTCCCTCAGTTCTGACATCATGATTTTTAACATCAGAAACATATGCCATTGAATCTCCAACTTCAAAATACACTTTCCGGGGGCCCTCAAAAACATCGGAATATGCCTTCGCAAGCTTTGCATCGATATCTTCCTGTTTATATCCGGCTTCAAGAAATACATTCCTGTATTTCCCGGTAATCCAGGCACCTTCCTTCCACGGTTTCATTTTACCTCGAGGATCTATGATTTTCTTTTCCTGAGCATTCAGGTTAATACCAACGAAGCTTACAACTATAATGAAAATCAATCCGGGTAAACAATTAAAATTTTTCATAATCTTTAATTAGAAATCGCTGATAAACTATGTCATTTACTTATGGTTTAGGTTGAATTCAATCAATCTCAGTGAATCATTATTGATAGCGAAAAGATATCCATCTTTCCCAGAAGCCAACTTGATCTTCCTTATAACCTTTACCTCACCTTTAATCCTAAGAGTGCTTTCTGCTGGTGGTACAACCTTTATTTCTCCTTTGGCATCGGAGAATAATACCAACCCGATACTCGCATCATTTCTAGGTGTATCTACTTCTGAACCATATAAATTGCCTGCAACAATGAATGCGGTACAATTATCATTATACTTTATTTCAGCCATATCATTGATGGAAGAAAACTGAGCCCAATTTGGGAGTTTGTGCATTGCGAATTCTCCCTTGCCTTTATTTTCTATCCAATAGCTGGCAAAAGTATTTGCCTTGTAATGCAAAGAAGCTTTCAACATTTGTTCACCATATATCTCCTGTAATGTTGCCTTTGCAAATTCTTCATATCCTTTGTACCTGAGCTTCATAACCGGAAGCTGTCTGACAGTGGCATCAAAACTACTGACCGGATAATTCTTACCCATCTCGGTATAACCAAGCACGATGTCCAATTTGCCATTTACATCAAAATCATTGGAATATATTTCAAATGGTTCTTTTTCGCTGGTTTTGTACTTGTAATTTAGCCCAAGGTTGCCAACCAGGTAATCGTTATCGCCATCCTTATCAATATCTATACTTTTAATACTATTCCACCATCCGACTGTTTCTTTGAATCCTAATTTGTCAGATACATCAATAAATCTGTTTGAAGAATTTTTTAAAAAATGAATTTTCATCCATTCACCTACTACTATCAGATCAACATTGCCATCGTTGTCAAAGTCATCCCAGACAGCATCGGTGACAAGTCCCAGATTCAATAATTCGGGCGCAATTTTTTCTGTAACATTTTCAAATTTCAGATCAACTCCCTTTTCTCCATTGTTTCTTAAAATATAACTGTTTGCAGGGAGAGGGTATTTTCCGGGAACAACACGTCCTCCAACAAATAAATCGAGATGGCCATCTTTGTCATAATCAGCTGCTTTTACACATTTCCCGCTTTTGTGCAAGTCAGCCGGCAGACAATTTTTACATCTGATAAAACCCTTTTCAGTATTTAAATACAATCTGTCCTGGTAATATTCCTCTTTTTCATTGTTATTGTTCCCTCCGCTAACCACATATAAATCCAACCGTCCATCATTGTCAGCATCAAACAGTAATGCTCCTGTATCTTCATAGAGCGAATCGTTTAACCATGGTCCTGGTATTTCCTTAAATGTACCATTTTCTGTTTGCAAATAAATAGCTGCTTTAAACCCTTTGCCATTGCCTACAAAAAAATCATCAAGTCCATCGCCGTTTATGTCCCCGACAGCTAAACCAGGGCCCATCTGTGAATTCTTATAGGGAAGCAATGGTTCAAATTCGAAATCATCGTATTTGTCCTCGTGATGGACAAACATTATTCCTGCCTGTTTAGTTATGTCTTTAAAATTTAATATTTGAGCAGGTTTTTCTTCAGCAGCAACTGCATCTGTATATTTTAATTTAAGTGTCTGGTCCGCTAAAATGTTTTTTATTACTTGTTGTTTCTTATCGGGCCATGTTACAGTTAATTCATCTATAGTGTCCTTTTGAGCTAAGCCAAAATGAATAGTGGTTGGAACACTAGACTGATATCCTCTGGTAAGAGTAAGTTCCTGCTTTTGAGTAATATTGCCGGTCATGACAGTGACTATACTGCCTATACCAAATGGATTGGTAACCGATCCGGAAAGATTAACTTTCAAATAGTGATAGTTGGAAGGTACAACATTGTTTTCATAAATTCCGGCAACACCATTTATATTGTTAACTATTACATCTAAATCACCGTCATTATCCAGATCGCTGTAAGCTACTCCATTTGAAAATCCAGGTTCACCAAAACCCCAGCTATCTGCTTTGTTGGTGAATGTGAAATCGCCGTTGTTTTTGAATACATGATTTTTCACGGGCGTGCTGGGAAAGAGTTCCGGACGGTATTCCTTTTTAACCTTGAAATAGATATTACTCCTTGAATCTTCCAATACGTCTCTGTTATTGATATCTCTCAATACACCGCTGGTTACAAAAAGATCCTTATTCCCGTCATTATCCAGATCCATAAAAAGGCCGGCCCAGCTCCAGTCTGTATACGCAACACCAGCAAACAGTGAAATATTACTATAAATGGGAATGTTATTAAAAATGCCGTTGTTTAGCTGCAAAGAGTTTTGCATATACTGATAATGTAAACCATAATCAAGGCTGAGGTTAAATGTCTGTCGACTCATAGGACTGACATTCACCATCCTTCGATAATGATCTTCAGGAGTCATATCTATCTGATATAAATCGATGAGTCCGTCATTATTAATATCGGCAGCATCAAGTCCCATTCCGAAAATGGATGTTTGAGATGTAGCCTCTCTTACAATATTTTTAAAAGTTCCGTCACCGTTGTTTAAATATAAATAATCGGGCACATTGAAATCATTTGAGATGTATAAATCTTTCCAGCCATCATTATTATAATCCATTGCAACCACCCCTATTGACATACCAAAATTTTGCACTCCTGCCTCTTTTGTTACATCAGTAAAAGTATTATTACCATTATTTCTATATAAGTGGCCCGATTCTTCATATTTATTTTCAACCATTTTATCATGATAATATTTGGCACCCATACTTACCGGTACAATCGGATAATTAGCAACGTATAAATCCAAAAGTCCATCATTGTTATAATCAAAAAAAGTGGCCTGGACAGATGAACTTTTGTCATTGATGCCATACTTTGCAGCACATTCTGTAAAAGTATTGTCATGGTTATTGATAAAAAGCAAATTGCCTTTAGGCTGATATTTTGCTGAAACACACACATAAATATCCAGCCAGCCGTCATTATTCACATCGGCCATAGTTGAACCCGTAAACCATTGATGATTACCCTCTATACCTGCTTTTTCTGATATATCCTCAAATTTCATATTACCCTTGTTGAGGTAGAGTTTATTTGAAACAAGGTTCCCTGTAAAAAAAATATCATCCAGTCCGTCATTATTAATATCACCTACAGAAACGCCTCCCCCCATATACAT
>Ga0208478_1000130_pt1 | contig 29433 bp, 20 predicted proteins | sample NGESurdeep072012_5_FD_184462 | JGI IMG/M metagenome (GOLD analysis project Ga0208478, IMG submission 184462) | Arctic peat soil microbial communities from Barrow, Alaska - NGEE Surface sample 415-2 deep-072012 (SPAdes) | ecosystem: Environmental > Terrestrial > Soil > Wetlands > Peat ...
CGACTATGCTGATACAACTGATGAAGAAAATGCCTTTGGGGCAAGAACAGCAGCAGTTGATGAGGAGTTATTCAGTATCCTGAAGGATCTTCGTAAAAAGCTGTCGAAACAGAAAGATGTTCCTCCGTTTGTGATATTTCAGGATCCCTCGCTCGAAGACATGGCTATTCAGTACCCGATAACAATTGATGAACTTCAGAATATCTCAGGAGTTGGAGCAGGAAAGGCTCAACGTTACGGAGAAGAATTTATAGATATAATCAAAAAATATGTAGATGAGAAGGAGATCATCAGACCCCTGGATATGGTGGTTAAATCGGTTGTCAATAAATCGGGTATTAAAGTCTATATCATCCAGAGTATTGATATGAAAAGGCCTCTTGAGGATATCGCTGAAGCGAAGGGACTGGAGATGTCGGAACTTGTATCGGAAATTGAAGCAATAGTAAATTCGGGAACCAGGATAAATCTCGATTATTATATCGATATGACTATTGACGAGGAGCGTCAGCACGATATTTATTCATATTTCAGGGAAGAAGCCGAATCTGATTCACTTGAAGAAGCAATTAAAGAACTTGGTAACGAATTCGAAGAAGAAGAAATAAGACTTGTCAGGATTCAATTTCTTTCGGAAATGGGGAATTAAAATTCCTGTTTTCTCTGAATATCAAAGAGTAGAATATAACAGAAAGAACATAAAAAGGATATATTAACTGAGCCGGCAAAAACCACCACATCAGTTTTCTTTTACAATACCTGCCAGTGGTATTCAGCAAGATTAAAAAATCCGGAATTGATTTCAGAATTATAACTGACAGGAAAACCCTGATTAAATCCGGAAAGAACATCAAAGCTATTAAATACGATATCTGCAAAATGATTATAATAAATGTCGCAATTCCAAGAAGGATAGTATATCTGTCTTTATAAGCTTTGCCTTTTGAAATCCATCTGCTTCTCTGTTTCAGGAAAGAACTGTATGTTGATGGTGAGTTCGTTGTTACCAGCGCATCATACGATTCCAGCCATAATATTTTTGAACCGTTTTCTTTTTTCAGACTGTGCAACAAGAAAATGTCATCACCTGAGTTTATTTCATCATGCAGATCATCTGAATGACTAAGATAAACTTCCCTGGTAAAAGCAAGGTTTGAACCATTGCACATTGTTGCGTTCTCAGAATGCGCAGAGCCAGCAGTTATTCCCTGCAGGCTCATAAACTCCAGTTCCTGGAATTTTCCAAAAAATCCGTGGACTGATTTTATCTGAACAGGACAAATTATCATATCAGGTCTGTTCATTTCATAAAATGACACAATTGTTCTGATCCAGTTTTTTCCCATTGAGCAATCGGCATCAGTTGTGATAATGAGGTTGCCTTTTGAAGCTATTATCCCGGTTCTGAGAGCCTGTTTTTTCCCTTCCCCTTTATTATGCAGGGTAAGAATATTGCTGATCCCGGCAAATTCTGCAGCAAATTGAAAGGTTTTATCTGTGGACTTATCATCAACAATTATCAACTCAAATAAATATTCCGGATAATTCTGGTGAGCAATGCAGTTTAAAAGAGCCGGGAGGTTATTCTGTTCGTTACGGCATGCAACAACTACTGATACAAAAATTACCGGATTGGTTGATGCATCAAAAGTCTCAATTTTGCGAAAGCTTCTGTATAGTTTAAGAAGGAGTATAAAATAAGGGAGAATCAGTATAGCCGGGAGCCAATGCATAACTTATTCCTTCATCCATTCATACATTTTATAATGAAGACTCTTCATCCCAAGAGCCTCATAGGTATGTTGTGCTCTTAAGTTATTGGTTTCCACATAAAGACGAAGTCCTGCAATACCATATTTATCAGCTTCATTTTTGATATGCTTGTACATTGACCTGAAGATACCAGTTCTCCTGAATTCCGGCAATACATATACCGATTGGAACCACCATACATTGGTGTTTCTCCAGTCGCTCCATTCATAAGTTATGAGCAATGAGGCCACCACATTACCATTATCATCAGCAACCCAATACTGTCCGCGTGTGGAATCAATGAAAACAGCATTAACCCCTTTAACAATTATTTCCGGTACAAGGGTCATCTGTTCAGTTTCCCAGGCCATTTTCTGCTGAAAATCAATGATTACTTCTGCATCTTTGGGTATTGCTCTACGGATTATCATAATATTGTCTTGTTCCTTTTGTCTTTTGTCTTTATTTGTATTCATCCCAGCTTTTAATTTCAAGGTCGTCTATGCTCATTTTACAGAAGGCCAGGATAAAGGCACTTGCAAGTCGTGCATTAGTAATAAGTGGAACATTATAATCCACGGCACTTCTTCTTATTGAATAATCGTTATTAAGTTCTTTATCGCTGAGATCTTTTGGGATGTTTACAACAAGATCCACTTCGCGGGATTTTATTAGTTCAATAGTGTTTGGCGATTTGTTCTCATCAGGCCAGTAAGCCACATGCGCTTCAACACCGGCATTTTTAAGGAATTGCTGCGTTCCTCTTGTTGCATAAAGCTTATGTCCCTTTTCGCGAAGAGCTTTGGCACTGTTAAGGAGTTCAACTTTAGACCGGGCCGGACCAGTTGAAAGCAGAATACTCTTTTTCGGGACCCTGTACCCGACAGAAAACATGGCTTTGAGTATTGCTTCATAAAAACCTTCTCCTATGCAACCAACTTCTCCGGTGGATGACATATCAACCCCAAGAATAGGGTCAGCTTTGGCAAGACGTGAAAAGCTGAACTGAGGTGCTTTTACTCCGACATAATCGAGTTCGAATACTGTTTTACCGGGTTTTTCTGCTGCAACGCCCAGCATAACCTTCGTGGCAAGTTCTATAAGATTGGTTTTGAGAACTTTGGAAACAAATGGCATACTCCGGCTCGCACGCAGGTTGCATTCTATAACTTTAATATCATTGTCTTTTGCAAGGAACTGGATGTTAAAAGGTCCCGAAATATTCAGTTCTTTAGCGATTTGCCGCGATATGCGTTTTATCCTCCTTGATGTTTCAAAATATATTTTCTGGGCAGGGAAGACCATTGTTGCATCACCTGAGTGAACACCGGCAAACTCTACATGTTCGCTGATAGCATATGCTAACATTTCACCATCGCGAGCTACAGCATCGATTTCGATCTCCTTTGCATTCTCAATAAACTCAGATACAACTACCGGATATTGTTTTGATACCTGGGCTGCAAGTTTTAGGAAATGTGATAATTCATTTTTATTTGAAACTACGTTCATTGCCGCTCCTGATAAAACATAGGATGGTCTGATAAGAACAGGGAAACCTATCCGGTCAACAAATTCAAAAATATCATCTATAGTTGATAGTTCTTTCCAGCGGGGTTGGTCAACCTTCAGAATATCAAGCATTGCTGAAAATTTATGCCGGTTCTCTGCCCTGTCGATTGAAACAGGCGAAGTACCGAGAACCGGTACTTTTTCTTTATAAAGCCTCATTGCAAGGTTATTGGGTATCTGACCACCGACAGAAACTATTACACCTCCCGGGTTTTCAAGGTCAATTATATCGAGAACCCTTTCGAAAGTCAGCTCATCGAAGTAAAGCCTGTCACATATATCATAATCAGTACTGACCGTTTCGGGATTATAATTTATCATTATGGATCTGAATCCCTCTTTTTTTATTGTATCAATGGCATTTACCGAGCACCAGTCGAATTCAACACTTGAGCCGATCCTATAAGCTCCTGATCCCAGGACAATGACCGATTTTTTATCGTTTTCACATTTTATATCATGTTCCGATCCGCTATAAGTAAGATAGAGATAATTTGTTATGGCCGGGTACTCAGCGGCAAGGGTATCAATTTGTTTGATATATGGAACAATCCCTAGCGTTTTTCTGTGATTCCTTACTTTCATAAGGTCGTCGTTGATCTGATCGGGACCTGATTTTAATACATGCCTGGCAATCTGGAAATCGCTGAACCCGTTTATCTTGGAATGGGAGAGGAGATCCGCAGGTATAGATTCCAACGACTGATACTTACAAAGCTCATCTTTAATGTTTATAATATTCCTGAGCTTGAAAAGGAACCATTTATCAATTTTTGTCAGTTCATAGATTCTTTCAACAGGCATTCCTATTTCAAGCGCTTCCGCAATTGAAAAGATTCTCATATCCGTTGGTTCGGCAAGTTCTTTCTCAATATCTTCAAAGCCAAGATTCCGGTTTCCGGTAAAGCCGTGCATTCCCTGACCGATCATTCTTAATCCTTTCTGGATAACCTCTTCGAATGTCCTGCCGATAGCCATTACTTCACCGACACTCTTCATACTGCTGCCGATCAGATGAGATACCCCTTCGAATTTATTAAGGTCCCATCGTGGTATTTTGCATACGATATAATCGAGTGCCGGTTCGAAACAGGCAGTTGTGTTTTTGGTAACTGAATTTTTAAGTTGATGAAGTCCATAACCCATTCCGAGTTTCGCAGCAATAAACGCGAGCGGATAACCTGTAGCTTTTGAAGCAAGAGCACTTGAGCGCGACAAACGCGCATTTACCTCAATAACTCTGTAGTCTTCAGAATCAGGAGCCAATGCATATTGAACATTACACTCTCCGACAATTCCTATATGTCTGATAATCCTGATTGAGAGTTCTCTGAGTTTATGATATTCACTGTTTGTGAGAGTCTGAGATGGTGCAACAACGATACTTTCACCCGTATGTATTCCAAGCGGATCGAAATTTTCCATGTTACATACCGTGATACAATTATCATATTTGTCCCTTACAACTTCATATTCAACCTCTTTCCATCCTTTTAGCGATTCTTCAACAAGGATCTGGTTTGAATAAGAAAAAGCTTTTGAAGCAAGCGTTCTCAGTTCATCAGAATCTGAAGCAAAACCGCTTCCCTGACCGCCGAGACTATATGCAGCCCTTATGATAATGGGGTACCCCAGCTTGTCTGCCGCTTCAACAGCTTCATTAACTCCCGATACCGCAATACTTCTTGGTGTCCTGACATCAATTTCGTCAAGTTTTCTGACAAAAAGCTCCCTGTCTTCGGTAGCCATAATAGCTGTAACAGGTGTTCCGAGAACCTTCACATTATATTTTTCAAAAATACCGGCTTTATAAAGTTCTGTTCCGCAATTGAGGGCCGTCTGACCTCCAAACGATAAAAGGATGCCATCGGGTCTCTCCCTTGCAATCACCTTTTCAACAAAATAAGGAGTAACAGGAAGGAAATAGATCTTATCAGCTAATTCTTCAGATGTCTGAACTGTCGCAATATTCGGATTTATCAGAACTGTACTGACATTTTCTTCTTTTAATGCTTTCAGAGCCTGGGAGCCCGAGTAATCAAACTCGCCTGCTTCGCCGATTTTCAAAGCTCCTGATCCCAGTATTATTACCTTCTTTACTACATCTTTCATCATCCGGATTTGAGGTTCAAAAATAATATAATTTTTTAATTAGACTTTGCAAATATGAAAAAATGCATATATTTGCAAAATAAATGCATAAATATGCAAAAAACAAAAAGACTTCTGGCAATAGAAAAAATTATTTCTGAAGAAAAAATATCAGTTCAGGATGAATTGCTCAGAAAACTGAAAGGGAAAGGGTTAAGCTGTACTCAGGCTACGTTATCCCGCAATTTAAGGCAGTTAGGAGTAGGTCGGATATCTGATGGTACTGGAGGTTACAGGTATTCCTTGTCTGAAAATATCAGAAGTTCGGATAAATCTTTACTTAAACTGAATATTGTACCTGTTATACAGGATATTATTGAGGCAAAAGGTCTTATGGTAATAAAAACTATTCCGGGAAATGCAAGTAACACAGCATTTTTTATCGATGGTTCAGGAAGATATGAAATAGCCGGGACAATTGCCGGTGATGATACGATTCTTATTATCCCCAGAGACGGAGTCACCATCCAGCAGGTTCATACATGCCTGGAAATAATCCTTCCGGGAATACATGAGCAGATTAAAAATAAAAAGTAAAAGGGCAAAACCAGAATAAGGAAAACTAAGAACTGTCACAGAGAGACACAGAGAAGCACAGAATCACATTGAGAATTATCAACAAGGTTATAGCCCCCCTTGGGGGTGGGGGGTAAAAAAACAAGGGATAAAAGAAGATATAAGAAAAGATAATATACATATATATAGAAAACGTCAAAAAATCAAATAATAAATAAAACATTTCGCAAATGAAAGAAAAAGTTATTCTCGCATATAGCGGTGGTTTGGATACTTCAGTGATACTTAAATGGTTAATTGAAAAGAATTATGATGTGATTGCTTTTGTCGCTGATGTTGGTCAGGCTGATGATTTTGAAGAATGCAGGAAGAAAGCATTATTGCTTGGGGCATCAAAAGTGATCATAGCTGACCTGAAGAGGGAGTTTATTGACAGCTATGTTCTTAAAGCCATAATGGCAAATGCTATATATGAAGACAGGTACCTGCTTGGCACAGCTCTGGCAAGGCCTCTTATTGCAAAGAAACAGATCGAAGTGGCGAAAGCTGAAGGAGCCAATGCGGTTGCCCATGGAGCGACGGGCAAAGGTAATGACCAGGTGAGGTTCGAATTATGTTATTATGCCCTGATGCCTGGTGTTAAAGTCATTTCTCCATGGAAAGATAAAGAGTTCCTGGCAACATTTAAAGGAAGAACTGATCTGCTTAAATATGCTTCTGAAAAAAAGATACCTGTTAAAGCGAGTATCGATAAGCCTTACAGTGAGGATGATAACCTTATGCATATCAGTCATGAAGCGGGCATTCTTGAAGACCCGATGTACACTCTTAATAAGAGTATGCTGGAAAAGATGGTCATGCCACAGGATGCTCCCGATAAAGAAACACGGATAGTTATTCATTTCAAAAACGGTATCCCGGTGAAGCTTGTCAACAAGGAAGATGGAACCGTAAAGGAAGATTCCTATGATATGTATGTTTATCTGAATGAAATTGCAGGGAAAAACGGCATCGGGCTGCTCGATATGGTAGAAAACAGATTCGTAGGGATAAAATCGAGAGGTGTTTATGAGACTCCTGCTGCCACAGTTTTACATATCGCCCATAAGGATATTGAGGGAATAGCCATGGATAGAGAAGTAATGAGGCTGGTAAACATGCTTACTCCAAAATTTGCCGAGATCATTTATAATGGATTCTGGTTCAGTCCGGAAATGGATTTTCTTATGGCCGCTATTGAAAAGAGTCAGGAGCTTATTGATGGCAGCGTTCATCTCTGCCTTTATAAGGGTAATGTGCTCATTGAAGGTCGTGAATCACCATCTTCCCTGTATAATAAAAAGTTGTCAAGCATGGATATTGAAGGGGGATTTGACCAGACTGACAGCAAGGGATTCATAAGGATCAACGCAATAAGACTGATGGCTCACAGGGCTATAGTGGAAGCAAGTCAGAAAAAATAATAAAGAAAGCCCCCTGTCCCGTTCGCCAGCTGTGCGGACGGGACTTCCCCCTAAAGGGGGACTAATTCTGTGGATTTTACCAAAATTACACTTGAATAGAAAGGATTAGCCCCCCTCGGGGGGGGTTGGGGGGTAAAAAACCTTTGCTAACTTTGCGATTAAGGGCTTTTTCTTTTTGTAAAATTAACGAACATAAATATGAAACTCTGGGAAAAAGGGATTAATCCCGAACCTGCAATTATCGAGTTTACAGCAGGTAAAGACAGAAAAACCGATTTAGCTCTCACAAAATGGGATATAATAGGTTCAATGGCTCATGTGATAATGCTCGAAAATGTTGGACTAGTTTCAGAGGATGAAAAAAACGGCTTGCTAAAAGCCCTTCATTCTTTATTTATATGGGATGAGGAAGGCAGCCTCCTGATTGAAAAAGATGTTGAGGACATCCATTCTCAGATTGAAAAGGAAATGTCCTCAATCCTGGGTACTACGGGCAAAAAAATTCACACCGGGCGATCAAGAAACGACCAGGTTCTTGTTGACATCCGGCTCTATACAAGAGAGGAGTTAGATAAGCTCTCAGTTCTGATCCGGGCTCTGTTTACCAGGTTACAGTCGTTGAGCGAACAATATAAAGAGGTCCTTGTGCCAGGCTATACTCATATGCAGCCGGCAATGGTCTCGTCGTTTGGTTTATGGTTTGGGGCATATGCGGAATGTCTTGCTGATGATGTTCTCCTTCTGTCGGCAGCGAGAGCCCTGAATAATCAGAACCCGCTGGGTACTGCTGCCGGATATGGAACTACATTGCCAATAAACAGGAAACTGACCTCTGATCTCCTTGAATTTGATGATCTTCTTTATAATTCAGCCTATGCAAGCCTGAGCAGGGGGAAAATTGAAATGGCAATTGCTTCAGCGCTGGCCTCTGTAGCACAGACCCTTTCAAGATTTTCCATGGATATTTGTCTTTACATGACTTCTGAATTCAGGTTCATTGATTTTCCTGATGAATATATTACTGGCTCCAGCATAATGCCACAGAAAAGAAACCCCGATGTTTTCGAACTGATAAGAGCCAGATCAAATGTTCTTCAAACCCTGCCAAACCAGATTGCAATACTGACATCCAACCTGCCATCAGGATACAACAGAGATCTTCAGCTCCTTAAACAGATGATATTTGATGCGTTCGGAGAGCTGAGGGAGTGCATTGAAATAATGATTTTAATGCTTAATAACATTAAAATTAAGAAGAATATAACTGAGAATCCTTTATATAATACAATTTTCAGCACTGAAGAGGTAAACAGGCTGGTTAAACAGGGAATCCCGTTCAGAGAAGCATATAAGGCAGTATCTGAAATGGTGAAAAATTCAACATTCTCAAAAACCTCGCTGTCAGATTATGTTCATGAAGGAAGTATTGGTAATCTCTGCAACAAAGAGATAGCCGAAATATTTGAGAACAGAATGAAAAGTTTTAAAAACAAAACAGCAGCTGAACTTGCAGATAAGATGATGCATCATGTGACACCCCTCACCTCCCCCAATGGGGGGCTTTAAACCCACCTACTCATTACAGAACCCCCCCAAATGGGGGGCAGGGGTGTAGAAAACCGGGGAATTTGCTGGCAATTATTTTGATTTCCTGATATTATCAATAAACACATCAAACAGATAATCAGTATCTGTAGGTCCTCCTGATGCTTCCGGGTGGAACTGGGTTGAGAAGAAGGGCTTATATTTGTGTTTCATCCCTTCATTCGTCTGGTCATTAATATTGATGAAAAGAGGTTCCCAGTCTGACCCAAGTGTCTTATTATCAACAGCAAATCCATGGTTTTGAGAAGTAATGTAAGCTTTATCTGTGCCTGCCTGAAGTACAGGCTGATTATGACTTCTGTGGCCATATTTCAGTTTATAAGTATCAGCTCCTGAAGCAAGAGCCATTAACTGGTTACCAAGACAGATGCCGAATACAGGTTTGTCACCTTCAAAAGATTTTTTAATATTCCGGGTTGTTATCCCGCACATTTTAGGATCACCCGGACCATTCGAAAGAAAGAGCCCGTCAAAATCTTCATTATGATAATTATAGTCCCAGGGTACTCTAATAATGGTAGTATCTCTTTTCAACAGGTTTCTGATTATGTTGTACTTAACTCCGCAGTCAACGAGAAGAATTTTATATTTTCCTGACCCGTAGACTTTCTTTTCATGTGTGCTGACCTCAGCAACAAGATTCACTTTATTAGGATCATAAAAATCAGTTTCCGTTCCTTCGGGCTCAACCTTGCCTAGCATAGCTCCTTTCTCACGGATTCTTTTTGTAAGAGCTCTTGTATCTATACCATAAATTCCCGGGACATTATTTCTTTTCAGCCATTCATCGAGGCTCTCGGTTGCATTCCAGTGACTGTATTCAAATGAGTAATCAGATACAATCAATCCAGAAATATGGATGGATGAGGACTCATAAAAACGATAGAGATCATTTTCTTCACTTTTTCCGGGAGCTCCATAATTGCCAACAAGCGGATAAGTAAGACATAGTATCTGTCCACGGTAGGATGGATCAGTTAAACTCTCCGGATAACCGGTCATAGCGGTATTAAAAACAACCTCTCCAGCAGCGGGGACGGGAGCACCAAATGATCTGCCGCTATAAATCATTCCATCTTCAAGAGTAAGCTTCACTTTTATTTTCTCTATCATTATGATGTGGTTCTTAATTCTCAATTCGTTTATTCAAATGTTGGTATTTCATTTAAAATTACCTTATTGAGGCAACCGCCTTTTCAATCTGTTCCATAGCATTCATTACTGTTTGATGTGTTGTACCAAGATTCATTCTCATAAACCCTTCACCACCCGGTCCAAAAGTAGATCCTTCATTCATTCCAACGCCGGCTTTGGTCACAAAAAAATTCTGGAGATCTTTTCCTGACATTCCGAACTTTCTGCAATCCAACCAGATCATATAAGTCGCTTCGGGTTGAACAGGGATAATTTCAGGTATCATTTTTCTACAATAATCCTTGACAAATTCTATATTATTGTCAATATAATCAAGCAGTGCATCGAGCCACTTATGCCCATGAGTATAAGCAGCTATTGAAGCTGTGGTTCCGAAGATATTACCATTTCCTACATGAAGGTTATCAACTATCCGGTTAAATGATTTTCTTAAAACAGGATTTTGTATAATGACAGATGATGTTGAGAGGCCAGCCAGGTTAAATGTTTTGCTAGGCGCTATTAATGTAATTGTAATTCCGGCAATTTTTTCAGAAAGTGATGCCACAGGAGTATGGGTGAATCCGGGCAGGACAAGATCGCAATGTATCTCATCTGAAATGATCAGAATATTGTTTTTCAGGCAAATATCAGCAAGATTGTTTAGTTCATCAGGTGTCCATACCCTTCCGATGGGATTATGAGGATTGGATATAATTATCATTTTTGTTTTGCTGTCAATTCCGGCAATCAGGGAATCGTAATCCATAGCCCATTTCCCTTCAGATTCGGTCAATCTGTTATAGATCAGATTACGGGCATGAGATTCTGCTGCTGAAAAGAAAGGAAAATATACAGGTGGCTGAACGATAATACTATCACCAGGCTGGGTAAAAGCCAGAGTACAAAAATTCAGTGCGGGAACAATACCGGGACTAAAGGAGATCCACTCTTTTTCAACTACCCAGTTATGTCTGGATTTTATCCAGCTGATTATTGACTGGAAATATTCTGAAGGGCGGAAAGAATAGCCATAAATCTCATGTTCAAGACGTTTCTGAAGTGATTCTACAACAAAATCCGGGGTATTAAAATCCATGTCTGCGACCCACATTGGTATAACGTCTTTTATTCCAAATGTCTCTTTCCTCCGGTCATATTTAATACAATCAGTGCCCTCTCTTCCGGCAGGTTCATCGAAATTCCACATCCTAAAAATGGTCTGGTTTCAGGGGCTTAAAGATATATAAAAAACGGTAACTGCTGACTGATCATCAATTAGTCATCTGATACAGGTGGCTACATTTAAAATATAGCTCTTTCAGAGCCGTTGTGAAAAATGTTATTGGTCGTAACAATACTCAGATAGTTTATTTATGAAAGTTACACTTTTCCAACTGAAACGCCTGTGCACTTTGTTAAAAATAGAAACCAGGATAAAAGCTTATTTTTTAAGGCAAAAGAAACAATCAAGGATGGAAATTGTTTCTATTTCATATGAATTTTGGCAATTTAGGCACTCCAAACTCTAAGCGCTTAGTATTTTCAATATTATTTATTATTTTTATGGACGGTTTTGAATGAGTTTTTAAAATTTTAAATTGTGTCAAAATGAAAAAGATTTTTGCAGGTTTTGTATTTCCATTGCTGATAATAAGCTTCACGTGTCTGAGTTCATGCAATTCATGCAAGGACAAAACTTCTCCGAAAAAACTGAAAAATGCTGAAAAAGAGCAGGTTAAAGAAATCCGGGGTCAGATTGAGACTAATGTTTATCCTTTGCCTACATCCGCAGATGTGATCAAGATGCTTTCTGAGTTTGAGGTTGGTTACAGTATAGGGACAACAAACCCTGTTGAAAACACAAAAAAATACTTCAGCAGCACTAAACGGTCAATCAACATTGGAGTTTTTGGAGCTGATCTGAGTTATGCCACGCTTTATAATCAACAACAGGAAGTAATCAATTTTCTCGATGCTATCAGATCTCTTGCCAACGAACTAAGTATGTCTAAAATATATGATGAAGACTTATATACTAAGATAAAACAGAATTATGATAACAGGGATGAGCTGGTGAAAATTCTGACAGACGCTTTTAACAGTACTTATGCATATCTGAATGATAATGATCAGCAGACATTAGCTTTGCTTGTTGTTGGAGGTGCATGGGTTGAGGGCATGTATCTTACTACTCAGGTTTCGGATGCAGCCTATCAGGTTGCAGGTATATCACGGGTTTTACTTGAGCAGAAAAAATCATTTGAAACTTACCTTGAAATAACCAAACCTTATTTATCTGATCCAAAAATTGGTGATTTTGTAAAATTGCTTGATCCTGTCAATAAAGTATATGAAGGAATTGGAACAAGCCTTACAGAACAGAATATTAAAGACATAACCAAAGTCATTGTTGCTGTAAGAGAACAGATAGTACAATAATTGTTTCATAAATCTTTGGCCGCAAAGAATCTTGCTTTGCGGTCTTTTTTTTACTTGACTTTTATATGAGGGAATCGGTATTACTCGCCTTAATACATATTTTTGCCATCGTTTCGACAATCAACCCTGCCGGAATATCATCAAGGGGCAAAAAAATTCTGCGCAGTTACCTCAGAAGATATCTTAACCGGGAGCTTGAAGAAGAATACTATGCTCTCTTCGAGAATAATCTTGAGTTCTATTCAAATGAACTTAAAAGTGTTGATAAAGCGGAACTTGCAGATGATGAATCCCTTATCTCATTCCAGATAACAAATATCTGCCGGCAAATAAAAAAAGGGCTATTTCTCGAAGAGAGGATGATCGTCTTTCTCCAATTGATTGAATTTGCATTTGAAGATGGCATGATCTCCGAACAGGAGAAGACTATTATAGACATCGTCTCAAGGACTTTTAATATTTCAAAAAAGGAATATGATAACGCAACTGCCTTTATGATAGGCAGATCATATGATGAGGTATCACCTGAGTGTATTCTTATAATTGAAAGTGATAATCTTGAATTATCAGGATCCGGCATTTATAAAAATTATGACAAGTGGCGCCACATAAGATTAAAAGGGTTCAAAGGCCATCTTGTTGTGATGCATATTGAAAGCACAGGTACACTTATCTTTACATATGACGGCTCCCTCGTTTTGTACTTTAAAGGGAGGGATATTATAGCCTGCAGACCCTACCTTCTCGACCGTGGCGTGAATATAAAAGGGCAGGGTATTGATCCGATTTACTATTCTAAAATTTATAAAAAATTTGTTTCCAGGAAATTTCCTGAAAAGATATTTTTCGAAGGACATGAAATTGAATTTCTGTTCAAGAACTCCGATAACGGGCTCCGGAAAATGAATTTCAGGGTTGAATCAGGAAACATGATTGGGATAATGGGCGGTAGCGGAGTAGGGAAAACCACAATGCTTAATTTGCTGCATGGCAAGATAAAACCTACTTCTGGAAACATCTTCATTAACGGTTATGATATTAATGAAGATTCAGAAGAACTTAAAGGATTAATAGGATTTGTTCCCCAGGATGATATGCTTATTGAAGAACTGACAGTATATCAAAATCTCTATTATAATGCCCGGTTATGCTTTGGCGATTACAATGAAGAACAATTAAAAAATACTGTTCAGAAAGTTCTCCAGGATCTTGACCTATATGACATCAGGGAACTGCAGGTTGGAGATCTGATGAATAAGAAGGTTAGCGGTGGCCAGCGGAAGCGGCTTAATATAGGTCTTGAGCTTATGCGCGAACCCGTGGTACTGTTTATTGACGAACCAACAAGCGGTTTATCCTCCTTTGATTCTGAAAAAGTGATGGTTCTGCTGAGAAATCAGTCATTAAGCGGGAAACTGGTATTTGCTATCATACATCAACCCTCTTCTGATATTATTAAAATGTTTGACAGGCTGTGGCTGCTTGATAAAGGTGGTTATATGATTTATGATGGAGATCCTGTTGAAGCCCTGGTATATTTCAAAACCGAAACATCACAGGCAAATGCTGCTGAAAGTGAATGCCCTAATTGTGGGAATGTTGAAACTGATAATATTCTGCATATTGTTGAGGTTAAGGTAATTGATAATTCTGGTCATCCAGGCAAGGAGAGGCAGATCAGCCCAAAAGAGTGGTACGAAAAGTACAAGAAAAAGATGATGCCTGTTCTTGGGGAAATACCATCCAAATCAGTTATTCCTCCGAGCAACTTCAGAGTCCCAAAAAAGTCAGACCAGATCAGGACATTCATAAGGCGAAACATTACGAGGAAACTCGCTGACCGTCAATATATGGCAATAAACCTCATAGAAGCTCCATTATTGGCATTTATTCTAGGGTATATCTCAAAATTCAGTGATAACGGAGTGTACAGTTTCGCAGCCAATAAAAATTATCCGATATTCCTCTTTATGGCAGTCATTGTTGCATTGTTTTTAGGACTAACAGTAAGCGCTGAGGAGATTTTCAGGGACAGGAAAATCCTTGAGAGAGAGAAATTTCTGGATCTGAGCAGGTTAAGTTATCTTATTTCGAAGATCAACTTTCTTTTTACATTATCCGCAATCCAATCAATATCGTTTATACTGGTTGCCAGTCTAATTCTTGGGGTTAAAGGAATGCTTTTCCAGCATTGGATTATACTTTTCTCAACCGCCTGTTTTGGTAATATGCTGGGATTAAATATTTCTGCCGGAATGCGGACAGCAGTCAGCATTTATATTCTCATTCCGCTTATTCTCGTCCCACAGCTTCTGCTTGGTGGAGCTATGATAAAGTTCGATGATCTTCACAAATCAATCAGCAAAAAAATTTATGTACCTGTAGTAGGCGATATAATGGTTACCCGATGGGCATATGAGGCATTATGTGTAGAGCAGTTTAAAGATAATGAATTTGAAAAGCCGTTCTTCAAATATGATATGGAAAAAAGTCAGAATGACTGGTACGCATCATTTCTTGTTCCTGCGTTAAAAGTCAAAGTCAATAATTGTCTCAATGCAGGGAAAAATCCTGATTATAAAGAAGATACTGAATCAAATCTTAGAAAGCTTAATTATCACATTAGTTACCTGACATCAATCTCAGGAATTGTACCCGGGAATTGGATAAGCAAGATGAATTATCAGGAATTCAATGGATTTGTGGCTGGTGAAGCCAAAACATTACTTGATAGTTTAAGGACCTCATTCAGAATAAAAAGCAACTTAATTTCCGACAAACGCGATTTGTTGTACAAACAGATTTCAAACGGGATGGGAGAGGACCAATTCCTTATTTTGAGGGCAAAAAACTATAATGAAAACCTTGCCGATTTAGTACTTAACAACCTGTCCACTGATAGAATTTACGAAGCAGATGATAAGTTTATTCAAAAAGCTAATCCGATCTATATGGCGCCTGGATCAAAACTCGGGCGGGCTCATTTTTTTGCTCCATATAAACAAATTGGTGACCTTAAAATTGAAACCCTTATATTTAATATGATTGCAGTCTGGGTTATGATATTGGGTCTGTTTGTAACCTTGTATTTCAATGTTCTTAAGCGTTTCATTGAGCTTCTTGAATCGCTTAAATTGCCAATACTAAGAAAGTTCGGAAGGGAACTGCTTCAGGTATAAGTGCGCAGAACACAGGGCTCAGAGCACAGAGCAAAGAACAACTGCGCCCTGAACCTTCAAATTGGAATACAGGAATTAGAATTACTGATTAAACATGGAACAAAGGAGCCGAGTTTATCCGAAAAAAAACCTGGGGCAACACTTTCTGAAAGATACAGCTATTGCCCGCAAAATTGCTGACTCCCTTTCAGGTGCCGGATACGGAACTGTCCTTGAAATTGGTCCGGGGATGGGAATACTTACGGGTTACCTGCTGGAAAGAGGATTTAGTGATTTCCGCGTTATTGAAATTGACAATGAATCGGTTCACTATATTAAAGAACACTTTCCAGAACTTAATAATGTTATAACCGGTGATTTCCTTTCTATGGATATTGATAAGTTTTTCGTTGAAAAAATGGCTATAATTGGAAATTTCCCGTACAATATTTCAACGCAGATCTTTTTTAAGGTACTGAAACATCGGGAGAAAGTCGTTGAGATTGCAGGAATGCTGCAGAAAGAGGTTGCCGAAAGAATTTGCGCAGGACCGGGTTCTAAAACATATGGCATTCTGAGCGTATTACTCCAGGCATTCTATAAAACAGAGTATCTTTTTACGGTCCCGGAGCATGTTTTTTCTCCTGCGCCAAAAGTAAAATCTGGTGTAATCAGATTAATAAGGAACGATGTTAAAAACCTCGATTGTGACGAAACATTATTTTTCAGGGTTGTAAAAGCCTGTTTTAACCAGCGCAGAAAAACATTAAGGAACTCAGTTAGAGCTGCATTTGATCTGATGAGGGATGACTACCGCGAATTTGGATTACGACCTGAGCAACTTTCTGTTGATCAGTTTGTTCAGCTAACCAGATGGATAGATGAGAACAGAATAAAATCAGAATAAAATCAGAATGAAAAGCCTATTGCTTCAACCGGATTCATTTTAGCAGCGGTATTTGCCGGAGCATAACCTGCCACTACACCTATAATTCCTGATATGAATACCGCAAGAAAAATATTACTAACCGTGAGATACATATTCAGATCGTAAAGATAATTTATGATCAGTGTGGCAAGAAATATCATAAATACTCCAAGCAATCCGCCAATAACCGAAAGTAAAACTGATTCAACGAGAAACTGCTGAAGTATAAAAAATTTCTTTGCTCCAAGGGCTTTTTGAATACCAATAATATTTGTTCTTTCCCTGACGGAAACAAACATAATGTTTGCTATTCCAAACCCACCCACAAGAATTGCAAATCCGCCTATTACCCAGCCACCAATATTAATGCCGGCAAAAACTCCGCTAAAACTCTGTGAGATAAGACTCGCCTTGTTCAGTGAAAAATCATCTGTTTCATTTGGACGAAGTCTTCTTGAAGCTCTTAAAATCATTGTTGCTTCATCACTTAGTTCCTGTATCGGAACTCCATCTTTAGCCTTTATCATTAAAGTGGCATTGAGAAAATTATTTTTCATATTAATAAAGGTCTTGCCAAAATTTAAAGGGACTAAAGTCTCCTCATCCATTCCATTGTCGCTTATCCCCCCTTTCCCTTCCTTTTTAAATACCCCGATAACAGTTGTCCTTTTACCTGCGATTGTGATCTGTCTGCCAACAGCGTCAGCTTTATTAAATAATCTCTCCGCTATTACGGCCCCGATAACTGCGACATTTTTACCTGAAGCCGATTCTTCCGGTGAAAAATAGCGACCATTTTCAATTTCAAATGATCGGATATTAACAAATTCGGGAGTAACTGACATTACATCAACGTCGCTTGCGAGATTCTTCCTGTACTTTATTTGTTCAGACTGGGAGATAGCAAGGCAGGCCGCTGCAGTTTTTGTGGACTTGTTAAGAATGGACTGATAATCATTTTTAGTAACAACGGGTCTTTTGATTAGGTCCCACCAGGGTTCGTTAAAGTTGAGACCCCAGGGAAATTTATGAACGTAGATCACATTTTCTCCCAAAGATGAAATGGAATCGTGGATTGATTTTTCCATCCAGTCGAGTACTGTGAATACCGAAATAATCGAAAAAATCCCGATTGTAATGCCAAAAAGTGAAAGGAAAGTTCTTAACTTATTAACAATAACTGATTTAACAGCGAATAAAAAACCCTCTTTAAACAGCCTTAAAAACATTTTGTTTTTTTGAGATATTATTAATCCGGATCAAATATACGAAAATCATTTAACGTTAATAATCATATCTTATAATGTATGAGGTTAATAAAAAAATATCTATTTTTAGACGCCAGAATAGGGACATCCAATGACGGTCGTAATTATCATATAATGAGTATCAAACTGATTAAAAGTGCTCTGATTTCAGTTTTTTATAAAGAAGGTTTAGCCGACATAGTGAAAATTCTTTATGAATTAGATGTGAAGATATATTCAACAGGAGGTACATTTATTTTCATAAATGATTTAAATATACCTGCTGAAAAAGTCGAAGATCTCACATCGTATCCCTCTATTCTTGGAGGCAGAGTTAAAACACTTCACCCTTCTGTTTTTGGAGGAATTCTGGCCAGACGGGAAAATATCGGGGACCTTGAACAGCTTTCAAAATATAATATACCAGAGATAGATCTTGTTATCGTTGACCTTTATCCTTTCGAAGAGACAGTAAAATCAGCTGATAAAGAGGAGGAGATCATTGAAAAAATAGATATCGGCGGAATTTCGTTGATAAGAGCTGCTGCAAAAAACTATAATGATGTTCTTGTTGTTTCAGGCAGAGAACAGTACACTGATATTCTCACATTATTAAAAGAAAAAGAAGGTTATACGTCAATTGCCGACAGGAGACTTTATGCAGCAAAAGCATTTCAGACATCCTCCCACTACGACACTGCCATATTCAACTATTTTAACAGGGAAGCCTCAATTCCTGTCTTCAGGGAGAGCATAAACATGTCATATCCTTTACGTTACGGAGAAAATCCTCATCAGAAAGGGATCTATTACGGGGACACTGACCTGATTTTTGAGAAACTTCACGGGAAAGAAATATCATATAATAACCTTCTCGACCTTGATGCCGCATTGAACCTTATTGATGAGTTCAAAATACCTACATATGTGATCATTAAGCACAATAATGCATGTGGTGTTGCTTCACGGAATAATCCTTTTGATGCATGGAAGGATGCCCTGGCTTGCGATCCAGTATCTGCGTATGGAGGTGTTATCGTTACTAATACCTCTGTGGATGAGGTGACTGCTGCAGAGATAGATAAAGTATTCTTTGAAATAATAATTGCTCCGGAATTTACAGACTCAACCCTGGTAATTCTCAAACAAAAAAAGAACAGAATAATTCTACTCAGAAAAGACTATGACAAAAAAAATTACGGATTCAGATCATTGCTGAACGGAGTACTCTGGCAGCAGAGGGATAAAAGTACAGAATCAGCTTTGCAAATGAAACCGGTTACAGCTAGAACTCCGCAGGCTTCAGAATTTGAAGATCTGGTTTTTGCCAATATCATTGTTAAACACAGCAAATCGAATGCAATTGTAATCGCAAAGAACAGTCAGCTGTGTGCCAGCGGTATAGGACAAACTTCGAGAGTGGATGCATTGAAACAGGCTATTGAAAAAGCACATTCGTTCGGGTTCGATATTAAAGGATCAGTTCTGGCATCAGATGCGTTTTTCCCGTTTGCCGACAGTGTAGAGATAGCACACAAAGCCGGGATCACTGCTATTGTTCAGCCAGGAGGATCTGTACGGGATCAGGAATCTATTGATTACTGTTCTTCAAAAGGAATAGCAATGGTATTTACAGGAATCAGACATTTTAAACATTAAATATTAAATTAATCAGCTCATATAATGGGACTATTTTCATTTTTAACACAGGAGATTGCAATCGATCTCGGCACGGCAAACACCATAATTATTCATAATGATAAAGTTGTTGTCGATGAACCATCTATAGTGGCTATAGATAAAAATACGGGTAAGCTGATTGCAATAGGCGAAAAAGCGAGACAGATGCATGGGAAGACCCATGAAAACATTAAGACTATCAGGCCCTTACGCGATGGTGTAATTGCTGATTTCAATGCAGCAGAGCTGATGATCAGGGGAATGATCAAAATGATCAACAAAGGACCCCGGCTTTTTTCTCCTTCGCTTAAAATGGTTGTTTGTATACCTTCAGGCAGCACCGAGGTGGAAATACGAGCTGTGCGTGACTCATCAGAACATGCCGGCGGACGTGATGTTTATATGATTTATGAACCAATGGCAGCAGCAATAGGGATTGGTCTCGATGTTGAAGCTCCGGAAGGCTGTATGGTAGTTGATATTGGTGGCGGTACTACTGAAATAGCTGTAATTGCTCTTGGAGGTATCGTTTGTAATAAGTCAATCAGAATAGCCGGCGATGGATTTACGTCTGATATTCAGGCATATATGCGCCATCAGCATAATATAAAAATTGGTGAACGCACAGCAGAAGACATTAAGATCGGAGTGGGAGCAGCTCTTCCTGATATAGATAATCCTCCTCCTGATTATGTTGTAAGAGGACCAAATATTATGACAGCACTCCCGATCGAAATACCAATTTCTTATCAGGAAATAGCCTACTGCCTCGATAAATCTTTATCAAAAGTAGAGGCAGCTCTTTTAAACGTTCTGGAGCAGACACCTCCGGAACTTTACGCCGATATTGTGAACAAAGGGATATATCTGGCAGGTGGTGGGGCTTTACTGAGAGGTCTTGACAAAAGATTGACAGATAAGATCAATATTCCTTTCAATGTTGTTGAAGATCCATTGCATGCAGTTGCACGCGGTACGGGTGTTGCCCTGAAAAATGTCGATAAATTTCCGTTCCTGATGAGATAATCTTAAAGTTTGAATGAGGAATCTGCTTAATTTTCTGGCCAGATACAATAACCTGATCATCTTTCTTTTTCTTGAAGGGATAGCTTTTTATTTGCTTTCAACCAGAAATAATTATCATAACACACGGCTGGTGAATAGTGTCAGAATTATGACTCATGGAATTGAGAAAAAGATTAATAGTACAAAGTCGTACCTGAGTCTTCACCAGATAAATGCAAACCTCGCAGCTGAAAATGTTGCTCTGAAAAACAGCATCGCCAAATTGGTCAGAAGAGAGAGTTCGCTTTTTTTTTCTGTGAATGATTCTATATATAAACAGCAATATCTACACACCTCAGCTGAAGTAATTGAAAATTCAATAAACCGGCAGAGGAATTTTTTTACAATTAACAAGGGAGAAAATCAGGGCATAAAAGTTGATATGGCTGTTATTACTGCAAATAGCGTTGCAGGAAAAATTGTTGGCTGTTCCAAGAACTATTCTGTTGCAATGTCTCTTCTAAACCTCGATTTTAAATTAAGCGCCAGGATTAAATCAAATGGTTATTTCGGTTCGCTGAGCTGGGACGGCAGGGATTACCATTATGCTATTTTAAGTGAGATACCTCAGCATGTTCTTGTAAATGTGGGAGATACAATTGAAACAACCGGTTATTCGGCAATCTTTCCCGAAGGTGAGATAGTTGGTACCGTCAGCGATTATGAGAAATTTGGAGGCGACTTTTATAAAATTACTATTTTGCTGATGACTGATTTTAAAAAATTGCATTTTGTGGATGTTATTGGTAATATGAAGAAAACGGAACAACTGCAACTTGAAAAATTATTTCAATGATCAATTCAGTATTAAGGTTTGGTCTGATTTTTATTTTACTTATACTTCTTCAGGTATTGCTTTTTAACAATATCCAGTTCAGCGGATATGTTAATCCGTATGTTTATATAATGTTTATTTTGCTTTTACCAATTGAAATTCCATCATGGTTACTGCTTTTATTATCCTTTGGAACGGGACTGATTATTGATTTCTTTTCAGGTTCCATCGGAATGCATACTTCAGCAACAGTTCTTGCCGGATTCGTTCGCCCTTATGTTCTGAGAATCGTATCTCCCAGGGATGGATATGAATCAGGATCTGACCCTTCAATGCTGATATATGGTTTCAGATGGTTTTTCTCTTATACCTTACTGATAGTACTCGTTCATCATACGGCGCTTTTTTACCTTGAGGTCTTCCGGTTTGCAGATTTCTTCAGAACAATGCTGAGAGTTTTATTAAGTTCATTATTTTCCATAACCTTCATTCTTCTGATTGAATTTTACAGGAGAGGAAAGTGATTTATCCCAAAATATGAAAGATGCATTCATTAACAGGAAATATGTTATAATGGCACTCATAGTGCTTGCAACTCTTGGATTATTAGTGAGGTTGTTTATTATTCAGGTTGTAAAAAATTCATACAGACTCTCAGCCGATAATAATGTTCTCAGATATATTACACAGTATCCTGCCCGTGGGCTCATATATGACAGGAATGGGAAACTGATAGTCTTTAATCAGGCTGCCTACGATCTGATGGTTATCCCTGCCCAGGTAACAAAAATCGACACATCGGGGTTTTGTGATCTGCTTGGGATTTCAACAGATCTGTTCAGAAAACAGATGAAAACTGCTATAAACTATTCCAGGCGTGCACCTTCAGTATTTTTGAAACAGGTTTCGAATGAAACATATGCAAGGTTTCAGGAAAAAATGTTTATGTATCCCGGCTTCTACCCACAGCCGCGTACACTTCGAAAATATTCAAAACCGGTTGCTGCTCATATTCTTGGATATGTAAGTGAGGTCGATGAAGGAGTAATAACAAAGAATCCTTATTATAAACCTGGAGATTACATAGGCAAAAGCGGAATTGAAGAAGCCTATGAAAAGAATCTTCGTGGGAGACGAGGTGTAAAAATATTCCTGGTCGATGTCTTCAGCCGGATAAAAGGCTCATATGCAGAAGGCAAAATGGATACTCTGGCTGTTCAGGGGTCCGATATAGTCTCCGGAATAGATCTTGATCTTCAGGATTATGGAGAACTTCTTATGAAAAACAAAAGAGGAAGTGTTGTTGCCATAGAACCCGGTACCGGAGAAGTACTCACACTTATTTCATCACCCGATTACGATCCTGCCCTGCTTGTCGGAAGGGTAAGATCGGAAAACTTCGCAAAGCTTCAGAGTGATTCAGTTTTACAGCCCCTGTTTAACAGGGCATTAATGGCATCTTATCCCCCGGGATCGACTTTCAAACCTATAAATGGATTAATAGGACTGCAGGAAGGGGTAATTACTCCACAAACTCTCTTTGAGTGCCATAGAGGATATCTGTTCCTTAAATGCCATGTTCACCCATCGCCTCTTAATATTGTCGGAGCTATCGGGAATTCATGTAATGCCTATTTTTGTCAGACATACAGAAGAGTTCTTGAAAATCCGGCTTATAATACTATAGCTGATGCTTATGATAAATGGAAAAACTACCTGAATGAATTCGGATTTGGCAGCAAACTGGGAACCGATTTTGTAAATGAACTCTCAGGGTTTATTCCATCTACGGAATATTTTGATAAATATTATGGCAAGAACAGGTGGAAAGCACTGACCGTCATTTCAATGGCAATCGGGCAGGGTGAAGTAGGCACAACTCCACTTCAGATGGCGAATATGACAGCTGCCATAGCAAACCGTGGTTATTTTTACACTCCTCATATTGTAAAATCAATTGGCCCTGACCATACCATTGACAAACGTTTCACTACGAAGCATCAGATAGATATTGATACGGCAAATTTTGAAAAGATTGTACTTGGAATGGAAGAAGCGGTGAATAGCGGTACCGCAGCTGGAGTTAAATTAAAAGATATCATCATGTGCGGAAAGACGGGAACAGCGCAAAATCCTCATGGTGCCAACCATTCTGTTTTTATTGCATTTGCTCCGAAAGTTAATCCGAAAATCGCAATTGCAGTTTATGTGGAAAATGCCGGATTTGGTGCAACTTATGCTGCACCGATTGCCAGCCTGATGATCGAAAAATATCTGAAAGGTGAGATATCCAATAAAGTTCTGGAAAAGAGAATACTTGATCTAAATCTTGCGGGTACTAATAGTGAAGCGGAGCGTTAATATATGGAATGGTATCGACAAGACTGCAATAGTCCTGTTTTTGCTTCTGATTATAATGGGGTGGATCAATATTTATGCTGCAGTCTTTAATGAAGAGCACGCAGGGTTACTTGACTTTTCTCAACGTTATGGAAAACAGTTTCTCTGGATCATTGCCTCAATTATTCTTGCTGTTTTTATAGTTATTATCGATAACAGGTTTTATTTCTTTTTCTCCTGGTTCATTTATGGTACCTGTTTGTTTCTTCTGATTCTAGTGGTCATTTTTGGGAAGGAAATAAACGGTGCAAAATCATGGTTTGAATTCGGATCAATAAGTCTTCAACCGTCGGAATTAGCAAAATTCGGAACAGCCCTCGCACTTGCAGGTTATTTAAATAACAGCAGGCAGGATCTGACACGGTTGTCAGCGATAATTAAGGCATCAGCAATAATTCTTTTTCCGGCATTCCTTACCTTGCTTCAACCTGATCTGGGATCAGCAATTGTATATATTTCTTTATTTTTAGTTCTCTTCAGGGAAGGGATGAGCCCCTATATATTTGTGTCAGGTTTATTGATGATAGTTCTGTTTTTTCTTACCCTTCTTACAAACAATCTCTCTCTTACAATTGCATTAATAATTATTGCAGTTATTCTTGTATGGTTTGCAACACGAAAATGGAGATTAATACTTTTAGGAACTGGGATTTTCCTTTTTATTGCAGGGACCATATATTTACTTGATCATTATGTCATTAAATCCATAGGTAATGAGTTGGTTTTATTTATTTCCCTGATTCTTTCTGGTGCAGCTTATGCTTTTTATATCTATAATAAGAAGGCAATGTCTGTTTTGATAATATATATATTTCTGGTTGGAAGCATTATGTATGTCAATTCAGTTGATTATACTTTTAATCATTTCCTCAAACCTCATCAGAAAGAGAGAATTGACATACTGCTGGGATTTAAAACAGATTTTCATGGAACAGGATACAATGTCAACCAGTCAATAATCTCAATCGGTTCAGGAGGATTTTCAGGAAAAGGTTTTTTACAGGGCACACAAACAAAGTTCAAGTTTGTTCCGAAACAAAGCTCAGATTTTATTTTCTGTACAGTTGGTGAAGAATGGGGCTTTTTGGGCTCTGGTATTTTGATCGGAATCTATTTGGTTTTGCTTCTAAGATTGATCTCACTGGCTGAACGGCAGCGTTCAGATTTTGCAAGGATCTATGGATACTGTGTAGTTTCAATCCTTTTTACGCACATCTTTTTAAATATCGGAATGGCTATCGGACTTGTTCCGGTTATAGGGATACCATTACCGTTCTTAAGCTACGGTGGAAGCTCATTATGGGGATTTACTATTCTTTTGTTTATATTCCTGAGACTTGATGCAAGCCGTACGGAATATCTGATATGATCAGAACGGTATTGTTATCCGGTGAGAGATTTCAATACCAAAATCTTTTTCAACATACTCAATAAGTTGCGGAAAAAACTCCATGAAATCATCCTGAAGAGAATAATAGTTCTTTTTAAGAGCATGTATGGCAAATCTGGTCTCATTCGGAAGAGTTGAGCGCTTGCTCAAAGTATTTAAAACATGTCGGATTCCGCTTAAGGTCTGGTACGATTCTATCCAGTTATTTATTATAAAGAATGGCATCATTTCCCTTACATTTTCAGGCATGATTTCATAATTATTTACGAGTGCCCTGTAAAAATTATAAGTGACACTTTCAAGTGGTCTTCTTGAAAAAAAATCCCATTCCTTAGTAAGAAAATGATCATAAATTATATCAGTGATGACACCTGAATATTTATGGTATTTTCTGGTAAAAAATATCTTACTCCGGTGAACAACAGGATGCCGGTCGGTGAACCCATCAATGTGCCGGTGTAATATGATACCTTTTCTGATCAGATCGGGGTACTTCAGGTAATCGCGCCCTTTTACGTAATCACCTATGTAATTGCCAATAATTATTTTATCAGAATCACCTGAAAGATATATGTGAGCCAGCACATTCATAACATGACATAATAGTACAAAGAATTTGCCATATAGCTTCTCTTATTGAAAACATTTTCTTTAACATGTTTTCAGAACACACCTGAAACAGTATTAACGGACTATAATTCAGAATATTATTGCATAGAAAAGGCATTTAAAAAAATACCATAAAATGCTCGGAATTTCGGTATGCAAATTATACATTTGTTGGTTCATTTTAAAATGAAAATTCATTTCCGGCAAATAAATTTCTAATAAAACTAAGGAGGATTTATGACTAAGAAAAATGTCATCATAATTGGTGCAGCAGGTCGCGATTTCCATAACTTCAATACTTGCTACAGAGATAATGAATATTATAATGTTGTTGCATTTACTGCGGCTCAGATACCCGATATTGACGGGAGAAAATATCCTAAAGAACTTGCCGGTAAATTATATCCTGAAGGCATCCCGATTTTTGCCGAACAAAACCTTCCGGATCTTATAAAGAAATATAAAGTTAATGATTGTGTATTCTCATATAGCGATGTTACCTACCAGAAAGTGATGTCTGTAAGCGCAATAGTGAACGCTGCAGGTGCCAACTTTATATTGCTCGGGCCTTCCGATACCATGGTAAAAAGCACAAAACCCCTGATTGCTGTTGGTGCCATCCGTACGGGTTGTGGCAAGAGTCAGACATCCAGAAAGGTTATAGAGCTTCTTATGGAAAAAGGTTTAAAAGTGGTTGCAGTACGTCATCCGATGCCTTATGGTGACCTTAATGCCCAGAAAGTTCAGCGTTTTGCTGTTGTTAAAGATCTTGAAAAGCATAAATGCACTATTGAGGAAATGGAAGAATATGAACCACATGTGGTCAGGGGAAACGTCATTTACGCCGGGGTTGACTATGAAGCAATTCTTCGGGCAGCAGAAAACGACCCTGCAGGCTGTGATGTTATTCTCTGGGATGGAGGGAATAATGATTTTCCATTCTATAAACCCGATCTTATGATAACGGTAGCTGATCCTCATCGGGCTGGCCATGAATTAAGGTATTACCCGGGCGAAGTTACTCTCCGTATTGCCGATGTCGTTGTAATAAATAAGATGGATAGTGCAGCTCCTGAAGCAATCCAGATAGTCAGGGAGAGCATTGATAAGGTTAATCCGAAAGCAATTGTTATCGATGGTGCTTCGCCGATTAAAGTAGACGATTCCTCTCTGATCAAAGGGAAAAGAGTGCTTGTTGTTGAAGATGGTCCTACTCTGACACATGGTGAGATGAAGCTTGGTGCCGGAGTCGTTGCAGCGCGCAAATTCGGAGCTGCAGAACTAGTCGATCCACGACCCTATACTGTTGGCAGACTGAGTGAAACATTCAGATTATATCCGAATATAGGAACTCTTCTTCCGGCAATGGGTTATGGCGATCAACAATTAAAAGACCTTGAAACAACTATCAACAATACTGATTGTGACAGCGTAATTATAGCCACACCAATAGATCTGAACAGGATCATTAAAATCAAGAAACCGAATACCAGGGTTTATTATGATCTCCAGGAGATTGGCGATCCCAATCTTTCTCAGGTTATTGATGAATTTGTGAAGAAGCATAAACTGTCATTCCGAATGAAGTCCCGATTTATCGGGACGAAATGAGGAATCTCCACCGGGATGTCTGGAATTAATAAAGTGGTATAGGCTCAACAAATGTTATTTTACTGCTTTTCTGTATTTCTCCACCCGTGCATCTTTAATTACTCCATTCCAGTTTAGTCCGAAACCAAAATCGTAGGTGTTTCCTTCTGAATCGACATGGCATGTCATATCATAAGGGACATCCTCTTTCTGTGTCTCAACAGTTTTCATATCAGCAGGCATCTGCATAGGTAACAGGCCTGAAGGTTCTGCAGCACCTGTAATGATATCCAGGATAGCCTGATCCTGTACATCAAAGTCAACAATTATTGCATCAACATCTTTTTCAAATTCACTGAATACCATTGGTTTGGACATTGCGATTGATACAATAACGGGTTTGGCTTTCATAGCTTTTTTAGTATCCAATACCATTTTCAGATCTGAAGCATTGGAAACTATAATAGTTTTCCCCTTGTAAGTCCGGTTGGTAAATTTTTCAAACGGGTCTCCGCCGGCCAGGCTGGGATCACGAGCATATGTAGCTTTGTAAGTACCATACTGGAGGCTTATTGGAACGTATCCGTTTCCACCTTTTTTCACATCATCCGCATCGAATCCGCTTCCGGAATTAGGGCTCCTGATAATAACCAGAGCAAAATCAGCTTCAGCTGGATTATCCGTAACCTTGAAGTATTTCTTTACCAGGTTGAGATTAACAGGATAATTAACTGACCCGGGTATCGGAGCACCAAAAAAGTCTCTTCCGGCTGCCGTAATGCGCTTAGGAATATAAACTGTCTTCTGTTTTGCAAGAGGAAGCACTTTGTTCTTATTCTTAATCATGATTATTGATTTCAGCTGGGCTTCATATCCGGCTTTCATGAATTCCTCGTTTCCGACAATTTTTTTTGTCTCTTCAACGTTCAGATATGGATTTTCAAAAAGTCCGACCCTGAGAATATTCTTTAAAAGACGAACTGCAGATTGTTCCATGCGTGCCCTCATGAATTCCTCTCCATGTTCTTTAACTCCCATCTGGTAGGCCTCCATCACAGGACCTGCATCATTGTTTCCGCCAAACTGATCAACCCCGGCCATAATGATTTTATAATGTCTTTCTGCGATTGAAAGTGTCTCTGCACCCCAGCAGGTTGTTCCGAATCCGTCAACTGCTTTTTCATCGGAAGTAACTCCCCAGTCGGTACAAACGACTCCGTCAAAAGAATATTTACCACGCAACAGGTCATTTATGATATATTTATTGTAGCTGTTACCTACATTTTCTTTGTTTTGTTTATCAATGTCATATGAAATTGTATAATAAGGCATTACAGCAGAAGCCATTTTTGTTTCACCCTCAAGTTTAAGAGCACCTTCGGTAAATGGAATAAGATGATCGGCAAGGTTATTACCCGGATAGACAGCGTATTTCCCAAAGGCAAAGTGAGCATCTCGTCCTCCCTCTTCCGGTCCGCCGCCCGGCCAGTGTTTTATCATAGTATTTACACTTGTGTAACCCCAGCCACCTGCAATAACATTGTCACCAACGGATGTCTGGAAGCCATCAACATAGGCACGGGCCATATCGGCAGTAAGTTGTGGATTTTCACCAAACGTTCCATTGACTCTTGCCCATCGGGGTTCGGTAGCAAGATCAATCTGTGGTGAAAGTGCTGTAGAAATTCCCAGAGCACGATATTCTTTTGCAGCAATCTGACCGAACTCTTTTACAACAGCAGGATCAAAGGTAGCAGCCATGCCGAGTGAACCCGGCCACATGGATATCTGACCAGCGGAACCAACGTTGTATTCAGCTTCGGAGGTTGAACGGTGCCTTGGATCTGAACTGTTGTTGGCAGGAATACCTAACCCAATACCTTCGCAAAGAGCCTGAACCTTGTTATTCCATATGGCAGCAACTTCAGGACTTTGCACTGAAGTAACCAGAACATG